>Ga0307982_1000528_pt1 | contig 30018 bp, 24 predicted proteins | sample OrgLakmetagen989_FD_201847 | JGI IMG/M metagenome (GOLD analysis project Ga0307982, IMG submission 201847) | Saline water microbial communities from Organic Lake, Antarctica - #989 | ecosystem: Environmental > Aquatic > Non-marine Saline and Alkaline > Saline | place: Antarctica: Organic Lake...
TGACCAGCCCCCCCCCCTTACCACAGTGGCCTTGTGATCTGCTGCCGTCTCCTTGAATGAGGGAACTGTGACGCCAGCGTGGCCACTTAAACCCCCCCCGCGCTGAGCATGCAGCTGACGGCGAGCTTGCTCCTCCACGTGCCGCTCGTGCAGGGCGCGGTGAGACACCCCATTGCCTGAGGGAGCCCCCCCCCCCACTGGAACCTGTTGGCGCAGATCCATGCGAACACTTGGTGTGCTCAAAGCTGACGCTTGCATCAAATGCTGCTGCATGGACACCGAGAGTGCGTTGCCTTTAAGTGCAAGAGAGTGCAGGGGGGCTCCACGAGAAGCAGCCCCCTCCAAGAACTCCAGGATGGGCGCAGCGTCCCCATCTTGCAAAGCGTTCCCGTTGAAGCCCAATTTCCGCAGATTTGTGTTTCGTTCCAGGGCAAGCATAATGGCCCCCACGCCGTGCACGGAGAGCGCATTCCCTGCCAGTTGTAACTCCCGCAGTGGGGGGTTGCTGGCCAGCGCCCGAGCCAGAGACTCTGCACACGCATCGCCCATACGAGAATGCACAACCTCTAAATCATCCAAGCGTGGTAAGACAGCCACTGCCGCCAAAGCATCGCAATCTGCAACAATGTGAAACTAAATTGCAGTCAAGTGAGAAGGCCGCAACAAGCCAAGACATCCATCCACTGTCAACGTACCAGCTGCAGTCAAAGCCACGTTGCTAATCTCTACCTCAGTTAAGAGATTGGCCTGTGGTAGAATGGGAGCTAGCTCTGCCAGCAGCCCTGGCCTTGTGCTGCGAAGTGGCAAGTGATTCTCCATGCTGGGCGCGGATTTTGGGAAACATCGAATCGAAGAATCGTTTCGCTCACCCTTTTTCAAGGTCCAGTTGGTCGCAGCGGTTGCTTTGTAGATTGCTTTTCAAAGTGGCTTCATCAAAGTGCTTGCATGTTAGTGCTTCAGTTGGCGCTGTGAGCAGCAGCAGCAGAGCAGCAGCAAAGCAGACATGCAGTCTGGAAGCACTTGACCCCATATCACTAAGCTGCAATTCTACTTCTGGGAAATCCACAGACACACGCGGGGCAAATGCAGCAAAAAAAACAGCGGCAATCAATATGAACGAAACGCATCAGGGAATGGCAATTCGTTTGGCAGTTTTGCAGCTGCCAGGAGAACGGGGTGCAGGGGGGCAACGCCCCAACCCAACGCCGCCTTTGCACTCGTTCGGGGAAACGTGTATACATTCTCCAACTCCCCAAGCCCACGCCCCCCCGGCCGTGTGCTCATCGGCGTTTGTAGCGCGCCTTGCTCTTGAAGCTGTGGTGACCCTGCTTGCCCCCCTTCCGCAGCATGTTTTCCCCGGGGCCGCTGGTGATGTCCTCAGGCTTGGGGCCCTTGAGCACGGAGCCCCTACGCTTAGCGAGGGCATCGCGCCCCCGTGGCGCCACGCCACCCAGCGCCGATCGACGCCCCGCATCGTCCGCGCGGGGCTTCTTACTGCCCATATCCGCGTCAAACATGGAGCCGATGACCTGCTCAGCATCCCGTGCACGCTTCACAGCGCGGCCTGCCGCGGCGGTGGTAGGAGCTGCTTCTGCCGCTTCGGCATGAGCAGCAGCTGCAGCGCGTTTCCGCTCCTTGGAAGCGTTTTTCGCCTTTTGCGCCTCCGCTCGCGCTTCCGCCTTCACCACGTACTGTGCTTGGCCCTCCGACATGCCCTTGATCGCGCCTAGGCTGCGCACAGAGTGCTTGGCGGCACGCACACTCGCGTCAATGCGAGAAACCTGGCGCACCATCTTGGCGGCTTTTTCTGAATCCTCGTCATTCCGCACAACGCGGTCCACGTCGTCGAATTTGCCCTTGGCGGCATGGGCAGCTTTTTGAATGTCAGCCATGGCCTCTGCTCGTCGGCGTTTCTTGCGGGTCATTCGGTGGGGTTTCTTCTCCTCCGCTTCGCGAGCAGCTTTTTGCGCCGCACGCACCTCAACGTTTCGCTGTTCCTTCCGCTCCTTGTTGCTCATTTGCTTGATGTCTGTCACCGTGACGCCGTCAGCGCCAGCCTGGGCGTAGCCGGCAGTGGCAGCTGCAGCACCGTCGGCGTGGTGCAGGGTGCCAGCGAAACGGGCAGCCTTGTTTCCGGCCCGCAACGCTGTCTTTCCCTCCTCAGACACCCACCAGGTGCGCTTGGGGCGCGCTGCGATCTCGTCTGAGTGCATCAGCATATTGCCAGCCTTTGAGGCCTCCATTTCCGCCAGGCGTAATTCGCGCTCTGCCCGCTCTGACTGCAAAATAGCTTTCATGTCAGCCCCCATTGAGGCGATCTCGGTCTTCCAGTGCTCAATCACGTCCACAGGCACGCTGCGGCTCATGACATTGTGTGAAGCGCGTTTCACGATTTCGCGCATCATCGTGCGCTGGCCCTCTGATACCAGTGTCACGGCAATTCCATCGGCGCCTGCACGGGCAGTGCGTCCCACGCGATGCACATAGGACGTCATCTGGTCAGGCATGCGGAAATTGATGACTGTCTTCACACCCTTGATGTCCAGACCACGCGATGCCAAATCGGTCGCTACGAGCACCTCAGCAGCGCGGGTTCGGAAATCCTCCAACGCGTCCAAGCGCTGTTTCTGGCTCAAATTCCCGTGCAACTCGCGTGCCTCCACACCAGCCAGTGCCAACAACAGCAGCAACTTGTGGGCAATTTTCTTTCTCGAACAAAACACAATCACACGCTCAGTGTAAGTGCGTGTGACCAGTGCCAGCAGGATTGCCTCCCTGTCCCCCTCACGGCTGGGACGAATGCGAATAAACTCTTGCCGCAAATTGCGAGCCATGTCAAACAGCGGGTCAGCAGACACAGACACAGGCTTCTTCAAAGTGGCCTTGGCCAGGTCCAGCACGCCCTGCGTCATGGTTGCGGAGAACAGCAGAGTTTGCCGTGAGCGGGGCGTGTACGCAATCACTTGCTCGACCTCCTCCTTGAAGCCCATCTCTAGCAAACGGTCAGCTTCGTCCAGAATCAAAATGTCCACATCGTCCAGGTTCACGCCTGCAGCGTTCCGCAGGTGGTCCAAAATGCGCCCAGGAGTGCAAATGATAATGTCGGGGCGGGATTTGAGCTCGGCCTCCTGGGTCTTCAAACTGAGGCCACCCACCACCAGCACAGCGGAAATGCCACAAAACTGCGCCAGCTGCGTGGTGACTTGGTGACACTGCGCAGCCAGTTCGCGAGTGGGAGCCACCACCACCACACGGGTTGCAGGTGTGGAGCGGTCTCGGAACATCAAGCGTTCCAAGGCTGGAAGCATGAAGGCGGCGGTTTTACCGGAGCCTGTCACAGCTGACCCAGCAATGTCCTTTCCAGCCAGCGCCAGTGGAATTGTGCGCGCTTGAATGGGTGTGGGCGTCACGTAGTGCATGGCGGCAATTGCCCGCATCAGAGGCCGGCTGAGGCGGAGGTCGGTGAAGCTCACCTTGACGGCCTCCTTTGCCGGGGCAGCACCCCGTTTCACAGTGACACTGTCGCTTTTCTTCTTGGCCAACTTGGCGGGAATAGCTGCCATAGAAACCTTGGTAGGAGGCGCTGCTGCTGCGCTTTCGTCGTCGGAAGTGTCACTTCCGCTGTCACTTTCACTCTCCTCACCTGCAGCGTCGTCGTCCAGAGCGACGTCGCCATCAGAGTCACTGCCAGACGCATCAGCGCCTTCCTCTCCCGATAACTCATCGGCACTTGTATCTGCATCTGCCTCTGACTCTGCAGCATCCTCCTCGCTGTCTGCTTCGGAGTCCGAGCCTGCGGCGGCAGCGGCGGCGGCGGCCTCAGCGGCAGCGGCTGCATCCTCCACAGCTTTCTTGGCAGCGGCCACTTTGGCGCTGGCAGAGCGCTCGGCCCGCAAGCGCGCCACCTTGGACTGCACAGAGGTCACCATTTGGCTGTTTGCACGCACGCCGGAAACGCCAGCGGAGGCGAAACTCCATGTTGCCTCCCCCTTGGCGGCAGCTTCCGCCACTTCTTTTCGGCGTTGCAGCGCTTTGCGGCGGGCAATAGCAGCCAAAGCAGCCTCTTCGTCGTCGCTATCCTCTACTAGACCTTCAAATGCTTCTTGTGCTTGCAGGGACTCGCCGTCGATCGCCGCAGTCTTGCGAGATTTCTTGGCCTTCTTCGCTTTGCTTTGTCGAGACTGAAAAAGCAATCAGCATGTAAAAAATAAGCTGCCGCCCATCGCCATAAATACGCAACGTACATTCAGCTGATCGATTTCGTCAGAATCAGATGATGCATACTGCGAAAGAATTCAATGTAAGCTCAGTGTGGTTCGCTTCTCCCCATGATGACAGTGAACAGCTGTATCCACTGTGCATGCTCGAAAGTAGAATGCACAGACGATGCACTTACACTAAGTTCATCATCACTTGCGATTGTGCGCACAAAATCATCCATAGTGCGCTGTGGTTGAGGAATAGTGCAGTGCAGAAGAAGTGTTTGCGTTTCACTGGAGTTTCGTTCTGTACCCTTCGGCTTCAGCTGTAGAGCACTTCTGGTGCTGCTGTTTTACCTGGTGCGTCCAACAACACACGTATATGGTCAATTACCAAATTTTGTGCAATGCTGAGACTCCACAAGCAAACGTTTTTTCCAAAAGACTGGCCCATCGAGGCTGATGGACCCCACGACATGTCTTGACAGCGCGATAATGGAAATGCACCATGATGAAATGTATTATAACGCGCTTGCCCCACCTGCTTTCAACGAAGCTACGAGGTACGCCCAAGAATCAATCTTGTTGGGAGCTTGCCTGCCCCCGACATTCGCCGCTTCCAGGGCACTGTGACCACCTTCTGCGCCCGCTGCCCCTTGGGCAGGCGGCGAGGCGCCGCTTCCCTCCGGGGTCCAGCTCGAATCATCCCGCGCACGTTTTCGAATCGACGACGATTTTCGGCCACTGTGTGCCGCAATGGCTGCATCCAGTGATTTCCTTTTGCCTGGAATGAGCAGCAAGCTCGCATTTGAGGCGCCTGAATCAAAGGCCCCACCACCAGACAATGACTGAAGGTGGTGTATACCAGATAGTCCAGGGTACGGCAAGTCAATGCCAGCAGATGCATCTGCCCTTCGGCGACGCTTCGAAGGACTGCCCAGAGTGGCTGCCCCCCCCGCGCTTGCCCCCCCTGTGTCCGTGTGGTCGCTTTCGTCCCGAGATGATGATATCAGGGTCCCATGAATACTGCCCATCACCCCCCCTCCGTACCGAGCCACCTGCTGCTGCGTGTACACCAGCTCTTCAATGGTGCTCTCCGCGATGAAACGGTAAACAAAACAGGTGGCAGTCTGCCCTAACCGGTGCACGCGGTTCACGCACTGTTCTTCTGTTCCCGGAAGGTCGCATGGGTCAACCAAGAACACATGACGGGCCGCAATGAGGGTCAACCCAGATGCATCTGCATCTGAGCACAACAATAGCACGCGTACCTGTGCTTGTGTGTTGAAGCAGTGCACCGCGGTTTGCTTGCTCTTGGCACTCCCCTCAAGGGCCACTGTGCTCACCCCGCCATAGTGCAACATGGAGTGCAGCAGGGGGATGAGAGAGCGCCACTGTGTGAAAATTAGCACCTTGTCGCCTACAGGCAGGCTCTGTATGCGCCGTAGGATACACACGAGTTTGGTGCCGAACCTGGCAAGGAGGCCCCGTGATTCAATCGCGTTGACATCTGGGACCCCCGCTGGCGTGTACGCGGCAGCTTTCGGATCAAGCCGTGCTGCAGCGGCTGTCCCCCCCCCATGCCCCGACACATCGTGCACGATGCGGCCATTTTCCACCAAGCAGACAGAGGGCTCCATGGGGTTGATGGGGGGCGTGCCCGACAACGGCAGCTGCTCGCTGGCTGCGAGGCTTTGATACGTGATGTAGGCGAGGGCAGACTCCGCACCGAGCCCCCCTCGACCGGGTTTAAAGGTGAACCATTGGTCCCGGGGGGTGACCACACGGCATTCTGGACAAGAAGCTGAGCCCTCATTCGCTGGCAGGCCGTCCCGAATTCGCGACTGTGCCTGGGCATTTGCCCACTGGGCAAGGCAGTCATAGCAGTACACGTGGCCGCAAGGCAGCAAAGCAGGTGCAGGGGGGGTGTCTTTGTTCTCTCCATCTGCCCTGGGTTCCGCGCTCCACTGCCAAGTGCGGCTGCAAATTGTGCAATTGAAACCACTCTTCATCAAATCAGCTTTCTGCTGCAGGAAGGAAAGCTTGGTGCCAGCGGCTCGCACAGCGACCAGCTGCACATGCAACGCCACAGCCAACCCGAGCCCAAGCAGCCTCAAATTTAAAGGCATGTGGTCTGTTTTATCCTCGTTGAATACAGAAACAGCACCATTATTCGAGGTGGCCCCGCTGCTCAGAAGTGGCTGTAGCTGAACAACCGTGTTCGGGCCAAACGATTGCACCGAAACGCTTTCGCCGGCGACAGCTGTCGCAATTGTCATGAGTGTAGACACGTGATTGCTCGTCAAGTCGTCAGCATCGCAAACATCTGTCGAATGTAACGCCGTCAGCACCTGATTCAGCGACACCTGGCCTAGAGAAACTTGATCTTCAAGCCACTCTCGCAAGGCTTTAGACCAAGCTTCTGGGGGTGTCGCCCAGGAGTCCCACCGCTCAAACTGGTCAACTAGGGTGTGCAGCATGTCGCTGTGAGCAGCATTGGGGTCGGCTGTTGCATAGCCACTGTCCTCCAACAATGCACTGGCGCCTGAAACCTTGACAGCCCGCCGTGCAGCGGAGCGTGCTGCAGCTGTCCATGTGTCAGCTCGAGATGTTTCCCTGTCGAGCACCGCAAGGGCGGCATTTGGTGCAATGCCTTGGCCCAGTTGGGAGTGCAGCATGCTCGCTGCAGTGGCAGCCAGCTGCGCATCGTGACCCAACTGCTGCATGCTGCCCCATTCAGCTGTCCAAGAATTCCACAGGTGTTCTTGGAACACCACTGGGCATGGGAGCGGGGCACCCCCCCTGTTCACCCCAGGGGCGAGTGGTTTCCAATCCACAGCCACGGTGGAAGCTCGGCCCTCGTCGCTTTGATCACCCGTTTCGCCCCCCCCTGTCAAGTCCACATCAGAGGGGCAGACAGTAGCTGCTGATGAACTGCTCTGCGCCGTCCCAGCTGCAAAGCCATCACCACTGGCAAGGTACGCTGCGCGGCTCCACCCGCGCATCGCTAGCAGCTGTGTGCTGGAGTTTGCCGCAAATCTAGCATCTGGCTGCTTTCTTGCAATTGGTTTATGATTACTGAGGTGCAATGCGTTGCTCAAATCAGCTGCAAGATTGCAAAACGGCATCGCCACCGCATCTGCAGCCGACACGGTGCGCCCACATGCGGTCCCCATGGGAAGTACGAATCCCTGTAGCGCCTGGCCTCGTTGGAATGGCGCTTCTGTGAACACTTCCTGCAGAAAATCGCTTGTTTTGGTTTGCAGGCCGAGAAGACCTGTCTCAGCATTGGACACGGTCACTACGTAATCCCGCACAAGGCCACACGAGTTCTCCAAATTGCTCAAATCAGTGCGTAGGTCACTTTGAAACAAATATGGTAGCATGGCGGGGTGTCCCACAACGCAAAACGGCCACCGCAGGCAGGCTTCGTGGGGGGGTCGGGGCAGCTGTGACACTCGGCCAGCCCAACCACGAACAAGCCGCTCGTTCTCGAACACCATCTCGCCACTTCGGACAGCTTGCATGAATGCTACCCCGTCATCCTGCCCCAGTGAGGAGTATGCTCCGTATTTCTGCACCCACGCTGTCATGCGCTCAGGCATGGACATGCCACGGCCGTCATGAGGCCGCGCAATTTCCATAAACAGCGAAGCATCCAACCCACACCGATGTGCAGCAGTGGTAAGCTGCTCTGTATAGGTCGCTTTCCAGTCATTTAGGTTGCTGGCCTTGGGGCCGCTGGTGTGTCGCCGAAGCATTTTCAGGGCAATACCAGCAGCCACTCCGTGCTGCGAATCCCGCTTTACGTCTTGGGCACCCAGCTCAGCACTCTCCGACATGACCACAGGGGCTGACATGCCATCGAAGTGATATCCTGCCCACGCCTGTGCTGCGCTTCTGCGCCCCTTTGTTTCTCTTCGTAGCTGCTTCCTCAACCGTTTGAACGCTGAATGCTGCCCCTGGCCCAACTCTGCTTTGACTGCGGACTCGGTACGACGAACTGCCACCAGCAGCTCCGAAACTTCGACCCATGCCTGCAGCTGGTACAAGAACACTCCCATGTGGCGAGCAAACTTCTCCAAAGCCCCTGTCTCAGCGAGCAGCAGGTTAGGAAGGCCCGGCCCAGGCAATGCTGAGGCATCGTGCAAAAGCAAATCACGCAGACGCAGATGCAAAGTTGCAGTTGACGTAGAAATTTTGCTGCCAGCAACTTGTGCATCTTCAACTTCAACTTCAACTGCACTCTCCATGCGATCTTGTGTAGGAATGGGCGAGGAGATCGCATCCATCACTGCTGGGTAAATGTCCAACAGAAAACCAGGGTGGTGCAATTGGGGATAAAGGATGTTCTGAAGTCGGTCCTTCACAAACTGAGCCCCGTTTTCTGTGTTCTGGCGAACAGCTGCGATGTGCTGCTTTGCATAACGCAGGATTGTGTGAAGCGAGGTTTGCTTCCACCGCTCTGCAGCGGCTGCAGCGGCCTCCTCTCGTCCGCGAACAAAGAACATGCGCAGCAGGATCAAGATGAACCGCGTCTCCCTCACCGCATATGCACGGTACATGAGGCGCTCAATGCTGTGTTGTTCCCGCCACAGCTCCACGTGCTGACTTGCGCCCCAGCCCATCCTGGCGTGGGCTTCAGCCTGCACCATGTGCCATGCAGGCGCAGCTTCCCCCAGTGCGGCACTGTCCACCACAGAGTCAAGCTGGGATACGTACAGCGCAGCCAGCCAGTGCCACTGTGCCATAACCAGGTGCATATCCATCACCTTGGCCTGCGCCGGCTGCACCGTGTCGCTGATGAATGCCGTTAACTGCTTGTGCATGAGCTCTTCGGGGCTGCTGGCAATGACTGCTGCTGGAAGTGCCGCCGCTGAGCCCCCCCCTGCACCCCCTACTGGATCTAACTGGGACCATACATCCCCACGACGACGCTTGCGTGTGCTGTTTCTGCTTGCTTGTTGCACTTCTTCAGACAGAACACCTCCAGCCGCAACTTGCATGCGGTCTGACAGACCCGGGTGGCAGCAAATTCTACGCAAGGAAGCCAAATCAGCTCGCAGTGCTCCTGGCATGCCATCTATCGGTGTGTTCAGAGGCACCTGTGCTTCAGCAGCTGCTGACAGTATGCGTTTACGCACTTCCACAGCCGTTGCAGTGTACCAGTCCCTCTCCGCAGCTCCCAGCTCAATGGACACATTGTACACATGCCGGGCAGGCAGGTCAAGCTCAGCTTCAACTGCAGACTTGGTGTTCCTCCAGAACAAAGGTGCAAGCACCTGGCGTATAGTGGCTAGATCTGCCGATGATGGCGATTCGCTTGCCATTAACGGCTGCACCAGGTCGCGCCAGTACTCAGCTTGCCCCAGCGGCTGGTGGCAGAGAAACCGAAACAAGCCTTGCAGATCGTCCAAATTCTTCAAAATAGGCGTTCCCGTGACACACCAGCGATGAACAGCATTAATATCACCCGCCATCATGGCTGTGGAGGTCACAGAGGCCCCCTCGACCTCCTGAGCTTCATCTAGCACCCCCCTCCAAAACCCAAACAGGCGCAGCGGGGACACGGAGTGGCCGTGTTTCATATGCCTCTCCCGTTTCATCACGGTGTAATCCACCACGATGACGTCAGCGCTGGCCATGGCAGCTAGCTGCTGCATACGAGCGTTCTTGTTGAAGTACAAAGGTCGCTTCAGGTCTTGGTCTGTGATGCGACCTGCGTACACGTACACCCTCAAGGGGGGTTCGACGGCGTCTTCTGCCCTACCGAGCACAACTTGACGGGGAGTGTTTTTGTTGGGGTGGCTGTGGACGATCACAATACCAGCACCCCCCCCCCATGTTCGAAGTTCCCCCAGCCACTGGTGCACCAGACGGGGTGGCAAACACACCAGGGAAGCCGACGACCGGAGCAAGCTCAGCTCCCTGTTTTCAAGCGCCATGTCCACATGTGGTGCGGTGGCATCCTTCCCCAGCTCCCCTGAAATGAAATGTGCCACACGGGCAAAGTGTCGGGCCACGTGCTGCGTAGTACTAGTGGTATTTGAGGCAGTGTGTACTCCACTTGCTGCACCCCCCTCTGATGCAGAAGCAACTGCCCCTGACAGGGCAACAATGGGATAGCGGCCCTGTGTGGCCTCATCGCCTTCAAGCAGCGCAGCATCGTAATACGCCAGCCTGCCACCCACCGAAATGCCGTAAGGATCTCTCACAGCAGTGGGCCCATCGGTGGGCAGGGGCTGAGCAAGGCGCAATCTGCCGCTTTGTTGCGACGCAAAAATCACCAGCGGGTCTGTGGCTGGCCACAGATCTTTCCCCCCATACATTGCGCTACCCGTGACTGCCTCTGAAATGGCTGACGTGTGTGGAGGGGGGCAACGGCGGATGTGTGCAATCACTTCTGCCGTTTTTCCCAGCCCCATTTCGTCTGCCAAAATGCCGCCAGCCACGTCATAGCTGGTGGGCGGGGCAGACTTGGCACCTGGCCCAACCACACACAACGCATTTGTGAGCGTTTCGCGCCATACTCTCAGCTGCCCGGCGGCTTCGTGATGAACTTCGCCAAGCAGGGCAGGCGCACGCAAGCCGAACGAAGCGCCTCGCTCTGCCTTCCAAGCTGCATTTGGCACAGTTTGGTCCAGCTTGGACTCCCGCCACTGCATCCATGACAACGCTTTGCGCTGGTAGGTCTTCAAACGCTCACAGCCGGCCGGTGCCGTAGCTGCGTCAAGCCACTCCGTGGGGCGTAGCTCGTCAAGCAGCTGTGCCACAGAGACTGCGGCTGCAGATGCAGCTGCATCAGTAGACGAATCAGCATTTGTGTTATGTTTAGCATCGGGATTGTCGCTGGTGCTGCGTGTAGTAGCTGCGTGGCTGCTGGCGATTCCCGCAATCACAGCCGAGGCTTGGCTGGCGTCGCCGCTAGCCACATGCGGCGCGGCCCCAGCGGTCATGCGCAGCTGCTCATGAATGCTGATAGAGCCTCCCCTGCTTTGCGTGCGAGCCAGGTGCTGTGCAATGGCCCGAGTTGCTGCCCGCTGCATTTTGCCCGACAGCGCAGCCCAACCCTCAGATTGCGTCCACGCGGGGTGTCGAGCAGAGGTGCTGAGAGAAAGCGTGATGAAAGACTTGGTGGAAGATGTCGCAGACATTCGCTTGCGTGACGCTCGTGGGCCGCGTTTCCTTGGTGCAGCAGCTGCTGCTTGAGGTGCCGCTATGCTCAGGTGAGTCAAAAGCCCATCTGGGGATGGACCATATAGTTCCACAAATATCAGGAGAGCGTGAAGCTGGGAAGTCGGTGGAACTGATATACTGACATGTTTTGTATTAGTTGCATGAAATACTAGCACTTTCTTGTCTGCACCGCGTACTGTGGCTGCCGTGCCGGCCTGGAAGAATAGGCAGTGCGGTCTTTGACGCAATTGCTTCACGCGCTTGCTCCATACCTCGATACTATTTTCAAGTAAGGCTGCAGCATCCTTGTCAGAGACAACGAGATCTATGTCAAAGTTCAGGTGCTCAGCTTGCATTGTATGCAAGTGGCGGGCAAATGTAAGCACCCGGGCAATGTGCTTCAGTAGACGAGGAAATATCTGCGGCAGTTGAAAGCGAATTGCACTTGCTTCTGATTCAGCCTCGCAACGTTGAGCCTGCAATGTGGTCCGATTCAAGCTGTGAATAATAGTTGTGTGCGGGATACATTTGAAGTGGGCAACAAGTGAAGCGGTAGCGAGGGCTGAATACTGCAAAGGGTTTGGGGGCTGGCATACAGCAGCAATTGTACTGCAGCGGTGATGATGAGTCCATGCGCCCCATGAAAAGATTTGATTAAAGAGCACAGATTTATTCTTTATGTTTCTGCATGCGAAGGCCTCATCGCTGGCTCAGGCAGGCTTGCTCTCGAAGCAATCCAAACAAAACATTTCATTTAACCTTTTCCAGCTGCCGTAGTAACTAGTGCTACAGTCCTGCGGCAAGGAAGCGACGTAAAGGGCTCTTCAAGAACTTTGCATGATCAACAGTGTTTTGTCGTTTGGAAATCCTTCCCTAGTGCGGGTTTCACTCGACTATACTTTCCGGCAACGTTGACAATCAGCCAGGCCGGAGTTTCAAATTGTGGCAATGGTGGACAGTGAGGCTGCACAAAAGCTAGCAGAATGTCCCGTTCCATCCCTGCCATAATGGCTAGTCTATCCTAAATGTACGTGTTTGTTCATTGTGGGTGTTGTAGTTGCCCCACTACTTGTGTTGAGAGACCAAACCTTCGGCGCGACATTGCTTGTACCCACACGCTTATGGGCATCATTCGTGCAGTTCGCAAGGGAAGCGAAGTACCAGATGGATACAGATATCCATGGGAGTCAAACCTGTCTGTAATTGCTTTGATTCGTCACCACCTGAGTGGGCGCAAGTCTGCGACCTTCAGCACAGCGCACGACGCACAAGGGACACCGTTCGGGGTCACCCCCCCCCTTCACACCGAACCAGGCCAATTGCACGAAAGCTGTGTCATGGAGCTGGCTCGAAGCTTGGGAACTTCAATACGGGCTGCTCGCTCCTTTGTCGGCGCGGACGGCCGATTGCTGCCGCAAGGGCAGTCTGCTGGTGGCCAGCACCTCATGATGCACCCGTTCAATGATTTTTTCGACAGTGTCAGCGCGGAGAAACTGGATCATGGTGCATTTGCCATACTTGTGGCAAACGATGCAATCCAGAGCATGATGCACCCTTTCAGTTGGGACCTCCTGAAGGCAGATGCTTGCAAGGCTGCAGGCATTCAAGTGCCTGAGGAGTTGAACGCACCAGTAGCAAAACGCATAGCGCTGCATCATGTCATGCTGCTGCATAAATGCCACAAAATGTTGCCTGGAGCATGGATCCCCGACTCGGAGCGCCGACCCAGAAACGACCATTCACCGGTGCTGGGGGCCCTCTATGCCAGTTTGGCAGCTGTGGTGCGGAGAGACACGGTGGTGTTCCGGAACGCCATGCAGTATTTGCGCAGCTGGGCGCCTGCTGCAGTTGCCAAGGTGAAGATTGCTGCCGGGCAGCTGGCATTTGAGGAGGCCTGCCGCCCGGGACAAAACGACGTTTTGAAACGCATGCTACAGAGCAAGCAACATCGCACAGCACCCATAGAATTAGTGAATTTGGACAGCATAGATGCGGCATATTCCAGCATTACACAGGGACTTGTGTTTGCCTGCATCTTTGGCCATAGGGAGATTGCAAAGCAGCTGCGCAGTGCACTTGCAATGTCGAACCAATCTGTTCCGCGAGAACAGCTCCTGGCTGTGGCATGCAGCGCTAACCAAGTGGAAATTGTCCGTTTTATGCTGCTTGATGCAGGCAGATGGAGCCAACTAGGCCCAATTTCGCCAGAGGCACTGCGAACTGCGTTTTCCTCCTCCAGTGCAACTGAGATGCTGCCGCTCATTCTGCGCAACCGCGCGGCCAAAACCCACCACGCGCTCACACCACAGGATGTTTTTGATGCAGTTTCATACTGTTTGGATCGTCGTGTGCTTCATGGTTCTGCTGCTCAGCTCATTCGGCTGTTTGCCGAGCATCTCAGAAAATCCCCCCGCCTTCCCCAAGTCGTAACAACCGGCGCACAACTGAGTTGCTCAAACACAAAGCACGCATTTCAGTGCTTGGAAATATTATCCTGTGTGTTTTCTCATGCATGGACTCGCTACAGCACTTGGAGCCAAACTTGGGAGCGGTGATGATCGCTCTGTCTGAGAACACTAGTGGAGCAGGAGACATGTCAATCACTGTGTACAGGGCCGCGCCTGCTATAGACCGTCTTGTGGAGCTGCCCACTTGGGCAGCCGTCTCGAAGGCTGCCCATCGAGACATTTTGCACACAGTTTTGCAGCCGATTGCCACGCCGAGGCTTGGGGCGGAACTTTGGCAGCGAGAGCGACTTGAAACGCTATCGTGACACAAGGTTCTCCGCGCAGAAATGGTGCTGTATATTCCCGTGTTGCTGCAAGAGAGCGCTCAGGGGGGCGCTGGAGTGCTGAGCCTGTGGCAGCGCTGCACACTGGTGAAGCTTGCCCAGCCATGGCTGTCAGCTCAGGCGTTTCGAGCTCTATGTTTCAAACCTTTTCGCGGCTTGCCCCAGTATTGCACCAGCGCGAAGCCGGAAAGCGGGTCAATTTCGTGTGCATCAGAGATTTGCTTTTTGCAGAGATCGTGGGCAATGTTGAGAATGGCTTGCTCAGCGAGGCATTGCTGCAGGCGTATGGGCCCGACGGCCAAACCAACGCCCGCGAGCTCCTTCTTGCAGCAGCTGCGCAACCATTCGAACAAACTGCACGCATTGAAGGCATGAAACTCACGCCTGGATTTGGCAGGCAGCTCCTGACTCTGAGCACCACTCACTTGTCAGAGGCTGACTCGGCCAAGCTGCTTGAGTCACACCTCCTGTCGCGCCATAATGCCGTGAATGTGGCATCAAGTGTCATGCTGGCGACCTTTGAGCGTGGTGTGCATCTGCCACATTGCATGGCCATGGCTGCCTTCTTGAAGGAGAATGCCAGCCGGCCGCAGCTGCTCAGGTTTTCAAGAGCACGGCTTCAAGTCAACAATACAGCTATGCTGAGTGGAAGGTGGCGAAAGATCGCATCGAAGAGCAGCTCAGTGTGGAACCCACAGGACATACTTGCGATGATCCGTTGACCCAAGCTTTGAAGAAAGTGGTGGGCATGGCAGTGTCCGCCGCAGTGGAGGACAACGAGCTTTATCACCACTACTCGAGAGATGCAACAGTTGAACCAAAAAGCACAAGCTTCAAGGAACTGAACCTGGTGTTCCGATCTCTGGAGGAGACGCTCGGGGCATACCCTGAAATGCGACAAATCGAGATTGTGTCGCCCAGCCCACCGCGAAGCGATTGCTACAGCGACATTGCATGCGATACCGCACTGGATGTTACATACCGTCCACCACAGTGAACGTCAGGATAGTTGAAGCAGGTTGTGTCCGTGTTGAGCTTGCTTCGAGACGAATGCAGGTTGATACACTGGTTGGCACGACCGTCCTGCAACAGGCAGCCCGCGACACTCGCCATGACCTGTGCTGCCTGCTCGTCAGCTGCATTCTGGGCGCAGTGCATCGGGCCACAGGCGCATCACCTTTGCTGCAGCGCCCCCTGTCTGACGCCACTTTGCTGATTGAGCCAGTGAGTCCTGAGCAGCTAGACTCCATTTGTGGGGACCCCACGCTTCAAGCTGTGTTTGATGTCCAATATGTTGGACTGTGGGAACATTTTATGGGGGCAGTCAACGATGCTGCCACCCAGTTGGACTCAACCTCGCTCCCTGTGTGTGCACAAGTGCTGGTCCGTATGGGCACGCCCGTTTGCTCCAGCCCCTCAAGCATACCTTTGGAAGCTAACGTGTGGGAGTACCGCACGCGCATTTGCTGTACAGGTGCAGTGTGGTGGGTGATGGTACAAATGGGCAGGCTTCTGCGCCAATTGGATGGTCACTTGGGGCCCCATGCCTTCCGCGACGACGTGAACTGCATTGTTGACTTCTTGGCCGTTTGTGCAGCGGCGAACAGGACTAGACCTCTTCGGCTGCTGAGGCATGCGTCACAACTGCAGCTGCTGCATGGGCAAACAAGTATTGCGGATAGTGTGTATGGCATCCTGAATTTGGAGTCGGTTGCTCTGCATCAAGCAAAAGTTGACACTTGTGACGCAAACACCAGCATCGCCATGCACCTGCCCTTTCAGTCTCTGCATCGGTTAATATCTGCACAACTGCGTGATGCCATGCACAAGAGCGTTCCTTTCCCATCTGGGCGTAACTGTGCAGCTGAACGCTTTGCGTCGCTTTGGATCACCCTTAGCCGAGGCATTCAGGCTGCACTAGACAGCGAAGGGGGGGCATCCAGGCCTACTGGCAGTGATGCATCAGCCCTGGCTGCTTTTTTGTACAAGATAGTTGCACCGTGGCTTGGCTTTCCGGTTGAAGCTGGTGAGTGTGCCACCGACGGAAGGCATTCAAACCTGGGCATATCTCACAAAACCGCATTCCACCTGGCACTTGTGGTGCAAGGTTTAGTGCGAGATGTGCTGCTTTCGAGCGTCAGCGAGCATGCCAGCCTTGCTGCACCAATAGTGAAGCGCTGGTTTGCACACCGGTCCAGCGACTGCCCCGCCTGGCCAGCGACTTGTTGTGGCCTGCTGTGGCAGTGGTGTATGGCTTGGCACAGTGGTTTGGCGCCGCAACTAGCTTTGCGGTGGGGGCAGCGCGCATGGGGCAGGAGGCCCAAGGGCAAGCAGTACGTGGCATTGAAGGGGGCACCTCGGTGCAGGGGGGGGGTAACACCCCCCTTGTGCAGGGGGTGCCGAGCCATGGTGCTTCGACGAGCAGAAGCCAAGCCAGGGGTGCACCGCAGTGCCCTGCTGGCTGCCAAGGTCGGGAAGACCCTGCCTGTGCAGAAGCAGTCCACATTGTAGACTTCTTGGTTGGGGATTTCGCCAAAGAAGTGAGAAGTGTCGGCATCAAGGCCCAAATGCAAGTGGCAAACATGCAGACAAACTCAGTGTGAAGATACCTACCGGATAGGTCGCATTCGACTGCATGCGCGCTGCGCGCTGGTACCATGGTATGCAGCTTGTGAGCGCGTCATTCCCAGCCCGAGCACACCTGGCGCAGCCAGGCGATTGGCCCATGGCTGGGCTCGCACATCTGATGGACTTCACGAATACCGGTAATTCCATGCACGCAATGGTGCTGAATGCCGAAACAGGGGGGGGGGCTGGTGCTGGATGTCCGCAGCACTGCACCCCCCCCCTGACCAGGATATGCCTGTCGCCAGCCTTCAAACAGCATGACAAGCGGCGTGTGAACTAGAAGCAGATAAAGATGTTTGAATTCGCACAATACATTAGGTGTCAATTGTATCACCATGGCATTTCTCGCTGCTGCAGCAGCCAAGAAGGCTTCCACGCCTGCGCCTGCACCGGCTCCGGGCTCTAGCTCGCCCGCACCCACTCCTGCAGCTGCTGGAGCGGCTTCTGGTAGCACACAAACAGATGAAGCCAAGCGGAGTATTTTGAATGTGCTGGGCAAGCGCACCGATCTTATTCCCGCTGCCGACAGGCGCATCATGACAGGTGAGACACGTTGGCGTGTTGACGAGTTCTTGATGAACCCAATCTAGCGCTCCAAGGAGAGCAAACAGCCGCCCGGAAGTGCACTGTTGTATACCTCTGGCTGTTTGTCCTGCTTTGCCTTTGTTGGGGCGCCACTGCTCTTTCCCTGACCAACTGAGCATTCGGCCCTCCATCGCAGACAAGGAAACTCTGTCAGAGCAGTACACAAGCGGCAACAAAACTCAACAAGTGCAAATTGAGTGGCCTGATATCGATAACATGAGGAAGCCTGTCATCACTGTCAAGCCAAAATCAGGGTGCGTACATTTCAAAGCATTTCTGTGGCTTGTAGCCAGATTCATCTGTTGCGGCATTTGAAACCAAGCAATTGACGCATGCCCTTTCGCAGCTTCTGGAAGGGTGGCGTGTACAACTTTGAACTCAATGTCCCTGATGAGTACCCACACAAGCCACCAGATGTCAAACTCGCTGAGAAGGTTCGTTTTTCTCAGGGGAAGGAGTTGCTGCCGCCCTCCCTGCAGCTTTCTGCTCACAGGCACCACACTCGTGTGCACAGATCTACCACCCGAACATCGACTACCATGGAAACGTGTGTTTGGATCTGCTGCGCAAGGACTGGAAGCCAGTGTACACTCTCGAGGACGTGGTCATTGGACTGGAGTTTCTGCTGCTGAACCCCGAGGGCGACGACCCGCTGAACCTGGTTGTGGGCGCTGTGTTCCGGGACAACCCGACGTTGTTCGAAAGTAATGTGCGCAAATCCCTTGGGGGGCGGGCAGTGGATGGGCAAGATTTCCCTCGCTTCACTTGAATTCAAACTCTTACACAAAGTTTGCCGTCTTGAATTCAAATCTCCGCTGCCAAATGATGAGCAAAAAACAGCATGAAGATCATGATAGCATAGAAGCTTGTGCTGCACATCCACTGTCTGGAAGGCAAATATGTCTCTCAAGGGGGTGCAGAATATTCTTTCTGGCCATTCCTGAGGCAGACTTGTGCCAATCTCTCCAGAGCATATTCAAAACACATAAACACTGCCAAAACTGTGCATTTAAATAGGTATTGAAGTCCTATGCGCCATAGCCATTCATGCTGAGTCTTCAGCTGGTTTTGGTAGCAGCCGCCACAGCGGCGGTTTTTGTTTCTGCACAGAATTGTGGATGGCCGCAACGCGCTCAGAATGACCAATTCACCAGTGCTAGCCAGACAGCTGGTTTAAAATCGGTGGATAGTGTGGCCTACAGTGTGTCAGCCAATAATCAGGTCCTGAATACTCCATTGGTTTTCAACACTTCTGGCCAAACCCTCGCAGTGGTTGGAAGCTCCGATACATTGCTCCGCGCGTTTGATGTTGATTCAGGCACAGTGAAGTGGACCTACAGCACGGGTGCAGAAGTAACCTCAACCTGTACTTTTTCTGCTGTGGGCAACAAGAATATTGTAATTTGTCCGTCGCGCGTGATGAAGACATTTGCGTGGGATGCTGCGGCAATTGCTTCCAACCCGACTGCTGCGCCAATGTGGGAGTACGCTGGGCAGGCTGTATTTGACGTTGCAGCCCCGCTTGTGTGCCCAGTCAAAGGCATAGCTTCAGATAAAGTTGCATGGATGGTCACACTGGATGGCTACATGCACGCTGTATCTGTGATGTCGGGCCAGCGCCTGTGGCGTGGTCTGATCGACACAACGCAAACAACAGACACAGGCGTTCATCCTGTCGCATTGGATGCTGCCTGCACACGATTTGTAGCCACTGCAAATACAGTTGGAACACCCACTTCAGGTGGACACTGGCGCAGTAGTACCGTAGCATTCTTCAAATGGGCAGGAAACGGCACACTCGGCTCAAACAATTTCTTGACTGCCATTGCTCCCCCTACCGTGGCAGCAAAGCTTTCGCAAGACATTGGGCAAGTCCAGCCAGTAGTTGTAGCGCCCCGATTATCAGCTGGGGCTGCATCGGTGGTCTTTTTTTCAACTCGCTCGGAGCAAAGCATCAACGCTGGGCGCTTGTACGCTGTGAATGCCAGTTCAGGCGCGGTCATCTGGATGAAGCAACACAGCATCTATTTTTCGTCCCCAGCATACCATGCACGCAGTAAGGGCTTGCTGGTTTTCGGTGACACCTTTGTCTCCACGGTGCAAGCTGAGCTGAAAGTATTGTTCATCGACTCAGCCACTGGCGCAGAGCTCAACACTGCCACTGACCCCGACAGCAAATGGAACCCAACGCAGTATGACGTCGGTCCCAGTATCAGTGACACTGATCAAGTTGTTGTTCCGTCTTCCGGTGGCAAGGTTGTGTTCTTGAAGCTCACCCCCCAAAGCGATGGAGGCTGGGCAATGGCGCAGCAGTTCTCATACGCCCTGTCTGCTGCAGACGCCAACAATCCAATCACGACACCTGCAGTGCTGCTGAAGGGTGGGAGTATCCTTGTAGGCACTGCTGACGGCAAAATCCGCAAGCTCTCAGGGTCCCCTGAGGTGTGTCCCCCCGCCAGGTGTGCCTGTGGAGGGGGGGGTGCCAGCGGAGGCGGGGGGTCCAACCCCATTTCAAATTCCGCACCAGTTCACACTGTGTTTGCCTCTGTATTGATTGCCTTGGCTTTGCTGCTGCGTACGGCATTTGATGTGCTCGTGTAAGCAGCTTTTGAGGCCTAAGGCTAGTGCTCTTGCCTCGAACAAATTGCAGGAAATGAGCACTCAGTAATTATTATTTCATACAAGCATGCATGCGCAATTCATCTGTCCCATTTCTCATTGGCCAGCGCCGTACCAGCTAGACAAGCCCAGAGACGACTTCCCTAACCGGCTTTGGGGAGCGAGCAACAGCAGTGCCAGCTGAGGTGCACTGCCCCACAGACAAGTCGCGACTGACAAGCTTGTCTTTCACCTGGGCCATGTACTCTGCCCGCAGCGGGTAGCTCCTCCAAGCGGCTAGTTGAAGCAGAACACATACTGCCGGCAGGTACACAAGCACGTCCCACACGAACAATTGGTCCGCGCGGGAAACAACGCTGTACGCACCGGCGCCAGTAGGCGAGATACTGGCCATGAGGGAGTATCCAATCACCGGCGCAATGGATTGTGACAGCTTGGATACCAGTGCAGCAGTGCCAATGACGCTGGCACCCAGGCTGTCTTTCCGGCCGTTTCTCACCGTGTCTTCGTCCACAATGTCCGCAGTCACGAGCGGAAATGCACGACACACGCACTCTGACATGACTCTATTCAGCAGCACGGTGCTGCCGGACAGCAAGGCAGAGGATGGGCCCATCACCCACGCGACGCACAGCACAATGACGCGTGCGCCGAAAATGCGGTCCAGCATTGCTGCCACCCCAATGCGCTGCGTAAGTGGCGCAAGCAGTACAGTTGCCACGTGTGGGAGAATGAATGACAAAGTCAGGATGGCAGCATTGGCGTTGTGCTCCAATGCTGGGCCAGGTGGCAGCCCTTCAAACCCAGGGGTTGCCTCCACTGGTGCACCTTTCTCTGTTCCGACTGGAGCAGTTAGGACTTCCAAGAACATTCCAAAGAAGTTTTTTTCAAAAGTGCAGTCAAACACTTGGATTGTCGACACCACGACAAACACCAAGAAGGACCTGTGGCGAGTCAGCTGTCGCACAAACTGCACGTACTTGCGGAAAGATGGCGACAAAGGCGCCAGAACCCGCTGCAAAGCACTTGGTAGTGCTGTGAAGGGTGTGACAGCCGTGCGTTTTGCCTTTGTGGCGTCCTGCTCGATACTGCCCCGTGCACCAGCAAAGCGTGCGCTCCTGTGCAGTGCAGCAGCGGGGGGTGTCTTCTGAGCAGCCATGGGCCCATCCTCTGCGCCCACTGTCCGCGGAGATGCCTCGAGTGTTGAAGCTTTGTGTTCTTCAGCTGTCGGCTTTGCGCTGTGAGGCTCGTCTGTGGCAGCCAGAAAGGCCTGCAGGTTCCGCACTGACCACGCAATGACAGCTGCCGCCAGCACAGCCACCGCCATGCACACAGCCTGGAAGTTTCCAAAAGAACCAGACGCCCAAGCTAGCTGAGAGAGGTAAGATGATAGTGCCCCAATTGCTGCACCCACCCCAGATGCAGCATTAGCTTTTGCTCGTGTGGCACCGTCGTGGGTCATATCTGACAGAAGTGCCGAATGGTTCACCTCCACAAATGTCAGCGCGCCGTCATACAAACACAGGGATACAGCAAAATGTAGCCCTGAAAGTAGTGGGGATACCTCTGATGTGGACCAAGGCACCCACACCAGTGCAAAAGCTACTGCCCAAAGCGGACCGCCAAGTGCGATATTTCGCAGCCGGCGAGATGCACCAGTTCGCCCGCTGGCTGTGTCAGACATCCAGCCAAACAAGGGATCATTTACAGCATTCCACAGCGCAAATATCGTTTGGCCAGCGTAGAACCTGCGCAAACGTGAATCTAAAGTGCTGCCAGCTCTCAGAATGACCACGGGAAGTAAGGCAGCATCCAACACTACGCGCTCTCTTACCAGCCAGGAGTCACACTGCTCACATGCATGAAAACATTCAAATAAAACGTTACAAACACGCTGTTTAATGCGCTACTGGCCAGCATAATTGCACCGTAGGCAATGGCAAGCCTGTGCTGCTTGCACAGCAATGTTAGCCATTTCGGCACTGAGCCGATTGGCACACTCATTCTCAACACCACCAGTCAAAATGAAATTGTCATTTTGTGTGAATTGAAGTTTTAAGAGAATCTGGTCATATATGATGCAGAAATGTTCCCGATAGCCAGCCATACCGGACTACAGTCGTTTACAACATTTCTTGAGCCCCCCCAGCAGCAGAGCTCACGAACTGGTAGAAACCTTCTCCGAGGCGTCTGTCCAGCACACGAGACAACTGCCAGTATGTCCAGCGCCTATATTCCATCCTCTTGAGGGTTGCTTCTGACAACAAAAGGTCATTGGTCATGGGGAAAGCAGAGCGAAGCGCCTGCTGCGGATTTAGCTGGCTCACCTGTGCCCTGCTGCCAGTGCTCTTAGCTGGCATATACTACGGAACAGAGCAATGGCTTGGAAGTAAATCGTTTGAGTTCTCTTCCCAGGAGATCGCAGATATCTCGAATGCTGCGCGGGAGAGCTATCGTAAGTTTGAGTTAGCCGTATGGGTACCCTGAATATATAGAACTGGACTGAATGGAATGGTGCACTTTCAAACCAGCTTGCTGCCAATCAATCGCACGTCCATGCGAAACGAGAATGGTGCCACGCCCCCATTCCATTTCTTACAGATGGCAAACCAGGTGAATTGGAGGCAATGTTTTCAAATATCACCCACACCTTGGCACAGCGACACCCTGGGGCCATTCTGGACGTGGAGCCCGAGTGGATTTTCATCAACGCAGGCGGATGGATGGGCTCTTTTGCGCTGGTGTACGCCAGCTTGTCAGAGTATGTTCTGCTGTTCGGCACAGCCGTTCCTACTTCAGGGCACTCGGGACGGTATTGGGCCCATATTGAGGACACACTCCTGACCGGGTAAGCACGCATTTCCAGTGCCAAGTGCAACAAGGAACACACATTCTGCTCAATCATACACACACACATGTATGCGCCGTCACAGAACATTCACGCAGTGGTCTGAGGGGACACTGCACTCCGTGCAGTACCCCATCGGCACCACCATTCCCCACGCCAAATGGACCGCCACCTGCGTGGCTTGGGGCGACAACACGTGGATGGCGGAATACGCCCGCGGCGCAATTGCCACCACCATGCCGTTTGCGTTTGCGGATTCCGCGTTCTCCACCCTAGACTTCATTTCCATCGGCAAGGCTGTGGCGATCTATGCCCGCATGGTTGTAGGCAACATGCTAAGGGGCGTCTTCTGAGTCAAGCACGCACAAGGGCGGTGCTTTGAGTCTAGGGTGTGCGCACAAGCAATGCATTGTGGATCAGCTGCCTTGCTTTCAGCACCACCTGCTTCTCTCCAGAAGCGCCAAGCGTCAGTGAAGGGGGGGTGAGCCCGCTCAGTAGCCCCCCCTGCAACCCCCCCCCACGCATGTCAATGACTGCAACAGTCTTACTTGCCACCCGACTTGGCAGCACGTTCCTGCTGGTACTTTTTGACCAGCTTGGCCTGCACATCTGGCATGACAAAGTCGTGGCGCGAGTACTCCATGGTGAACTCGCCTTTACCCTGGGTGGAGGAACGGAGATCTGTGGAGAACCCGAACATGTTGGCCAGGGGCACATCGGCCTGCACAATGACGGACATGTCGTTGGCCTCCTGTCCTACTAGGTTTCCCTTGCGCTTGTTCAACAGCCCAATGGCCACGCCCTGGAACTCAGTGGGAACTTCAACGTCAACCTTCATGATGGGCTCCTTCAACTGGGCACCCCCCGCTTCAAATACCTGCCGCACAGCGCCCCGTGTGGCCAGCTTGAACGCCATTTCACTGGAATCCACGGGATGATCCGCGCCATCAGTGAGCACGAAGCGCACCCCCTCTACTGGGTGTCCAGCAAGGTAGCCCTCCTTCACAGCCTCCTCGAAGCCCTTGCGGCAAGCAGGAACATAATCAGGGGGCACGTTGTTCCCCACTAGCCCATTCACAAACTCGGTGCTCAATTCACTGTCCTCCGGCATGGGCTCCATGTGACCAATCACCCGGGCAAACTGACCTGCTCCACCAGACTGCTTCTTGTGCAAGTAGTTGAAGTCCACCTTGGAAGCGAGCGTTTCTCGGTAGTTGACGCGGGGCTCGCCCGTGACAGCCTCCACCTTGTATTCGCGCTTCATGCGTTCCACGTAGATGTCCAGGTGCAGCTCCCCCATACCGCTGATGACGGTTTCACCTGACTCAGAGTCAACTTTCACTCGGAACGTGGGGTCTTCCTTCTGGAAACGGTTTAGCGCTTTGCCGAAGTTGGCCGCCTGGTCAGGCTTGGCTGGGCGAATGGAGTACGAGATGACTGGCTCCGGCACGTGCATACTACTCATGCCATACTGCACTGTGCCGTCTGTGAAGGTGTCGCCAGAGGCGCACTCGACACCAAAGGTCGCCACGATCTCCCCTGGGCCCACAGAGTCCACATCCTCCATGTCGGAGCTGTGCATGCGTACCAAGCGTGGCACCTTGACTTTGTTCTTCCGGTCGATGTTCACAATTTGCCCTCCCTTCTTCATGCTGCCCTGGTATACTCGGAAGTACGTCAGCTGCCCAAAGCGACTTTCCTCCAACTTGAACGCCAAGGCTACAAGAGGTTTTTCAGGGTCTGGGTATAGGGCCACGTCCTCCTCGTCATTATCGCGGTCCATCGCAACATGCTTCACTTCATCGGGGGAGGGGAGGTATTGCACCACGCCATCTAGGAGGGGTTGCACACCCTTGTTCTTGAAGGCGGAACCCATGAACACCGGAACAAATTCAAGCTTGGCGACGCTTCGACGTACTGCTGAGTGAATGAGCTCCTCGGTAGGCTCCTCTTCGAGCAGGAATACCTCGCCCAACTGCGAACAAAAGCGTTTATTGATGTATCATAGTTGCTCCAGCTTGCCTTTCAGTGCTGCGTGTTCCTGCTTACCTCCTCATCCACGTCAGCGAGGTTCTCAATGAGCTCCTGCCGGGTCTGTTCCACCTTCTCCAGGAGGTTCGCTGGGATGGGCCCCTCCTCAATCACCTCCCCCTTTACCCCTTTGAAGAAGAACGCGGTGCGGCTGACCACGTTAATCACACCCTCGTGCCCCCCCTCCAGGCCGATGGGCACCTGCATAGCGGCAGCGTTCAGCCGCAACTTGCTGCGTAGATCCTGCGCACGGAACACACAGTGAGGTGAAACTATTGAGGACAGCATTTTTGCTTTTGAGACGGGGCGCCGGAGAGTGGGAAGCGCGAAGCAATGACCCCCCCCCGCCGCCTTGACTGCTGGGCGAGTGTGACTCACTTTGATGACCTTGTCAGGATTGCTGCCCTGTCTGTCCAGCTTGTTAATGAACGCCAGGCGAGGCACTGAAACAAAGCGAACATGACGTTTGCGCTGACCACGGTGCAGCAATGGCCCGGTCCTCACCATTGTAGCGTTTCATTTGACGGTCCACTGTGATGCTCTGTGACTGCACCCCACTCACGGCACACAAGACAAGAACAGCACCATCGAGAACACGGAGAGCACGCTCGACTTCAACAGTAAAATCAACGTGTCCTGCAAGATTGCGTGGAGTACAGCTAGCAGTGTCTAGGCGGCAGCGGGCACGGCGGCGGCGGGCACGCGGCAGCGGCACATGGCTGCTCAGCGTACCTGGAGTATCAATGATGTTGATGTGATTTTCACCCCACGTGCAGTACGTAGCAGCTGATTGAATGGTAATCCCCTTTTCACGCTCCAGCTCCATGCTGTCCATTTTGGCACCAACTGTATACAAAAGCAGCCATTCACAGCGGAATTTGATATTTTTCAGGATCTGAACACGTACCCCCATCCTTGCCGCGCACATCGTGAATGTCAGAAATGCGGCCGGTGTAGTACAAAATTCGCTCAGTCAGAGTTGTTTTGCCCGAGTCAATGTGCGCAGAAATGCCAATGTTGCGCAGTTTTCGGATGCCTTCTAGCGCCGACGACTGGTCACTCTTGTAGCGCAGGCCGTAAGACGCGGCAGCAGCTGGAGCAAATGACACTGCAGAGGAGGAGTCAAATATCTGGCTTCCACCCCAAGCAGCAGCTGCAGCAGGAACACTCTGGCGAGCAGCCCGCAGCTGCCTGCTTGCTGTCAGAGCACGTCGGGAGAGGCGACGAGACAACATGACAAGCTGCGGAAATTGCAAGCCAAGCCACTCAACCAAACGCCTCTGCGACGACTTGGCGCACCCGCAATCATGTGGCAGTCGTAAAAGTGGGTGACCAACTGCTGCTGTTCAGTTTACTGGCTTGTTTTGTGTGTTTTTGGACATTTGTACCCCCCCTGCCTTCGATTCAAGACGACGAGACCCAAAAACCAATGCTATAACAACAACAAGCCAATTGGCAGATTGATAAGTGGGTTGAAGATCCAAACCCGGGGAAATTAATTAGCATCATTGATTTTGGTGTGTTTTCACCTTCGTCATTTGCAGACTAGAGGTGCCGAACAATTACACTCGTAACTCTGGGACAAGTGAATCAGCCCCGAAACATAAGTCAGCGTCACACGCACCTCGCTTCCCGCACTGCCAAGTCGCCCTCTGTTTTCAAGACGGGCAGTACAAGTAGGATTCACATCCGACCAGCGGCTTTGCAGCAGAGGAAGACTCCGCTATTTCCAGAATGCGCCAAACAGCATATGCATTCACCCTGGCTCGTGAGCTCGACGCAAATTCCTTGCACTTTTCTGAATGGCACACACCATTCCACACTTCACAGTGGTTTTCAATGCCTCCGTCTTGGAAGTTACAACATCATTTATCGCACTAGCCTCGTCTTCGTGGGCTGAGCTGGACTACACGGTGCGTTGTATGCACTGCCGGTGCCCCTGTGGCTCTGCACCTTGCCAATTTCCGCACTCCGTACCCCCGGCACAGAAGGCTGATGGCGTCACAGAGACAGCCTATTTTGGTTTATGGCAAACATGCTTCAATGATGGTGGCGGCAATGAATGCGTATCAGTGGATGACTCCACCGACACTGCTGACCCCTCACAGCTGCCCATCACTGAGCCGATGTGGCACAAAATCACTGGCCTGCGCGTCTTGGTGTGCATCATGGCTTTCCTGTAAGCCATGCTACGTCAAAAAGGCACCTTGATGAATTTCACCCATTCCGTCCTCCGCAGCTCCGTGCTGGTGCTTGGCGGCGCTGGCCTGCAGGTGCTCACTATTCGACGGGAGCAGCGACTGCCTCCCAAGCAAGTCTCCACAACCATTGCACTAGCACAAGTGCTGCTGCTCGTCTGCACTGTCGCTGTCATGGCACTGTTCTCCCAAGTCATCTCGGAGACGAACGATGCGCTGCAGGCGTAAGTGAACCTCCCCCCCCCCTCCACACTGCACGCTTCCACCCCCCCCTACTGCAGAACTGACCCCTCCCGACCAGACGAGGAGCAGTACACCTTGGCATATGGCTTCTTTGGCATCGTGTTCACATTTTTGGGGGCCATGGCAGGCATTGGACTGGTGGCGGGGGCCCGACACTACGCAAACAAAGCCCCACACGAAGAACTGTCGTCACTCATGCCGTCCCCTGGTGCCACTGGTCCTGATACGTCCCATGTGCGTGTCTTACACACCTCCTCCCAGCGTGAGGCACCCTCCGCCGCCGTGCGTTCGGCTTTTGAAGCAATGCGAGATGGGGCGGTCTAGGGGGGGGCCAATTGATCCCCTGGCGCAGGCTTCAGAAGAACACACCGGTGAAGCATTCGGAACAAGCAAGAGCTATGGGACTGTTCAGCCTTGAGCGCTGAGCTGGTTAGGCGCTGCACTGCCCCCAGGCTGGGCAACAGCCCAAGAACAAGAAAGGCGCGGAAGCGCCGCTTGAGTGCTCAGAGCTCAGTTCATTCACACAGTGACCGCTTATTGCTGCTTCTTGGCATCGCCCCCCTTGGACTTGAGGCGTGGGCCCTTGCAGCAGCCCAGGGCGGGAAGCACGAACGCCGGAACATACAGCGCAGCGCACCCAACGTGCACAAAGAAATGCAGGGAGCTCCAGGTGGCGATGCTGGGGTGCCACTCTGTGATCACGAATGGCAGCGCCAAGTAGTTCAAGGTGATGTTGATGACAATGGAACACAGAACGCTGTACATGCCAGCTACAATGGCGCGCCCTTTTCGGGGCTGCACTGCCACGGCGGAGGGTTTTCCGTCTTTGCCTGCGTACAGAATAGGATTCACCACTTTGATGAGTTGCTTTTCCAGGATGCCAAACAGCGGAGCAGACATAAAAGTCAGGTAGTAGCCGGGATAGAACCCGTGCCAGAACGCTGAGGCAAAGTACGTTGCCCACATGTTGATGCTGGCCGTGCGGGTAATGCGGCGGTAAATGTAGTGGTCCAGCCAGTGCTGCGTCCGCATGTTCCAGTACCGAGTAGCTTTTCCGAATGAGGGGGCGGTTTGGAAGCCGAGAACATCCACCTGGATCACTCCGCCCCACTGGTCGTTGGTGTTCTTGGGCTCATACCCAAAGCCCGCCCACACAGCGGAGCCCTCGGTCAGCTTCCACACGAAGTAGTACTTGAACTGTGTCGCGAACACCAGCGCCAGCCATAGTTTGGGGTAGCGGCTAGTGGCAATCCCCCAGAAACTGGTGTCAGCAACAGCTTCGGCGGTAATGTTGTCCTTGAGCGGAACATACCCCTGTGCAGTCACATAAATGGCCATGTAGGCAACTGCCACCACCATCTTGCCCAGACCATTCAAAAATCGGGAGGCAGGGGGGGCTGTCCCAGCCTTGCCATACGCAGAGCCGTCGTTGGCCTGCAGAAATTTCTTGATTTCGAAAGCGGGCCCCGCGAAATACGTCGTGAAGTTGAAGATGTACGAGAAGTACTCCACTGGGCTGGGGGTGTACTCAACAGCAGAGTCCAGCTGCCGCTTTGCCTGTCCTGCGGCGCGGGTGCCGCTCGCGGCGAGCTTGGTCAAACGGGCGCGAGCCACGACACCGTCGTAGTAATTCCAACCAAACTCGATGAGCTTGATGGTGAGCACCATTTGGGGGCCAGTCCAGTCTGTGGCAGTACCGCCAGAGTTCACAAATTGGCGCACGAGATGCCCAGCTGTCATGTACAACATCGCAAATACAAACACAAACCAAGGCACCAAATGCTTCACGCCAGGAATGAAAGACCCACCAACAACCATCAAATACACAATAAAGGAGGAGATGAAGGAGTGGATCCACTGCACCCCGTATACCCACTGCGCCAAATAAATGCCCAGCGCGGCTCCCACCAAATGCTTCAAAAAGGAGAAGCGACCGGGAATCGACGAGAAAAGCAGCGCCATGGGGTAAGCCCCGAAAACAGCTGCCAGGTAGCGGGCAGTACTGATATCGTTCAGTCCTGCCACAGCATTCAGGCCTTCAGCAGCTTGCTGCACAACAAAAAGTGACGGCCAATGGCAAAGGTGAAGCGCGGAAATTGCTGCGCTGATCACTTGACACAAACAGCACAACGATGCAGTTAGCACGACAACAGAATCGCACAGACTACCACAAAACAAAGCTTATGGCAACTTACCTCAAACAGTGGGGTAACATACGGAACCTGTTCAGCAAACATCGACTTCTCCACCAGAGGCTGGTAGCTCACGATTGTTTCAAAGCCATCTTGCGCAAACTCAGCGCACGACGCAAAGCTTGCGCTGAACAATTCAGCTGCCATGTTGTTGGTGGGTGGTGTATTGTAGTTGCTTGGCAACTACTCGAAACGCACTGCAGCAGAAGAGCAGCTACTGGCTGGCGCTACCAGGCAGAGCTCCCACACAGCAGTTCGCAGCTTGAAGAGTGTGACCTGGATCAGACAGCAAAGATGAGGCAAGAAAGTGCCTTCACTGAGCCTCACAAACTTTGTGTCTCCTGAGAGCTACTGCAACAAAGCAATCGGGGGGGGGCACGCCTGGGAGCGATTATATGTAGATCAAAACTTTCGCACTCTCCCCTCTGGAGTGTGCTGAGCTGGACTCTTGTTCCGTTCTTCACAAATCTACTCAGGCTGTGCCTCCTTCCAGGCGCCCCGCCCCCTT
>Ga0307982_1000529_pt1 | contig 30012 bp, 33 predicted proteins | sample OrgLakmetagen989_FD_201847 | JGI IMG/M metagenome (GOLD analysis project Ga0307982, IMG submission 201847) | Saline water microbial communities from Organic Lake, Antarctica - #989 | ecosystem: Environmental > Aquatic > Non-marine Saline and Alkaline > Saline | place: Antarctica: Organic Lake...
CCTGCACAGCGGCATCAACTTCGTGACACCCGCGCAACGGCACCAGGGTGTTGATGCAGAGTTGCTAGCCAAACGTGAAGCGGTTTATAAACGAGCAAAGAGCCTGAATCCCAAGCGTTGGTCTGGTAATACTCGAAACTGGAAAGTCGCCGGAGCCGTGTCCCTCAACCCTGGAAAACTGCAGGAAATTGAGCGCAATAAACAGGCTGCTTAAACGCAGCTATTTGGACAACTGGGTTGCAAATCACCGGTATTTGGCGCGGCATACTCAAGGTCGAACGTTGGTGGGGCTGGTAGCCCCCTCTGTCAGCCTAGTTGTCCAGTTGGCGCTATTGGCGGATTCGTCATCCCATGCTCTGGTTATTTCCCAGCGATTTACTGCCAGACAGACACCTTCATATCACTACGCCTCAGAAGGTCTACCACACAGCCAAGACAACCAGTGGCATTGAAAAATGCGGTGGTATTCACGCCTTGCGCCGTGCCTACGCCACACACCAACCGGAGGGAGGTTTGCCCATTCACGAGCTGCAACGGCTCTTGGGGCATAGCGATTTGCGCAGCACTCAACGGTATCTGCACTGGTTGCCAGGCGTTACACCTCAAACGGGGGTCCCGCAGACCTGGTCGCAAGTCTCGGAGGTGCGCTGTAATCATTGCCAGGCCCGCTCCATCTGCCACTACGGATGCTAGGGCCATGCAACTGAACAATGGAGCGCACGTCAGCGCTCCCTGTTACTGCCGGTGCCTTACTTCCATCTGGTGTTTACGCTACCTCACACCTTGAACGGCTGGGTTCAGCTCCATCCCGACGTGATCTATCGCTGTCTGTTCGCCGCAGTCTGGGACACGTTTAACCAGTTTGGGCCCAACACCCGGCACCTTGGCGGCGAACTAGGCATGACAGCGGTGCTTCACACCTGGGGACAGAACCTCAGCCGTCATGTGCACGTGCATTGCCTGATTCCCGGCGGGGTGTTGACCGGCACCGGAGACTTGCACAAAGCCAAAAACCAATACTTGTTCCCGGTACGGGCCCTGTCCCGGCGTTTTCGAGAGCGCACGGTGTCGTTGCCAAGAGCGGCGGTGAACGCCGGCGAACTGCACCGGGTGACCCGCAACGGTGAGATTGATGGCGTGCTTGATAGCCTGGTGCAACACGAGTGGGTGGTCTACACCCGACACGGCCTGGACCAGGCCGAGAGCGTGGTGGATTATCTGGCTCGCTACACTCACCGAATCGCCATCAGCAATGGGGGTTTGTTGACGATGGAGGATGACTGGATCGCGTTCCGCTATAAGGACTATCGGGATCATCCCCGATTGAAGACCCAATGGCTGGATGGCCAGGAGTTCGTGCGTCGGTTCCTGATGCACATTCTGCCCAAAGGCTTCATGCGAATTCGTCATTTTGGCTACCTGAGCAACCGCACTCGACGCCGCAAACTGGTGGTTATCCGGCACTGTTTATCGCAGCCGCTCAAATCAGAAGCGACACTGGAGAGCCCGGCGTCTCAGCGATGCTGGCCATGCCTCCTCTGTAACAACGGACTGGTTCGCATGGTTCGTCAGGTTCCACGATTTAGACCAGCGGTGATCCTAACTGGGTAACCCATCTCCGCTTGGTTCGGTGCTTGGAAACAGCCATTCTAAAGGAGCTGGGCGTTTCTGCGGGCGAACGCTGGAAAAAGGGGTATACGAGGGGTAATCTGAGGGCAGTCACAACAAGGAACCGTTTCATGAAGGATCGAATGAGACCAAAACCCGCCGACATTGCTTCGTACCGGGCTCCAGATGTACCGTTTCGGTCTGGCCTTCAAATTACTTTATCCTTAAGCATCGTTCGATAGCTGCGGCTTTGGTGGCTTAGTTCAACAGACATTTAAAGGTCATGCTGCGCACGACCATTAAATGCTTAGGTGTTAGGCCTACATCACATTTTTTATCATATAAAAAGAGTAATTATGGTCGAATTAATCATATCAGCAATTGGAGGAGCAAGTGTTGCTCTAGCAATTGCTGCCTATTTAGGAAGATCATTCCTAAAAATACAGTCAGGTAAAATATTAGCTAAACATTCACACGCATTGGCTTTAGAAAAAGAGCTACTTGGTCATGATCTTGCTATTGAGCTTCATCAGAAGAGTATTCGGATGTCTCGTTATGAAACTGATAAAGTTGTTGCACTTAAGTCAATGTATACCGTAGTTGTTGATCTCTCTTTTGCTCTTGGAAAATTGAGAGCGCACGCTAATATAAAGCCTAGTCAAGATTTTAGACCTGCCTATTTTAGTGCTCTAAAAAACATGTTTAATGAATTTTCAAATACGTTTCACGAAATATCTGATTCGTATAGAGTTTTAGATGAGAATGCGATTTATATAGATGAGTCTACAGAAAAAAGTATAAAAGAAATGCTTGATGGTATTCAAAAATACTATGTATCGGCCTTGAAGCGTAGCCAACAAATATTATCAGAAGCGCAAGCATTAGAACCGAATCTTAACCAACAAAACCAACCCAAAGATCTGGTCACATTATGGGGTGAAATGGTTTTTAACTGGAAATCTTTAGTCGATCCAAGTGCTAAATTACTTAAAGATGAAATCAGAGAACTATTGAAGGCCTGATAAGGCAACTAAACGTAACTAAAACAGTGAGTTAAGTTTCGCTTTGCTCCACATTACAACCCACAATTTTAGTCCGCTTATTGCGACGTTAGGTGTAAAAAGTATCAACTAAGATCGGGCTGGCAAAATTAAGGGAGAAAGCCTTTGGCAAAGGTAAGTTTTTTGGATAAGAGAGTTTTCAGACAATTTCTTGAAGTTGTCTCTGTAATAAGTGTAGCGGCATCGCTTGCATTTATATTTATTGAGATACCCAAAAATATGAAGCTGACGGTCGGGGCCATGTTTTTAATATTGCTTCTAATTGTTTATGTAGTGCTGTGGTGGCGATCTAACAACTTGCAGCAGATTCACACTAAGATCGAAGGAAGCGATATAACGATAAAGCAAGGAGGTATATTTAAGCAACCTGACTTTAAAGTCATAGCATTTAATGAATACTTTGATACGCAAGTGGATGACAAGATCATATCTAGAAACTCACTAAACGGAATTTTGTTACAAGCCACCTTGATACCTCCGTTACTGACCTTGATCTTCACATAGAGAATTATTATTTCGAAGATAATGATATTGTTGTCGAAAACCCAGAGAGAAAAAGCGGAAAAAAGGCACGTTTCGAAATTGGCGCCATTTGTGTTTATGGAGAGTATCTTTTAACAGATTTTTCGAAATTTGATGATAAAAACCGAGCTTGGCTAACGATGCCGGAATATCTCAGATTTCTTATTAAATTCTGGGATAGGGTAAATCGAATCTACGCACAAAAAAGTGTTTCTGTCCCGATCTTTGGATCAGGAACAACACGTATAAACGAGCATAAAGATATCAGCGATGAAGATTTACTTAAGATGATGCTTTGGACATTTAGGATTAGTGAAATGCGGTTTATGCATCTAGCAAAGCTAATCATTATTATTCACTCAGGGAAAATGGATACAATCAATTTGCTCGATATTAAATCGTCCAACAACGGACTATAAAAATTTGCACCACAAATGAAATTTATAAAATTAGATTCTATATAATCATACAGGAGGAGAGATGGCATATCGTAACGAAAACTATTCGGCATTTTACGTCAGTGAACCATTCACTAAAGGTGGTTTAGGGGCTCATGCAACTAAAGACTTTGTAAGCTACAGCATGCTCAGGGCATGGAAGTGAAAAGACCCAAGCTTTTCATTTAATGATTCTCACGATAAAAATTATAATGTTAAAGACGGTAGTGATTGGGAAAAAACCTTAAAACCAAGAATCAGAGAACGTCTCAGAAAATCTAAGAACATAATATTGTTCCTAAGCTCTGTAACAAAAGCTCTAAAGCGATTCGTGAAGAAATCGACTACGGCATAAGCACATTGGGTTTGCCGGTTATAGTTGTAAATCCAGAGTATACGGAAAAATCTAAAGTTATTAACTGCCAATCAAAACGTTCAAAAAGCAGATAAAAGACCTTTGGGACAACTTGCCGAAATTTCGAAATTCAATGGGTTTAATGCCCACTCTACATATTCCTAATAAAAAAGCATTGATCGAAAAAGCGCTTAAGGATAGTGACTTTATGGTGAACACAAAGAAGGACGCAGCCAAGTCTTTTTATCCATGTTAATTCTCTGCGGCAGGAGCAAAGTAATACCTAAAAAGCGGCTGTTAGGGACTGCATTACGCTACGCGTCATGCAGTCCCAGAGCCGAGCGTTAGGTTACATCAGTAATCACGGGATAATCATGAAAACATGTTAATTAACCCGCTCTTCTATATCTTGCTAGTTAATATTTTCGGGTTATTTTGGGCCATTCAATCTTGGCGGAAGACTATTCAGGAAAAGTGGATGAACAACCTGCGAGACTCGGGTGCTGAAATAATCGGAGCCTCTGGATTAGTGTATGCTACGGCAGAAGGAGCGCCAGATCCATCCGCCATGGCCAAATCCGAGTTTATCGCTAAAGAGCAGAAAATGTTTCTTTTCGCCCATAATGGCGGCGAGAAGAAACATTTTCAGAAGCTAGCAGAGAGCCTGCGGCACGCCGCAGAAACTCACTCGGCCTCGTACCGTAGCGAACTCGAACAGTTCTCCGGCGCTGTCAGTGACCGTGTACTAAAAGAATGCCGAGAAGTTAAGTCTTGGCTATAACCCACCTAACAAGGCCAGTCACGGCGACGCCTGCTACATTGCGGCTTCGCCTCCATTTCGCAGCCGCGCGTGCTGTTGGCGTTAAAAGGGAAGGTTCGCGTGTCTCAACCAGTCTCTCTTGATGAACTATAAGTGCCGATTGTTGCTTGGCATGCGTATGAATGGGCTCAGAATCTGCTTAAACGCTACCACTATGACGACGAATCAAGACGGATACTTCAACTTGGCAAAGGTACCGCTTCTAAAATTCTTGGAGAGGTTCTGCCTTTGGCTGCGTATGCCAGGCAGAGGAAAGATTTTGAGGATGTGTATCTCCACTATTTCTCGAGCAGTCCTCAGTCTTTCGACGCTGAGTTTCGCATCAGAGAGGGTGAGCTGGTAGAGCGAACAGAGGTGACCATTGCTATCAATGGCTTTGAAGAGCAGATTCGCCGGGAAACTATCGAGCAACATGGCTGGAGTCCGGGATTTGGGCTTAATGAGTATACTGGCAGTGTCCGAAACCGAGAGATCCCTGAGCCCGAGCACAGACTTCACGGGCAGGAAGAAGCTGTGGCGAACCTCGAAAGCTTGGTTGAATTCGCATATGCGAAGAAAGTTAGAAATATTGGTAAGTACCCGGGTATATCTTTGGTAATTGGAGTTGACTGTTTTGCACTGAATTCCAAGGCGGAATTTCAAGAAGTAATCTCGCCAGTGGTTGCTACTAAAACTCCATTTGAGGCAGTTAATGTTGTGGATATCAACGGACGCTTTTACCATCGCCACAAGTAGCTTTTAACAAGGCTAGGCACTGCGACGTTGTAGGCGTCGCAGTGCCTAGCCTTCATTCCATAGCCGCGCATGCTGCCGGCGTTATAGTGCAATCGATTTAGAGTCGTGAGTTTGAAAAAAATTCTTCTTCTAGCTCTTGTAGGTTTTGATGTGTGGAACTACAACACAAATAACCAAGAGGGCTCGCATAGCGAATTTTGAGTTTTCGCTTCAGGAGTAGCCGACGAAATACCGCTATTCGGCGACTCATCGGCGGGCTCCCATCTTCGATAGTCATCTTCAAGAGCGCATTCGCCTGAATCAGCTTGTTGGTACCAGGCAGCAAAATCTTCTGCGCTGGCGTTGAGGCGTGACCCGTTTCTTCTAAACAACTGATTCTGCCGCCACTGTTTCAGCCATAGGCTTTTCTGCGGTCGCTCTGACCACCCTTGGCGATGGGTCCAGGTTATGAACCGGTTTAGCTGTTCCTGGCTTTTTCAAGCGCATTACCTATGGCTTTGTGCTCGTTAGGTTGTGCTGCGAGGATCCGGACTACCTTTCCGGCCATTACGCTAATATCACCCGTTAGCATCTTTTTCAGGTAATCACGACGCGCTATTTTAGGGCCGTGTTTGGCATTCCATTTCTCGTGTGCTTCCGCCAGGAGCCACCCCATGAGGCCAATCTGGTGCCGTTCGCACTCAATCCATCCTGCGGCCCTGGCTCTGGCGTTTATGCCGTAACGGTTGCCTCTGATGTTGCCTTGGTCCGTCTTGCCTTGTGCTTTGCTTAGGCAGCCAGCGGCCTTTGCTACATAGGTTCCGGCTTTTTGCGGGTCTTTGATTTCTTTCAGGTGGGCGAAACCATGGCCCCATAACGCCTCAATCCGCAACGCTCATCCATGCAAAATGCTTGAACGGCACTTGCCATTTCATCATCAGGTGAACGGTGTGTTCGTGGCGTTGCCGCAATCGGTCGAGACTGCGCTCCGCGCTAAGGGTTGGCGGTTCTATAATTTTATCGGTGGTTGCTCCCGCCTGGTCTGTTCCTGGTCCACCACCGAGGCCCAGGTGGACAAGTTCCTGGCGGACTTGCGCGCACTGGTGTTATAAATCCGCCGCTCTGCGCCTTTGTGATCACGCCAGCGCAGACAACAAAGCGACCTTCTTTTGCTGCGATCCTATCAGTTCAGGTCAGCTGCTGGGCACTGCAGTAACCGCGCTGAAAGTAGATCAAGCTGTCACCGTATTCACGCTGGCGAATGCCAACAACCTCGCAAATGAAAATATCGTGACTACCGGCTTGGACGCGGTTGCTGATGCGACAGTCAAAATTGATCAAAGCGTCATTCAGCACGGGTACGCCAGTGCATTCAGTACTCCATTCGGCGGTTGCAAACCGCTCCGCCATGGCAGTTTTGCCCCCGAACAGATTCGATAGCGCCTTCTGGTCAGACGTCAGGGTGTTTACGCACAAATGCCCGTTGGCACAGAAAGTGTCGTACACCGAGGCGTTGCGGTTAAGGCACACCAGAAGACTGGGCGGTTCGTCCGACACGCTACAAACTGCGGTTGCGGTGAAGCCGGCTCGGCCAGCGGGGCCGTCGGTGGTAACCACGTTGACTGCAGCAGCAAGCACCGCCATAGCATTACGAAAAGCGTCGCGGCTTACTTCCACCGGCGATAAAACCGGTTTTTTGGCGGCTAGCATAAACAACTCCTTCAAGTAAGAATGCAGGTTTTGGCATAGCTCAAACGGGGCAAACGGTCGAACACCTTGCTGCTATCGCCATAGCCGAGATTGATCAACATGTTTGACTTCCAGTGGCTGTCGCTGAAGAACGCCCGATCAAGTGCCTCGGCATCGAAGCCAGACATTGGGCCGGTATCCAGACCCATGCTCCGCGCGGCCATGATGAAATAAGCCCCTTGCATGGAGCTATTACGAAAAGCTGTTTCATAGCTGATCTCCGGGCTGCCGGTAAACCAGCTGCGTGCATCTGCGTGCGGGAAGAGCTCGGGTAGAGCGTCATAGAAGTGACTGTCATAGGCAACAATCACGCTGACCGGTGCGCTCATGGTCTTTTCACGATTACCGGATGACAGGCAGGGCTTAAGCCGTTCCTTGCCCTGAGGGGTGCGTACGAAGACGAAACGTGCGGGGCTGCAGTTAGCCGAGGTCGGGGCCATTTTGACCAGGTCGTATATCTGCTCCAGCAGGCTGTCTGCGACAGGCAGATCCTGCCAGCCGTTGTGGCTGCGAGCGTCGTTGAAAAGTTGCGCAAGGGCGCTCTGGTCCAGTGATTCGTGCATGGTGCTCTCGCTCAGGCGGATGTGATGGGGGTTTGCGCGGCGTTGACGATGAAGTCGCGCAGTGTTTTGTTGACGGTCTCGGCACAGGTCACGCTAGAGGCGTGGCCATCATAATCGAAGACCTTGAGCTGGGCATTGGGCAGCGCCTGTTCCAGTGCCTGTGAGCAATTCCAGGGCACCAGCATGTCGTCGCGATTGGCGATCAGCAGCGTCGGTTGTTTAATAGCGTGGAGCCTTTCGCCCGGGCTGAAGCTCAGCAACGCCCTGATGCGGCAAAGAAGATTGTTTACCGGTGGAAAATCCAGGACCTGCTGACTTTCCTCCGCCCGCAAGCGCTCACTGTGCTCGGCTATCCAGGTAGGTGGATAAAGGAACAGCGGCTGCGCTTCGACGTAGGCCGCTGGACCGACACCTGCCAGCAGCTTTTTGCGCACAGCAAAGCAGCGCTCAGTGTGCGGGCTGGCCGTGGCCCAGGCGTTCATCAGAGTCAGAGTGCAAAGCCCCGGTGCCTGCTGCACTCCAAGTTCCAGGCCGATCAGGCCGCCGAGCGCATGGCCGACAAAGTGGTACTCACCCACACCATGAGTTGCCAGCAAAGCCCGCAGCCCTGCGGCCATGTTGGCAATGCTGTGGTTCTCCGGAAGTAACGCGGGGCTTCGCCCGGTACCAAGCTGATCGTAGAGGACGATGCGGTAGTTCCTACCCAGTTCTTGCAGCTGCGGTGCCCAGAAGTGCGCGGCACCCCCCAGCCCCGAGCTGAACACCAGGGTTGGCGCATTGGCGTCCTGCCGGCCATGAAACTCGATGTGCATTGAGTTGCTCACTGAGTCAGCCGACATGGGCGATGCTGGCAATTTCGATCAGTGCGTCCGGTTTTACCAAACCGCATTGAATGCAATAGCGAGCAGGCTTTTCACCCGGAAAAAATTCAGCGTAAACCGTGTTGACCGCGGCGTAGTCACTCCAGTCGCGCACCATGATCATGTTAAAGGTCACATCATCCATTGTGCCGCCGGCTTCTTCAACGACACCTTTGATGGTTTCCAGTACATGCCGTGTTTGCGCCGCAGCATCACCGACGTGCACCACGTTGTTGTCTTTGTCGAAGGGCAGCGTGCCGGAAACATACAGAACGCCATCGGCCATAGAGCCTGGAACGAAGGGGGCTAAAGGTTTGCCGGTGCCGGCGGGAAGAATAGTCTGCTTGCTCATGCGATTGCTCCTTGGGTTTTAGTAGAGGCGGCGAGGGTCGTGCAGAAGTCGTCTACTGTGCTGACCCAGCCAAAAAAAGTTTCGATGTTATACAGGGACGCCCGCTGGACGAACTCGGGGCCGGCCTGGTGGGTGGCGTCAGCGAGAACGACACCGAAGTACTCGAGAAAAAACCCGTCCCGCAGGGTGGACTCCACGCAGACGTTGGTAGCAATGCCGGTAAACACCAGGTTACGGATGCCCCGGCTGCGCAACAGGCTGTCAAACGCCGTATTGAAAAACCCGCTGTAGCGTGATTTTGGCACCACCAAATCACCGGGTAGAGGGCTTAGTTCACTCACCAGATCGTAGTCCCAGGTGCCCTTGGCCAGCAGCGTACCCATGAGTGCGGGGTGCTTGCGCATCGTTTTCATTGCGTTGGACTTGTACCAGTTGGGCGAGCCGGGGCCGCCAGCTTCGGCGTACTCCGGGTCCCAGCCGTTTTGAAAAAAAATGACCTGCACGTCCGCAGCACGCGCCGCTTTGATCGCTCTGGCGATCGACTCTATAACCGGACCGGTGCTGGTGATGTCAAATCCGGCTAGATCCAGATAACCACCCTTGGTCGAATAGGCGTTTTGCATATCAACCACGACCAGTGCGCTGTCGTTAGCGTTGATAGCCAGAGATTCGGGGCGCGCCGGCAGAACCATGCTGTTGTCGTGGCTGTGGTTCGGTGCATAACCAACAACCGGTGGGTTCAGATTGCTCATTCGATGCGCTCCAGCATCTCGGTTACGTGCTTGCGGCTTTTCATCAGCGGCTGAATCTTTTGGCCAAAGTTTTCTATTCCTTGAACGAAGTCATCAAAGGTCAGCATCACGCCGCTGGTTGCCGGTACCTCGGCAATTTCGTCGAGCATGCTTGCGACCGCCTCATAGGAACCTACCAGCGTACCCATGTTGATGTTGACGGCAGAAGTAGGGTCGGCCATCTGCCGGATATTGGTGTCGCCCTTCGACTTGGTATCTGCGGCGCCTTGTTGACCCAGCCACGCCACGGCTTCTTCATCAACACCATCCTTATACGACTGCCAACGAGCGCGGGCGGCTTCGTCGGTCTCATCGGCGATCACCATGAACAATGCAACCGCGGTTACGTCGCGTTCACTGCCGACCATGGCCGTTTCCAGCCGCTCGGCGGTAGGCGCGAAAGCTTTGGGGGTGTTGACGCCCTTGCCGAAGCAGAAGCTGTAATCGGCGAACTTGGCTGTGAACGCCATGCCGGCTTCGCTCTGCCCTGCACAGATAATCTTCATGTCAGCCTGCGGTTTTGGACTGACACGGCAGTCGTCCATCTGGAAGTGGTCGCCTTTGAAATCGCTGGTGCCGGTGCCCCACAAATCACGCAGAACGGTAGCGTATTCACTGAGGTAGTCGTAGCGACTGGCAAAGAACTCATCACCGGGCCACAGACCCATCTGTGAGTACTCAGGTTTCTGCCAACCAGTGACCAGATTGATGCCAAAACGGCCGTTTGAGATTGAATCGATGGTGGACGCCATACGCGCCACTATGGCCGGCGGGATGGTCAACGTGGCTGCCGTAGCGAATAACTGGATGCGATCGGTGACGGCCGCGAGGCCAGCCATCAGCGTGAAGGATTCCAGGTTGTGCTCCCAAAACTCCGTTTCACCACCGAAGCCTCGGAGCTTGATCATCGACAGAGCAAACTCGAAACCATAGTGCTCTGCGCGCTGCACTATGGTCTTGTTTAAGTCAAAGGTCGGCATATACTGTGGGGCGTTTTTGGAGATCAGCCAGCCGTTGTTACCGATGGGGATGAAGATGCCTATATTCATTGTTTTGCCCTCAGGGTCGGGTACTTAATATGCCTCTGCGTACAGCGTGTGGCTCTGCGCCTTGGCTCTCTGAAGACAAAGGCATCAAACGTGCCACGTTAATTTTTATTATATTTATCAATAATTTAATAAATTCTGGTAAATATTTCAGACCAAACAGTCTAAATTAGAGCACTTGGTTTGTGCGTCCCGGTCCGAATTGGGGCATAAGTCAAGAGTTTAAGCTGTAGGCCGTGCAAAAAGTTAGAATGCGTACAACCAGACAACAAGGCTGAAACCAGAGTGAGCAAGCAGATACAGCGGCAGGGCGTTCCTGTGAGCAGGACGAAGGCGCGCAGCAGGGTGCCTAGCGAGACGACATTGAATCGGCGCAAGCGTCTGATGGAAACCAAACGCAGCGCCATCATGGTCGCCGCGCTGGATATTTTTTCTCGCTATGGTGTGCATGGCACCAGTCTTGACCAAGTAGCGAGCCAGGCCGATGTGTCCAAAACCAATCTGTTGTACTACTTCACCTCTAAGGATGAGCTGTATGTAAACGTGCTGCGCCAACTGATGGACGTTTGGCTGCGGCCGCTTCAGACGTTCACTGTTGAGCAAGATCCAGTGGATGCCATCGGCGACTATTTGCAGGTCAAGCTTGAGCTGTCCCGTGACAACCCTGCCGAGTCACGACTTTTCTGTCTTGAAATGATTCAGGGAGCGCCGTTGCTGTTGGAAGAGCTACGCACGTCTTTGCGCGAGATCGTCGAGTCCAAAGTCTCGGTGATCAATGCCTGGATAGCAGCCGGTAAGTTGGCACCGATTGAGCCTCACCACCTGATTTTCTCTCTCTGGGCGACAACCCAGCATTACGCCGACTTCCGTGTACAGGTAGAGGCGGTGTCTGGCCGCACGCTGGATGATCCGGCTTTCTTTGCCGAAACCCTCGCTAATCTAAAGTCGCTGGTGCTACAAGGTATCTGCCCACGCTCTTAGAAGGTGGTTCGACGGAAGTGGCTTCAACATCGCCCTGTTTTGGGCTGACTGCACAAACCGGGTGCTCTAATTCAGACCGTCTGATCAAACCTAAGTCTTTGCAAATACTTAACTCGTTGTTATTAAAATACAAAATTTTTTTGGCATAGTTGCTGCTGTTGTTTTCCTCGTTCCGAAGCAGTGGGCGATCGACATCGCCTGCCGTTTCTTAAGATCGGTAGGCGGTTGAACCCGCGCCCGAGTTTTAGTTGGAGGATGCAATCGTATGACGCTTCAATATGTTCCGATCATCAATCTTGCCCCCTATTTTGGCGGAACAGCCGAGGGCAAGGCCGCTGTGGCCAAGGAAGTTAATCAGGCGTGCCGAGATATTGGTTTTCTGGTTATTACTCAACATCAGATTCCAGCAGAACTGATTGAGCGAGTCAGCAAGCTGACCGGCAATTTCTTTGACCTGCCGCTGGATGAAAAGCGCAAAGCAAACAGGCCGCGCCCGGATATGGTTCGCGGTTACAGCGCAGTGGCCGAAGAAAGTCTGTCGTACTCCATGGAAAAAGCCGCGCCGGGCGATCTGAAGGAATCCTTCTCAATCGGACCGTTGAATGTGCCCGCTGAGCCTTATTATTCCGAAGAACTGGCCGGTCCGCACTTTGCACCAAATGTCTGGCCCACCACACTGCCGGGATTCGATACCGCCTACGCTGAGTACTTTGACGCTATGGGGGATCTGGCTCGCAGCCTGATGCGCATTTTCGCCCTGGCGTTGGAACTGCCTGAGCCGTTCTTTGATGACAAGATTGATAACCACATAAGCATGTTCCGCAGTTTACGCTACCCGCATTTGAAAGGAGGTATTGAAGAAGGCCAGCTGCGGGCGGGTGCGCACACCGATTACGGCAGTCTGACGATCGTCAAACCAGACGGTGCGCTCGGCGGTTTGCAGGTCCGCAATCGTGAACGCACATGGATTGATGTGCCTTACGTTGAAGACGGTTTTGTGGTCAACATCGGCGATCTGATGATGCAGTGGACCAATGACCAGTGGATTTCGACTCTGCACCGGGTGGTTAATCCGCCGGAAAACGTCGACGGCGATCAACAACGTCAGTCACTGGTGTTCTTCCATCAGCCCAACTACGACGTCATGGTCAAGTGTTTGCCCAGCTGTTTGCCAGCCGGTGACGAACCGCGCTACGCACCGGTCACCTCCGGTGACCACCTGCAGTCCAAGTTTGTGCGCCAGACCACCTTTGGCGGCAGCAAGGTGGCCTGACATGAGCAAACTCTCTTATGTAAATGTTTTCGCCCGCAACATCAAAGCTTTAAGCGGTTTTTATCAGCGCGTGTTCGACTTCCCGGAAGTAGAGGCGATACGTTCTCCGATTTTCCGGGGCTTGGATGCCGGTAGCTGCTGCATTGGTTTCAACGCCCCTGATGCCTACGACCTGCTGCACTTGTCGGAATACGCAGACACCCGCGGTTGCAAATTTCTATTGAACATTGATGTCGACAGCCCCGCGGACGTCGATCGCATGGTGCCAATCGCCTGCGAAGCCGGCGCCAGCTTGATCAAGTCTCCCTATACCACCTACTACAACTGGTATCAGGCCGTTCTGCTCGACCCGGAAGGCAATGTATTCCGGATTAATCACATGCTTTAAGCAACGTTACCTCCACGACCCACTGCAAGAAGGATTTTGGCAATGAAGAGTCTGCTTACGGGCACCTTGTGTGCCCTGGCCGCGTGCGGCCTGATGAACTCCGCTTCGGCGCAAGAAACCAGTTTTAGCCTCAATGGCCCGGCAAAAATTGCCATGCTCTACATCAGTCCTCGCAATGACGGTGGCTGGACCCAGGCTTTTGATGAAGCACGCCAGCGTCTGGAAACAGACATTGATCAGAAAATTCAGTACGTAGAAAGCGTACCGGAAACCGCTTCAGCGATTCGCCCAACGGTTGAACGGCTGATTCAGCGTGGCTCCAACATCATTATTGGTACTGCTTTCGGTTACTCCGATACTTTTAAGGAATTGGCTAAGAAGTATCCTGAAGTGGCCTTCCTGAACGGTTCTGGTACCACCAATTCAGACAATCTGGTGTCCTTCTACGGTCGCACTTACGAGAGTCAATACCTGTGTGGCATGGCTGCAGGCGCAGCGTCCAAGACCGGCAAGCTCGGTTTTGTCGCGGCCAACCCCTTCGGCCAGGTCAACTGGACCGTCAACGCCTTTGCGATGGGCGCTCAAGAGATCAATCCTGACGCCACCGTGACGGTGATCTACACCGGCGCCTGGAACGACCCGGTCAAGGAACGCGCCGCACCGGCGCCTGGAACGACCCGGTCAAGGAACGCGCCGCTGCGACCGCGCTGATTGATCAGGGTGCGGACGTCATCGGCCAGCACGTAGACAGTCCGACTCCGCAGATCGTTGCCCAGGAGCGCGGTGTCCACGGTACGGGTCATCACCGCGATATGAGCGAGTTTGCACCTGAAGCCACCGTCTGCTCTTCGGTTTGGGTATGGGATCGTTTTCTAGCTCCTGAACTGAAGAAAATCATGGCCGGCAACTGGAAGCCAATGGAATATGGTGCGCTGCTGTCCATGGAGCAGGGCGGAACGGATATTGCCTGCTGCGGCAAAGCCGTGAGCGAAGAAGACGAGACGAAGATCATGGCTCAGCGTGATGAACTGCTCAAGGGTGAGAAGCTCATCTACGCGGGCCCTCTTTCTGATCGTGATGGCAATGAAAAAGTGGCCGCGGGCGAGTCGCTGTCTGATGGCGATTTGTGGTCGATGGACTGGTTTGTAACAGGAGTGATCAACCAGCAATGAGTCATAGGAACGCGATCCAACTCGACGCCGTCAGCAAATCGTTTGACGGCTTCAAGGCTCTTTCCGGCGCATCTTTTACGGCCCGCTGGGGCGAAGTACATGCCTTGCTGGGTGAGAATGGCGCAGGCAAATCGTCATTGATGAACATTGCCGCCGGGTTGTACGCACCGGAAACCGGGTCGCTGTTCATTGATGACAATCTGGTGCGTTTGAAAGGGCCACTGGACGCGTCCAACCAGGGAATTGGTATGGTGCATCAACACTTCAAGCTGGTCAGACCTTTCAGCGTTGTGGAAAATATACTGCTCGGCCAGCGCAATCAGCAGGCCAGCCGTTATCGCAAACGTCTGCAGCAAGTCGCTGAGGAGATCAAGGCCACAGCGGCGAAACTGGGATTCAGCATCGACCCTTTTGCAAGGGTTGACCAGTTGTCGGTTGCCGAACAGCAGCGCGTTGAAATTCTCAAGGTGCTGTTGGCCGGTGCCCGCATTTTGATTCTGGACGAACCGACTGCAGTGCTCACCGATGCGGAAGCAGAAAACTTGCTGACCACGGTGCAGAACTTTGCTCATCAGGAAGGCGCTGCCGTCATCCTCGTGACGCACAAGATGAACGATGTCATGCGTTACGCCGACCAGGTTACCGTCATGCGCGCAGGCCTCACGGTAGCCAGCCTCAAACCGCAATCGGTTTCGGTGGGCGAACTGGTCAAGCTGACCGTCGGTGACGCACCGACCCCACCCCAAATTCCGGCAAGCCAAGCGGCCGGTGAGGTTAAGTTGGAAGTCAGCAATCTGCACTCCAGTGACGCTCACTCCTCGGTACTGCGTGGTGTCAATCTGAGCCTGCGAGCCGGGGAAATTTATGGCATCGCTGGAGTGGGCGGTAATGGTCAAAGCGAACTGGCCGGCGCACTGATGGGTTTACCAGAGCCGGTCTCTGGCTCCATGCAGTTGATCGGCGAGGGGGATTTGCGCGCGCTGACTGCTGCGCGTCGTCGTGAACTGGGCATCGCCAGTATTCCCGCTGATCGTTATTCCGCCGCCTTGGCTGCGCCGTTGTCGATCAGTGACAACTTTGCCATGGGCGAAATTCACAGCGGGCGCTACGGACCATTATGGTTCCTGAACCGAGGCCGCGTTGAAGCCGATACGGCCGCGGCCGTCAGCGAGTTTGATGTGCAGGGAGTGCGTTCGCTGCGACAAAAAGCGGCGCTGCTTTCTGGCGGTAACGCGCAGAAACTGGTTATCGCCCGCGAGTTCAACCGCCCGCCGCAGCTGGTGATCGTTCACAGCCCCAGTCGCGGGCTGGATGTACGCGCCACGCTGGCGGTGCACAAGCGCTTACGCAGCGCGCGGGATGCGGGTGCCGCGGTGCTACTGATCAGTGAAGACCTGGATGAAGTAATGGCGCTGGCAGATCGTATTGGAGTGATGTCGGCGGGACGTATTATCGGTGAATTTGCCCAACCGGCAGATCGCCAGGCGATAGGACAAGCCATGGTGAATCATGTTTGATGCGACCAACTTTCAACCCTTTCTGGTGCGACGTTACACGCTGGAAGTGCGTCAGCAAATGGCCTGGTACTGGCAGGCCATCGTCATTGCCTTGGCTTTGGTGGTTGGCCTGCTGATCTCGGCAGCGATTCTGGTCATCGCCGGCGTACCCGCGGGCGAACTACTCAACGAGTTTGTGATTCTCACTCTGTTTGACAGCCAGAGCCTGCGAGCGGTTCTGTTCCAGGCGGCGCCTCTTATCATGGTTGGCCTGGCAGGGTGCCTGGCCTTCCGCGCGCGGTTCTGGAATCTGGGCCTTGAAGGGCAGATGATCTGGGGCGCAATTGGCGCCACGGCTATTTCGTTGTTCGAGATCGGGCCGCCTTCGCTGCGTCTGCCGCTGATGATGCTCAGTGCGCTGATCTGCGGTCTGCTTTGGGCGCTGGCACCAGTGCTGCTGAAGTTGCATCTCAAGGTCAACGAAATCATTTCGACCCTGATGCTCAACTATATAGCGCTGAATTTCTTACTGCATCTTGTCTACGGCAGTTGGAAGGACCCACGAGATTCCTTTCCTTACTCACCGCAGTATCGCATTTTCGAGCGTCTACCCGAAGTGTTCGACGGGCTAAGTCTGGCGGTAGTGCTGGCACTATTAACGGCGCTGTTTGTACTCTGGTTTACCGATGTGTCGCGTGCCAGCCTGTATCTGCGCTTTGTTGATAACAGCCCCGGCGTAGCGCGTGCAGTCGGCGTGCCGGTGAAGCGAGTGGTCCTGGTTACTGTGTTGCTGTCCGGTGCGTTGGCTGGTGTGGCTGGTTTCATGGTGACGGCGGGGCAGGAAGGACGTCTGACTCAATCGTTTTACGCGGGTTACGGTTTCTCCGGCATTTTGATTGCCTTTTTGGCACGTAACCAGCCAATTGCCGCCACGGTGGTCGCACTGCTGGTGGCAACGCTGTTTGTGGCGGGCCGAAGTCTGCAGGTTTTCTATCAAATCCCTTTCTCCATGGTGCAACTGATACAGGCCATTTTGGTGATCTGCGTGGCGTCTTCGGAGTTTTTTATTCATCACCGTATTCGCCGTATTCAAGGAGGGCAGAGCTGATGACGATGCTTATAAGCTGGGTCGGCAACATTCCCGACTTTGCCGTACCCTTCGCCTTGGCGGCGTTGGGGCTGATTCTCATCGAGCGCACCGGTGTATTGGCGCTGGGCGCGGAAGGATTGATGCTGGTAGGTGCGCTGTCGGGTATTGGTGCGTCGATCATGACCGGCGGCTCAACGGTCTGGGCCCTGGTCATAGCCATGATCGCAGCCGCCGTGGTGTCGCAGTTGTTTGCCCTGATGGTGCTGGTAATGCGGATCAATCAGGTGATTTCCGGTCTGGCGCTGGTGTTCTTCTGTCAGGGCCTGACCGGATTGCTCGGCACCTTGATGAACTGGACCAACAAACCGGTTCAGGGGCTGCAGGCCCTGCCACTGTGGCCGCTGTCTGAGCTCCCCCTGGTGGGCAAACTGTTCGTGCACAACCCGGTGGTCTACCTGACTCCAATCGTCTTTTTGCTGGCGGTACTGGTATTGAATCGCACCGTGCTGGGCCTGCGCGTGCGCGCCGTAGGTGAAAACCCGCAGGCGGCGGATGCCGCTGGCATATCTGTCCTGGCCTATCGCTGCGCGGCGATTGCTGCAGGTTCAGCGCTGATCGGCCTGGCTGGCGCCTACATATCGGTGTTGAGCACCAAGATGTGGGTTGCCGACATGATCGGTGGTCGTGGCTGGATTGCGGTGGCGTTGGTTATCTTTGCCCGCTGGGCACCCTGGAAAGCGCTTGCCGGTGCGGTACTGTTTGGCTGCATCGAAGCGCTGATTCCGCAGATGGCGGCTTCGGGTATCCGTCTGCCACAGTACTTCGTGTTCATGACGCCGTACGCTGTCACCCTGGGGGTGATGATCTGGGTGGCGATTGTCAGCCGTGACAACAGCAGCCAGCCTGGCGCGCTGGGTGAACCCTTTATTCGCGAGGAGCGGCGCTGAGTCGGCGCCATTGGGCATGATCGCAGGTCAGTTTCCAGTCATTCACGCGTCATTATTTGACCCTTTCTGCTCCCGCCAACACCCGGCTCCTAAACTTTCTTTGGCGAAATTGACAAACGCCCTGACCAACGGCGAGATATATCGTGATTGTGGGTACTGCAGATTGACCCGCCCTTGGTATTTCCCGACAATCGACCAATCCGCCAGTATCTGAATCATAACCCCCGTTTCAATTTCATCCGTTACTGAAAAGTCGGGAAACAGGCCCACTCCGAATTCGTTTAGAACCGCGTCTTTGCGAATTTCGGTGTGGTTGGCGATATGGCGACCCGAGGTCGTGACGCTCGCTGTCTCGTGCCCTTTAACAAAAGAAGCGCTGGCTTTTTATTCTGTTATGAGATTTGTTGCGATTTGATTTTCGCTGACTTTCCTCTGCTTGTTTCCATTCTTCATCAGGGAGTACAGAGCAGGCAAGGGTCGCGATTGGACCGTTGGGGTGGTTCGGTGGGTCACTGATCGTTATTGCGTCTCTTTATGCAACGCTACCCAAGACGAAAAAAACCCGCGGTGCAGTGAAAAACAGTCATCGGCCTGGGGTCAATCCTTGATGGCCTCAACCACCTTCAGGTCAGCGTTACGTTTATAACAGCGAGGATAACAAGCGCCACGGCTGCCGGCCACGGGCTTCGCAACACGAAGCTAAACATCGTCAGCGGGATCAGAACGGTCAGTGCCGCCAGTATGTGGGGTAATTCTGCCACAGCGCTTGCTGACATACTGACTACGTGGACAAGCCCTAAAGCGCCAAACAGCAGGGTTAACCAGACGTTCCAATTACGGCGTTGTGACGACAATGTACTCTTCCTTTCTAGTGTCTTAGTGGTTATCGCTAAACATTAACGATTAGAAGGCGCTTGTAAAAACGCTGTATCTTTTTCAGTATACGGTTGTGATTGGGTTAAAGGGTATCGACTGGTCTGGATCAGTTCAGAGATGAATGCTCATTGATTATCGTCGATGGGTGCCATTGGGTCATTAGAGATGACATGAGCACCTACGTGACAGGAGTACTTACATGACAGGAGTACTTACATGACAGGCCCACTCAACGGCATCCGCATTATTGACTTGACCGCCATGGTGTCTGGCCCCCTGGCTACCATGATGCTGGCGGACCAGGGCGCCGAGGTAATCAAGGTCGAGAATCCGTCCGGCGGCGACTTCACTCGGTCTGCCGCCAACCGGCAGGGCAATGTGTCAGCGTCTTTTCTCAATAACAACCGCAACAAAAAATCGGTCGCGCTTAACCTGAAAGAGCCGGCGGGTCGCGAAGCGCTGTTAACGCTGGTGGCCACCGCCGATGTGTTTGTGCAGAACTTCCGCCCCGGTGTGATCGACAGGATGGGCCTGGGCGAGGACGAATTGCGCAAGGTGGCTCCAAACCTGGTTATGGTGTCTATCAGTGGCTTTGGTGACGCCGGCCCCTTTGCCCAGCGGCCGGTTTACGATCCGCTGATTCAGGCCTTGTCTGGTTTAGCCACGGTGCAAGCCGGCACTGACGAACGGCGTCCGCAACTGGTCAGAACCATTCTGCCTGACAAACTCACGGGTGTTGCTGCTGCCCAGGCCATCACCGCGGCCCTGTTTGCCCGCGAGCGCAGCGGTGAGGGTCAACATGTCCGGTTGTCCATGCTGGACGCCATCATTGCGTTTCTGTGGAGTTCTGACATGGGCAGCCAGACGTTTGTGCAAGGCGAATTGCCACAGCAGGCCGCCGCCAGCTTTCAGGATCTGATCTACCAGACAACCACCGGTTGCATCACTATTGCGGTGCAGAATGATCGCGAATGGCAGGCGCTGATCCGTGCGGTGAATCGGCCGGAATGGGCCGAGGACCCGAGGTTTCTGACGGCCGAGCTGCGGCAGGAAAACATCGACGCTCGGCTCGATCTGATTCAGTCCGTTATCAAATCAGACTCGGCAGAGCAGTGGCTTGCGCGATTGGAACAAGAGTTGGTGCCCTGCGCGCCGGTGCTGACCCGCACGGAGGTGTTGAACCATCCACAGGTTCAGGCCAATGAGTTACTGGTGGAGTACAACCACCCGCAGGCTGGCCACATTCGCCAGACCCGCGCCCCGGCCCGGTTTTCAGCCTCGCCAACGCAGCCTTTGCAAGGCGCCCCGGCCCTCGGGCAGGACACTGCGGCTTTGCTGGCAGCCTGCGGCTATTCCGCGGATGACATACAGACCCTGGTTGATTCAGGCGCGGCAGGCCTGCCAGAGTAAGAGCCGCTACGAGCGATTGCAGGGTTACTCCCCAGCGCCTCCAACCCAGACCCATAGACAGAGTAGGTTGGCCTCGACGCTTGCGGGTGCGCCGCCAAACTGTGTGGCCTCGCCATTGATCATCAGGCGCGCATCGGCTTGCGGTTGAAGCGATGCATGGCCTTGAAAGCGCCAGCAGCGCGCTCAGTGCGCGCGTCAAAACACGACTCGTTATAGCTTTTTCCCTGATCGACTAAGTGCGCACACGCGCTGTGCCAGACGACCGATCAAAATGCCAATAAAATGAGCCGTCAACCACGCTGTAGCAACCTACGGTCCTGTCGGCGGATCATTTATAGTGGTCATAACTGCAAGAGTGGCCATAAAATCAGTATGAGTAGAACCTTGATGACTCTGGCAAAAAACTCTTGATAAATTGATGAGCGTAAAAATTACGACGCTGGGAACGTGGAATATCTACCGGATACTGGTTCATTCGACCCGAAGCGTTGAGTTCTCGATGTTTACTTTCCCTGAGCACAAGCGAGCCCTGTTTCAGTCATTTATTTTTGACGTATTCATTCGCTGTCAGTCATCCATGTGCTGTGGCCTGTTAGGGGTTCTCGGCTTCATCTGCGTCGAGTGCCAGAGGTTCACCATCTTCGTCCAGGAGCTGATAATTGTACGCCGCCTGCAAGCCGGTTTGGTCTTCAACCTCTTCCTCCTCGGGCTCAGGATCAATGTAGCGCGGGTACAGAGGCGACAACATTGCGACCAGGATGCCGATCGCGGAAAAAGTAGAAAATGCATGGGCGTAACCGAATTCGCTTACCAATACGCCGACCACGGGCGAGCCAGTTGCCTGCCCGAGCGAGACGGCCATGAATGGCAGTACCGGCCCCACCGACAACCGGCCCGGCAGCAGGCGAATGCCGGTCATCAGATAGAGCCCCGTCAGGCTCATATAAGCCAGGCCGAAGACCAACGCAGAGAATGCCGCCAGCACCAGCTGATCAGGGCTGGCCGCCAGCAGTGCCAAGCTTGCGGATAACATCACCAGCATCAGTGAATGTGTGATGGGGGGGTTGTTGCGATCGGCTAGGTCGGCCACCACAGCACCTCCGATGCCGGCAACGCCGACCGCTAGCCACAGCCACCCGGTTGCAGCGGGCGGTAGGCCGCCGAGGGTGATCATTAAATCGGGTGCGAAAATCCAGTACGCAGAGGAAACGAAGCCCATCACAAAGGCAAACAGTGAAAGCCTGAACAGACGTGACCACTGCAGGGCGCTGATTGGGGTTGGCGGTGCAGAGTTTGCGGGAATAATTCGAGATACGGAAGGGATAAAGTACCACGCGGCCACAACGCCAATCCCGGCCAGGATGGCAAAGCACAGGTACGCGGAGCGCCAGGCGCTAGACAGGAACAGAACCACCGGTACGGCAACGGCCACGCCAATGCTGGTGCCCGCATTCATGACTGAACTGACACGGCCGTGCACCGCGCGGCTTACCATAGCTTGCATGGCGGCCGTGAGCGCCGGCATCATAAGACCCGTGCAGATGCCACACGCGAACACGCCCACTCCGAGCGACAGAGCGCTGGACGCCTGGCTGATAAGCGCCAGACCGACGACGCCAAAACCACACGACAGAACGGCGGTGTTGCGGGCACCGAGACGATCGGCACAGAGCGGCGCCACCAACGTCGCCAGCAAGAAACTGATAAGCGGCAGCGCGCCAAGGATACCGATTACTTCAGGCGTAAGACCCAGCTCGGCCCGGATAGGCGGTACAAATAAACCAAAGGCGAAGCGCGCAAGCCCGTAGCTGATCGCGATCAGCACTGCACCAAAGAGCGCAAACCCTGTATTCGAAAGAGGCTTCATGCCACCTCGGCCCGTCAGGCGTTGAGGATCCCCGGCAACAGAGGCGTGGAAACCGGAAATCGGGTCAGATTTATAGACGTAATTTAGGCTTTCGTTGTACCAGAAAGAGTGCTCAAAACTAACCTTGCCCGGTTTTCCCTACACAAAACGCAGGTAAAAAAAGACCCCGGTCAATGGGGTTTTAGAGTTCTTCAACGGTCTGAACACATCATTTAAACGAGCGAGGATGTCAGTGTGTGCCATCGGCGAGCCGGAACTTGGATGCTGGTCTGGGGACGCTTGCGATCGTATCTGTAATCCTGTGTGACAATACGCCATGTAAACTATATTGGTGCAATATTCGTTAAATTCCATTCTCTGAAAATAATGGCGGAATAGTTGTTATATCTAATCTTGATAAGGAAAATGTAAATTTCCACGCAGAAGATAGCGGCAGCTACCATTGCGGTTTCAAATGAGAGCCGGTTTTTGATGCTGCAAAAGCTGTATTTTAAGAAATGAAAATTGTGGATTCAAGCGTGGTGTATAAGCCACCTAGAGATTTTTGGTATTGTTGCTAACGGAAAAATACAAAATGTGTAAGAAAAAAATACGCGCAAGACGGTTTAGAGCAAAAGTTTTGTGCGTAAAATTTGGCCAAAAAAATTATGTAAAAAGTCTCTCTATTACTCTGATTGCAAGCTGGTTTCTATTGACTCTGAGTCCTGCAATTGCCCAATCTACAAGCAACATTGGACTGACTCAAGCCGAACGAGATTACTTAAAGGCGAAACAAGTGTTGCGTGTTTGTGTTGACCCCGATCGCTTACCTTTTGACGGGGTGGATGAGGATGGACAACATGTTGGGCTGTCAAAAGATTATTTCGACATTTTTTCTCACATGTTAGACATTCAGATGGTTGTGCCAGAAGTCCAAGACTGAAATGACCTGATTAGTAAGGCTAAGAGCCGAAAATGTGATGTGGTTTCTCAGATCAACGCCAGTGAAGCGCGACAATCTTTTCTGGATTTTACGACTCCGTATTTTTACCTGCCGTTAGCCGTTGTCACTCGTTATGACAGAATTTTTATTGAGGAAAGCCTCGAAGGTGCCGGAACCCAGTTCGCGGTAATCAAAGGTGATATCGCAATTAATAAACTTAGGCAGCGTTACCCTGGCGTCGCGCTTGTTGAAGTCAAAAACAATATTCAGGCGATGGAGCTCGTTTATGCAGGAGATGTTTTTGGCTATATTGGAGCGCAAGGCGCAGTTGCCTTTGCCATTCAGTCTCTTAATCTGAGTAAATTAGCGGTAACCGGCAGTCTACCACTTCGGTATGAACTCTCCGTTGCCACTCGTAATGATGAGCCGCTATTGGGAAGCGCGTTTGAAAAGGCAGTTCTTCACCTTGACCCGAAAGAAGGGCAAAGTATCCGCGATAAATGGATCGCGATTACGATCAAGAAGGTAACTGACTATACTGTGCTATGGCCGATCCTACTCGTGCTGGGAACAGTGCTTATCGTTTCCTTATACTGGAATCGCTATCTAACCCAGGCAAACAAGAAAGTTCGCGACACGCTTCGTGATTTGCATACTGTGCAAGCCCAACTCGAAGATCAAAACAGAATGTTTAAATGGCAGTCGATTACTGACGCTCTTACGGGAATCTCCAATCGCCTTAAGCTGGATGAAGATCTTTCCTACGCCATAAAACGGTTTAAACGCACGAAAAGTGAATTTTCCATCATTTTGCTGGACATCGATAATTTCAAGCTGGTGAATGACTATCTTGGTCATCTCGTTGGGGACAAGGTACTGAAGTCATTCGCTTCTCTGCTCGTTAGCTCTGTTCGTAAAAGCGATATTGTCGGGCGCTGGGGCGGTGAAGAATTTCTCATCATCTGCCCTGACACGAATCTACAGGGCTGCGAGAATCTAGCCGAGCAAATCAGAAGGCGAATTGCGGAATACGAGTTTCCTGAAAAAAAGGTGCTCAATGCCAGCTTAGGGGTCGCCGTTCACCAACAAGATGAAAACGCAAATACCCTGATTGCCCGCGTCGACAAAGCACTTTATCGAGCTAAAAACCACGGACGTAATCGCGTTGAGGTTGCCAGAGAGGGCGAGCACTCGTATCTAGAAAGCAAACGTTAACATTCGAACATTATGAAAGAGACAGTGATCTAACTGGTTGGCGAGCCTCGTAATTGTAGATGTCTTGAGCGTCCCCACATTGACAGTTTTTTTTGGGGTTTTGGTACGTTTACTTTGGAGATCGTTGACATGAACGAAGCATTGGGGTCTTTTTCAGCGACGCACAACAGTGATCCGCTGAGTAAACATCATACCCCTTCAGGTTTTTCTGATCGCGTGGCCTTTCGCTTAACCAGGCTCCTACGGTTTTTTGCGGACCTGTTTTTTGCCAAGCGCTACGGTCATCGTGCGGTGGTGTTGGAAACCGTAGCAGCCGTACCGGGAATGGTTGGCGGGATGGTAGGGCACATGCGCTCGCTTCGTCGGATGCAAGACAATCGGGAATGGATTCACACGCTGTTGGAAGAAGCTGAAAACGAACGCATGCACCTGATGACGTTTGTACAAATTGCTCAGCCCAGCTTTCTGGAACGAATACTGATTTTGCTGGCGCAGGGGATTTTCTTTACCAGCTTTTTGTTTCTCTACATTGTCTCTGGCCGCACCGCACATCGGCTAGTGGGTTATTTCGAAGAAGAGGCGGTGTACAGCTACAGTGAATACTTAGCTGAGGTGGACAGTGGTCGCTTGGAAAACGTGGCCGCGCCACAGATTGCAATTGACTATTGGAACTTGCCCGCCGATGCGACTTTGCGCGATGTCATCATAGTCGTCAGGATGGATGAAGCGGGCCATCGTGATGTTAACCACAAATTCGCCGATAGTTTTGATCTATGATAATTGAGCATATGCCTTAGCCATCAGGCCAAAGTCTTGATCAAATATCTGAAGTGAATGTGCAGAGCCAGCGCCGCCGCTCCTTAAGTTAAGAAATAGTGGAAAAGCGGCGATTGCTGCGGAGAAACCTTAGGTGCGCCGGCACTTTTTACGCCCAAGTCGGGAAAACGGTCCTCGGTTTTGTCCTAAAGAGCCAAGACTGTTTTCCGAAGCTTGAACCCCAGACGCTACGCCCGCCAGTGCAGATTGTCGTTGACGGCTCAGGCTTCCCGTTGCTGCCTTCGCACCTCCGAATACAGTTTTAGAGAAAGAGCTTGCGGTCATGAAAATTGTGCTGACACGCTCCATAGCCACCTCCTCGCTTGTTCCTTTCACGGTGTACCGACCAGCTTGTAACTCGATCAGCGAGAGGCCTTTATTGGCGAAGGTTATGCCATGGCCCCACTGAGTGACAAAACAGTGCCTAACAAACTCTTCGGTGTGGCGCCGGTAGCCGCGTCGACGCTGTCGAGGCAGTGCTTTTGAGCTTCAGCGACGTGCAAGCGTCTTCGCCGATGTTGAGTTTCAGTTTGAACCGAACTTAGTCTGCTGTTACGGGAAAGACTGATGTCAAAAAACATTCGGACATCGCATAAGAGGTGATAATGGGTTCAGGCTAGAATTTGCAATTATAGTAAGATAGGGTTCTTTAAGAAGTTGTTTTGACTGAGCTGGAGTCGCCTAAGACTAGGGGTTATCTTTTGACCAATAATGATGTTTTGCGCCGTATACGGTATGTTTTTGATTTAAACGACAGTACGATGATTAAAATCTTCGCTTTGGCTGATTTTACTGTAACCGAAGAGCACGTTTTTGCCTGGCTGAAAAAAGATGAAGACGATGGTTTTTTGAAGCTCAATGACGCGGCGTTAGCTGTTTTTCTCAATGGCTTTATCATTTATAAGCGGGGTAAACGCGACGGCGAACAGCCAAAGCCAGAGACGCAGCTGAACAACAACATTGTATTCCAGAAACTGCGAATTGCTTTAAATTTAAAGGCCAATGATATTTTAGCCATCTTTCAGTTGGTAGAGCTTCAACTAAGCAATCATGAATTAAGCGCACTTTTTCGTAAACCAGGCAATAAGAATTACCGAGAGTGTAAAGACCAGATTCTTCGAAATTTTTTGCTAGGCTTGCAGCGCCAGGTACGGCCAAATCATGGTGTTTCAGGCGCCGATTCTTGACAAAACGCCCAGCCGCTGGCAAACAGACCCTTCGTCACGTGGCCAATGTCGCTTCGACACAATCGTCACGCCATTCAATACTTGAAAGTGTAATCCCACGTTCTGAATAAAAATCGTCAATAAGAGGAGAGCATCATGACGGCTGAATCGGATTCCCTGCTGTTGGTCGACAAAGTGAACGGCGTAACAACGCTGACCTTGAATAATCCGGCCGCTCGTAACAGTTTGTCGATGGCGATGCTGCAGGCGTTGCATGATCAATGGGTGGTATTGGCTGATGACGCCGCTACGCGGGTTGTGGTTTTGGCGGCCAGTGGCAAGGTATTTTGCGCCGGTCACGATTTAAAAGAGGTGCAGGGTGAGCTTGGCAGCACGCCGTTTATGCTGTCTTTGTTTGAGCTGTGTAGCAAGGTGATGCAGCAGATTGTGAATTTTCCGAAACCGGTGATTGCCCGAGTTGATGGCGTAGCCACAGCGGCCGGTTGCCAGCTGGTGGCCAGCTGTGATCTGGCGGTTGCCGGTGAAACGGCGCGCTTCGCAACGCCCGGGGTGAATATCGGTTTGTTCTGTTCCACGCCCATGGTGGCGCTGTCCCGTAATGTATCACCCAAACACGCCATGGAAATGTTACTCACCGGCGAGATGATCAGTGCTGACCGGGCAGAGCAAATTGGATTGGTAAACCGGGTGGTTGCCGACAGCGAGCTGGGTAATGCGGTTGCTCAGTTGGCGGACACAATCGCCAGTAAATCCGGCCATACTTTGAAAATCGGCAAACAGGCGTTTTATCGTCAGCTGGAAATGCCCCTGCAGGAGGCTTATGCCCACACCTCGCAGGTGATGGCGAAGAACCTGGAAGCTGAGGACGCGGAAGAGGGCATTTGCGCGTTTCTGGCGAAGCGGCCGGCTGAGTGGCAGGATCGCTAGAACTCATCAGCGCAAAGCGCCGAAGCTGTCTGTAGGCGATCGCCCAGAGTTAACTGGTAACGGCTAAAAAAACCGGCGTTCATCTCTACAGCTTGAATAAATTCGGCGCCCGCTGGGTAAGTTGGGCAGTTGAGTGCTGCCACAGAGTCGCAGGGTTCCATCCGATTAATGGCGACGATGCTGCCTTGCGCGTCTACATAGGCAATGTCTAACGCTATTAGCGTGTTGCGCATCCAGAAGCTGCTTTCGGCAGACTGAAGGCTGCCGTAGTTAAACAACATGCCGCTGCGTTCTTCCAGCTTTTCCCGTCCCATCAAGCCGATGCGCCGTTGTTCTGCTGTTTTGGCCCACTCCAAGCTTACAGAAACGCTCTGTTTCTCACTCACAAAGCACGCTGCGTGCCTCGGTAACACCTGAGACTCCATGGCACGGGCGCCCGTGGCGCACGCCACCATCAGCAGCGATACACTTAAGGCGATAAGTCTTGGCCTTAACGCAACCCGGTTCACGGGCGCAGTCTGTATCCGGTTTTGAAAATCCAACCGATGGTCACTAAGCAAGCGGTCAGAAAGCCCAGCGTCATAAGCAGGCTAACGCCAATGTGGACGTCAGACACGCCGAAAAATGCCCAGCGAAATCCACTGATCAGGTACACCACGGGATTGAACAAACTGATGGTTTGCCAGACTTCCGGCAGCATGTCGATGGAATAAAATGTGCCGCCCAAGAACGTCAGTGGAGTCACAATCATCATTGGAACAACTTGTAGCTTTTCGAAATTGTCAGCCCAAATACCAATGATAAAGCCGAACAGGCTGAAGGTGACGGAGGTGAGTACCAGAAAAGACACCATCCAGAACGGGTGCAAAATGCTGTAATCGACAAAAAACTTAGACGTAGCCAGAATGACCAACCCCAGTATCACCGATTTTGTGGCCGCAGCACCCACGTAACCCAGTACCACCTCGATATAGGATATAGGCGCCGACAGCACCTCGTAAACGGTGCCTGAAAATTTTGGCATGTAGATGCCGAAAGACGCGTTGGAAATACTGTTCATCAGCAGTGACAGCATGACCAGCCCGGGGATGATGAATGCGCCATAGGGCACATCGCCAATATCGCCCATGCGAGAGCCTATGGCCGAGCCGAAAACTACGAAATACAAGCACGTGGAAATCACCGGCGAGAGTATGCTTTGCATCAGGGTCCGCTGCATGCGGGCCATTTCAAATTTGTAGATGGCGCTTACGCCGTAAAGATTCATGCTGTTCTCCGTAGGGTGTTCATTGGCGTACCAGCCCGACAAATATGTCTTCGAGAGAGCTTTCCCGGGTTTTCAGGTCGCGGTACTCAATGCCAAGTTCGCCCAGGGTTCGCAACAGGCGGGCAATACCGGTCTGTTCGTGTTGGGCGTTGAAGGTGTAAATCAGTTCATGGCCGGACTCTGACAGCTCCAAGGACTCCGCAGCCAATTCGGGGGGTAAGAGCTCGAGTTTGTTCTGCAATTGCAGGCGCAGTTCTTTTTTCCCCAACTTGTTCATCAGCCGGTTTTTGTCCTCCACCAAGATGATTTCACCCTGGCGAATAACCCCGATACGGTCCGCCATTTCTTCGGCTTCTTCAATGTAGTGGGTGGTCAGAATGATGGTGACGCCACTTTCCCGCAGTTGGCGCACCAGCGCCCACATATCTCGACGCAGTTCTACGTCGACACCCGCAGTGGGTTCGTCCAGAAACAGAATGCGTGGCTCGTGGGACAGGGCTTTGGCAATCATCACTCGGCGTTTCATGCCGCCAGACAACGTCATTATGTGGTTGTTGCGTTTGTCCCACAGCGACAGTGCCTTCAGCATTTTTTCAATGTGAGCCGGGTTTGCCGGTTTACCGAACAATCCTCGGCTGAAGGACACAGCGGCCCAGACGGTTTCAAACGAATCGGTGGCGAGTTCCTGCGGCACCAGACCGATGGCTTGCCGAGCTTGACGGTAGTTGCGAATGATATCGTTACCCGCAGCCAGAACCTGACCCGATGACATATTTACCAGACCGCAAATAATGCTGATCAGCGTGGTTTTCCCCGAGCCGTTGGGCCCCAGCAGGGCAAATATTTCGCCGCGGCTAATGTCAAGGTTAATGTCTTTCAGGGCGCGTAAGCCGCCTTCGTAGGATTTGTTGAGATTTTTTATGGAGATTTCCGGTTGTACGGTACTGTCCTGTTGCACGGTACTATTCTGCTGCACGGTACTGTCCTGTTTTAAAAAAATAAACACTGGCCCGTTTTAAAAAAAGTAGACGATAGCCTGTTTTCAAATAGGGGAAACATTGGCTGAACGATGGTATGCGTTCATTTTGTCATGGCTTCGGTCGCTTTAGAAACCTTTAAACGGGCGGAAGAACTGTCCATAATGCGGGTTTTCCCAGCCGGGTGTGCCAATGATTGTAGTGGTCAACTAATTCCGGACAGTATGTTAAGTTTTTCTTCAGCCATAACCGGCGATATCCCGCCATTGAACGTGTGAGGCCGCTGTCGGTTGTAGTAATCCATTAGATAAATACCAACATCT
>Ga0307982_1000531_pt1 | contig 29906 bp, 23 predicted proteins | sample OrgLakmetagen989_FD_201847 | JGI IMG/M metagenome (GOLD analysis project Ga0307982, IMG submission 201847) | Saline water microbial communities from Organic Lake, Antarctica - #989 | ecosystem: Environmental > Aquatic > Non-marine Saline and Alkaline > Saline | place: Antarctica: Organic Lake...
GCAGGCACACCAAGACCGTTTGTGCAGTTTGTTGCACTCGTCAAGGCTCTTGACATGCAATTGTTTCCGAGCGGGCCTTTGAATGCACATAAGCAGCTTGAGACTACTCAAGTGTGTATGTGTGTGTAATGTATTTTCTAGCGACATCAACTCGACTGAGGCACGCAATCCCTTGACCCCACTCAGAGGGGGGTATGCAGGATGTCAAAACTTGTGAGAGGTTTACCGCAGCACCAATCACGAAATAGTTGCAAGAAGCAACTGCTGCGGCAGTTAAGGTTTGGGCAGCAAGGCCAGGGGATTGTTGTGTGAAGACCAACAAGGCTCGGTTCCCGGCTTGCTCGATGTGCCCATCGTCGCGGCACTGTGACACCAGTTGTAGATCTTAGGTATCACCAGCACCAGGCGGAATAATTTGTGGCCTGGCATTGGCCATCAGCCGGTGGATTAGGCTGGCAACAATGCAGCACACCCGGCGGCGGAGTTGTTGCAGAGCGGAAATTGAGGCGCGTGTGATGCCTAATTTAGTGGCCGTTTGCACGTCAAGCGTCGCCAGCGCTTGAAGGAGCTGGACCATAGTTCCAGGGTTCAGTTCAGTACGGGAACAGGCCACCTCTGCAGCAGTCGGTACGTTGATCGCTGCTTGCAGCAGCGTCATGCACTCCTCCCGAGGTGTGATCACGTCCCGCTTTGTACAGTGCAGCAGGCGGTGTGAGATGGTATCCCTTGCATGCTGGCAGGCCTGGTTGGTGCAGTGCACAATTGTGGTGCCGAAAGGCATGGCGTCGCCCGGCATGAGTTCAGCTGGTGTGAGCTGGTGTACGCCCGTGTGTCTGCATGGCAAGGTCCAAACCCCCCACGGACTTGCACTGCTGGCCGCAAACTCGGAAGCCTGCTCTAGTCTATTCGAATGGCCACGCTATAATACTTGCGCTGTAGCTGGCAAACATCGGATTGGCCGGGAATCGTGTTGCGAAATACTGTAGCAGCATAGTTTGCACGACGTTGTGCCTCACAACATTTCTTGGCTTCCTTTGGCAACCAGGAGTGTGATCTAACCATTTGATCTAACCATCATCCACCATAGGATTTTCAGACCCTATTTGATCTAACCACGGTTGAACCAGGCCTGAGTGGCTGACTGTATCTCATCCGCTGGAGTGACAGACTGCCCCCCCATATTTTCGTCGGCATGAGGCCGAAAATAGTGCTGGCTCGGCGCTGAACAACGATGCAACAACAACGACCGGCGTCAGGCAAATTCATCATTCATGTTAACGTTGATATCGCCTTCTTGCGAAATCAACTACAAGACGATTGTGCTTGCAATATTCGCTTGCTCACTGTTTCGTTCTTCTCATCTTCGAAATGGCTGCCGTTCGCTCAAAAGCTTTGGAGGCGCTGCGTCGCTTGAACTCTGTGGCGTCTATTCCCACAACAGCTACGTACCGTTCATTGTATGGTGCTGTTGCGTCCCAGAGCACGTTCGCTGGTGCAAGCGTTGTCGGCCCCACAACGCCCAGCGCGCCTCAGGGCGCTGCTTTCAGCACTCGCGCTGCAAAGATCGCGGAGATGGACGACGCCGATGTTGTCAAAGGCATTCTTTCCGGGGATATCAAGCAACACAACCTTGAGAAGTACCTGAAGGACCCAACACGGGCTGCAATCATCCGCCGCAAATGGACCGAGGCAGTAATTGCCGCTACGCCATTAGGGCACGACGCTGGCTCAGCTGTGCACAATTTACCAGTTGAAAGTTTCAACACTGACGTTTTCTACAAGAGTATTGAGGGTACTAACTGCGAGAACGTCATTGGGTGAGAATTGTGTCGATGTTTTACAGCCTGCAATTCGTTCTAAAACGCGACCTCCCTCCGCAGCTACATTCCTTACCCTGTCGGGGTGATTGGTCCCGTCAAGCTGGATGGACAAGACTATTATGTGCCCATGGCAACCACGGAGGTAAGTCTTTGTCGTCCTTCGCATGTACTGATGGCGCCTTGAACAGCATGTAGTTCGTGGCCACAACACAGCGACGTTGACCACGCCAAAACGGCACCCTGCAGCCGCTATTGGACTTCCTGCGCTCAACAAACACTCCAACATCTCTTCATTTTATTTCTCTTGCAGGGTGCTTTGCTTGCGAGCGCAAACCGTGGAGCCCGTGCAATGGCACTGGCTGGCGGCGCAACCACAGTTTTGACTGATGACGGCATGACTCGCGCGCCTCTCATTCGCATGCCCAACGCCAAGGCAGCGACAGACGTCAAGAAGTGGGTGGAAGACCCTGCCAACTTTGAGCTGCTGTGCGGCGCATTCAACTCCACCACTCGCTTCGGCAAGTTGAAGTCCGTTGGGGCCACCACGGCGGGGCACAACGTGTACATCCGCTTTGTGTGCTTCACCGGAGACGCCATGGGCATGAACATGATCACCAAGGGCGTCTCGGAGGCCCTCACTGTGGTGCGGCAGCACTTCCCCGTCATGCGCCTGCTGGCGTTGAGCGGCAACATGTGCACAGACAAGAAGCCCTCCGCCATCAACTGGGTGAACGGCCGGGGCAAGAGCGTCACCTGCGAGGTGCACTTGACCAAGGAGATCCTCTCCAAGGTGCTAAAGACCAATGCGGATGCCCTGGTTGAGCTGAACACCGCCAAGAACCTGATCGGCTCCGCCATGGCTGGCAGCATCGGTGGCTTCAACGCACACGCCTCCAACCTGGTCACTGCGGTCTTCCTGGCCACCGGCCAAGACCCCGCACAGAACATTGAGAGCAGCAGCTGCATCACGCTGTTCGACAAGGACGAGGAGGGCACTGGTGTGTACGCCAGCGTCACCATGCCCTCCATTGAGGTGGGCACTGTGGGGGGGGGCACCTCGCTGCCGGCGCAATCGGCTGCCCTGGCCATGATGGGCATCAAGGGCGCGTCACGCAGCGCCCCCGGCTCCAACTCCCAGCAGCTTGCCCGCATCGTCGCCGGCGCCGTGCTGGCGGGGGAGCTGTCGCTCATGGCGGCTCTCACCTCTGGGGATCTCCTGTCTGCCCACATCAACTTGAACCGCAAGGTAGACACGCCAGCAGCCTCTCCGGCTGGCACCACCGCACCAGGCACCTCTGCCGGTGCCTCCTTCTCCACGGCCACAGCAGCAGGCGTGGCCGCCACACGCACTCGTGGCCGCGCCAGTGTGCACCCCCACGGCGGGGTGGGCGGCGGCGTGGGCGCCTTCAAGGTGCCCACTGCCGGCGTTGCGCCGGGGCGCCGCTTCTTCGCTGCTCCCCGCGCCACTGACCAGGACTTGGACTTCAACGGCCACGAGACGCCTCGCTTGACCGTCCCTTAATTTCTGCAAAGCGCCGTTTTGCTTGTTTCTGAATGCATTTGCGCACAACACTCTCTAGCAGCTGCCTTGTGCCGACTCCTCTGCTGCGGACGCCAGTGCAGCGGCCAGGCGTGTCACTTCCTCCCCTGCTGTGAGCAGCGCCAGCCAAGGGGCCCACTGCAGGGCAGCGCCAGGGGCCTCAGCTGCAGCTGTCAGGGCGCCCATCAGCGGTGCACGCCCGCATGTGTCGCCAGACAACGCAATGTTGGTGCGCACGGCGCTCTTGAAGTCGGGGCAGGCCTCCCCGCCTGCAGCAGTGTACTTGGCGCTGAAGCCGCTCAGAGGCAGGGCCTGCTGCACATCGCAGGCGGGGCCGAACTTTTTGGCAATGCCCTTGAAGTCGCCACTGGACGCTGTGCCTGCTGCCGCTGCGGCAAGAGCACTTCCTGCCAGCTGCACGGCGCCCTGGGCGGCTGCGCCTTCGGGAAAGGTAGCGGGCAGGGCCTGGGACAGAGGGGCGCCGCTGATCACAGCGGCCAGGGCATGAGCCACAGAGCCGGCATTGACCAGTGCACGTTCCGTGTTACACAGCGACTGTACCACTGCTTGCACCTTGTGCATGTAGCCGTCGCTGCCGGCGAAACGCACTGCGAGCACCACCAGGGCGCCGTTCAGCGTTGTGTCGGAGTGGCCGTCATCCGTTGTGCCGCTGATTGGACCAGCGGCTTCCACACCAGCTGCCAGTGTGGGCAACACGTGGCGCAGCACTCCTGGGATGTAACCAGTTTAGCTGCCGCCTGTGAAAAGCAGCAACCAAGCTTGACCCAGCTCGTGGGCTGCGACACTGAATCACTCACCAAATCCAAATGTATCCAAAAGCTTTTGCTGGAAATCTGGAATATCCAAGTCGCCTTTCTCCACCAAGGACCGAGCCAGAGCGAGACCTATCTCAGAATAGTATGTGTGCTGCAAAACAGACACCTGCTGACAATTGGCGTGTTGGGAGTGGCAGCGCACTTTGTGGACATACGTCGCCATGCTTCTTGGTCTTGTGGGCAAAGTATGCTGGAACTCCCTCGTGGTATTTTCCTGTTGGACTGGCTGGGATAAAAGCAACATCTCGCATTGTGTTCTTTTGCAACCAAGGCAATACGGTCCTGCGGGGAAAACTCGAGAGAATTCCTCACCAAGCCGAAGCCTGCAAAGAGCACTTGCTTACCACATCGTAAACCCAGTGCGTTGATGTGGCTGCTGCATCTGCAACAACTGCACCAAGTAATGCCAAGATACGACGCTGCTGGCTGCCTTCTGCAGTTATGGCAGCATTCGAGTCAGCCATCGTGAAGTAAAACTTGGCTTCCCTGTGATGCAAACTATAATGAGCAATGAAATTGAGTGGTGCACGTGACAAACGCTATCTGCTGGATATATCTGCTTGGAAGTTCACCCCACTGCAAGTTTTCGAACGAGACCGGCAAACTTTTGGCTGGATGGACACCCCCCTGTCTGCACCCGAGCACATCACCATGGAAACACGTGGTGAAGAATGACACTGTGCGACCAAGCATGCACATTCATTAATTGTGTCATCGTCGCATACTTTGTTCCGTTTCTCCCTTCTGCCTGAGGTACATCTTTTGCAGCTTCCTGCACGAAACTACGCAAGTGAATCATGGTACATCGCTTAGTGATTGCGGGTGGAGGCCCTGCCGGGCTGTCCCTTGCTTTTTTTCTCAGGAAACTACTGCCACGGCATTCAATTGAACTTTTTGAGGCGTCCAGCCGATTTGGGGGCTGGTTGCATACAGAACGCGATGCAAATGGCTTCATGTTTGAGAAGGGATGCCGCGGAATTCGAGGACAAACATCAGCGGGCCAAACTGCATTGGCACTTGTCTCAGCCCTGGGCCTGGCTGGCGAAGCACTACCTGCAGATAATGGTGCAAATAATCGCTTCATTTGGAACAATGGTAGCCTGGTGCAGGCTCCCAAAACACTGAGTGACGTGGCCAAGTGGGAGCTTATTCCAAACAAATTCGCCACTCTCGCTAGGGCGTTGAGGCCAGCTTCTACGAGCGAAGCAGACGAATCCGTTCGCGATTTTGTAGTGCGCCACTTCGGTGCAGATGTTGCTGACAACATTGTCGACGCAGTCCTCTCAGGTGTATATGCTGGCGACATTTCGCGTTTGAGCTCAAGAGCTGTCCTTGCCGCTTTGCATCGAGCAGAAGCGCTGGGAAATGGAAGTGTGCCGATCGGCCTTGCCAGAGCTGCAAGATCCAACATTTCGCTGACTGCAGCACCTACAGCCTCGCCGGCCCTATCATCAATTTTCCTCGAAGCTTCTCAAGACCACCGCTTGACTGCAGCAAAGCGATCCTCAAGCGTGAACTTTGTGCGTGGAATGCAGAGCCTATCAGACGCTCTTGTAGACAAACTTCAAGCTGATCCCATGGTTCAGCTGCGTGCCTCTGCTGCACTGCCGTCTGTGGATGGCCTGGGTGCTGATGGCGTGTTCTTAGCCTGCCCCGCCCGCGCCTCGGCTGGTGTCCTGCGCAAGTCGCAGCCATGCCCATCCAGTGCTGCAGCTGCTGCTGCAGAGCGAGCTGTGGCTGCATTGGACAGCATTGAGTATGGCAGTGTGGCCACTGTGTGCATGGGGTGGAGGACGGCTGGAGCTGAAGCAGTGCTGCGAGGCAAAACAGGCTTTGGCTACCTTGTGCCGTCAAAGCAGCGAGTGGCAGCCCCAGGTGTATTGGGTGTCGTATGGGACTCGTGTACATTTCCCCAGCAAGCCCCGAGCCTCCCAGAATCTGTGCGCGTGAGCGTCATGATGGGGGGCGCGTTGAACCCCGAGGTGCTGCAGGAGAGCGAGGAGCAGTTGAAGCAGCGCGCCCGAGCTGCCCTGGAGACGCATTTGGGCCACAGTCAAGGCACACTGCCCGAATCCGACGTGGCTGCAGTGTTCAAGGCTGCAGAGTCTATCCCCCAGTACAACGTTGGGCACGTTGAGAAAGCGCACAAGGCTCGCTGCGACGTGCGTGAGGGGTTTGGAACAAATGTGCTGCTTGCCGGGAACTCGTATTCTGGGGTTGGCATTGCCGACACAATTCAGTCCTCTTGGGACATGGCTTGGCAGTTTGCCAAGCAGCACAGCAGCTGACGCTCTACAAGCCACCTGCGTATTCAGTATCGGCGTTAACGTCGTCGCCATACGCTGCATGCGCAAAGCCCGCGTCTGCTCCGGCAGCAGGAAAATCCTCTTCGTCGGACGAGGCTTCTTCCTCTTCGACATCTCCGTGCTCCTGTGCTTGGTACAACTCCACAGTGTCATCCTGTGTCTGAATGAAGTCCTCAGAGGGTTCAGTCTGTTTATTTTTCGTGCCGGCTGCCTTTTCCCAAGCTGCTGCAGATTTGTCCCCAATCAGACTGTCCTTGAGCTCTCTGATCCCACGCTGCAACTGCTGGTTGCGAGTGCGATAGTGAGCCATATTCAGCTTGGCAATTTTGCGCCAGTATCGATACGAGAGCAAATTGCTGGACTCCTGTGTCAGGCGGCGGCTGACAGCCTCAGCAACTGTGTTGCGTTGTATTTTGATCCTGCCATCCAGCACACGTTGTTCAAGACCAGCCAGTACAGACAACTCGATTGGCAGTGACACATTTTTGAGTCTGTGTGCAAAGTAGCGGTAATGTGCGTGGTGCACTGGCTTGCCTTTTCGGGCAACAAAGACGCCACCGTTCCACACCTTGTTGGCTCGCAACCAGCCCTCGTAGCCATAGTCTCCTCGATATGGCATGTTATAGTCGTCGTACTTGTCGTACTTTGACACTTGGCCTTTTGAGCGGCCATATACGTCCTCATCGCTGCTGCTGTTCGACTCGTCTGACTGCTGCCCAGCGCCGCCGCCAACTAGTGCATCGGAACTAGCACCGCCACCGCCCCGCACAAAACGGTTGAACGAAGCTTGCCGCTTTGCTCTTCGTTTTCGCTTCCTGCGAAGCTTGCGCTGCCGTTGGTCTTCGTATTCCTGTTGTGAAAATGGTTGAGCAGCCTTTTTGGAGGATTCATCGTCGCTGCTCCCGGAAAGTTCGACTTCGTGGTCTTCACTGGCTTTCACTTCAGGTGCGTGCGAAGTTTCCATTCTTTGCTCCGTTCTGATTTTGTGAGACATGCCGTGCAAGCTCTTCCTCTGTAAAATGACTGAGATTGCAACGCGGAACAAAAAGCGCGCTGTGTCAAACCAACGAACCTTTTCCAGCGTTTGCTGCTTCATCTTTTCGTCCCTGTCAACATTGCCAAAGTCAAGGCGACCAAAACCTGTTCTCAAACCGTCCAAGAAGTATCCATCAAAGGATCCTTTTATTTGGGTGGTGGTTGAATCTATGTGTCCGTGAGGTATGCTGCGGTTGAATTGGCCTTCCATACGGCCAAGCGTTAAGTCAATGACAATAGCGTTGCCTTGAAGCTCGCCGTCCTCAAATTTTCCCAATTGGTTCACATCCGCAAACGACCTTGTGCCCCGTCCATGTGCAAGGCCTTGGTGAAACATGCCCTCATACTTCATGCCGCTGGAGTCAGTATACACCCCCTTTCCGTGGGGAACACCTCGACTGGTTTCCCCTGCATAGCGACCTGCGAAAACAGATGGTACTGCTGTCCCCTGCAGCCCATTCGGTACACGCTTCTCTTACTTCCATCAGCAAACTTGATGACTGCTTCACCTTCCAAGAAGCCGTCACAGTACTCGTCTCCAAAAACCAGGGAAGGACGCAAGCGTCGAGTAGGGCACCCATAGTTCCCTCGAGCCAAATCGCCATTCGAGTATACCAGCGTCCCTCGGCCACGACGCCTTTCTCTTTTATACTTTCCCATGAACTTGCCCTGCATGTCAATAGAAACCCCCATTCCATGCCGCAAGCCCCGCAACCAAGAGCCAGAATAGTAGCCACGGTCGTCAGGAAACTTGAACATGCCCAGCCCATGCTTGCGGCGGGCGACACGAACAGAACGCATGTTCACTTCTTGGAAGTCTCCGGGCAGCCGTGGATCCCAAACTTGTTTTGTGGCCTTTGGCGGCTCTGCAGGTTCGGCCGGTCTCGGCAACAGTTCGTGCACATCAATGCTTTACAGATACTCACTTGACTGGTGCTTGTGAAAAGCAACTTTGAAATCCCCCCAATTGTACTTGTGGGTAGCCAAGTACGCTAGCCGGGCACCTGCAGTTGGATTAGTAAAGTTGATTGCCCAGCAATTTGTTTCAATCGGCTTGTGGGTTTCCACTTTTTCCAAGTAAAATGGTGCGTTCAGCGGGTCATCTCGCTGGGCTTGCATGTACCGGATCTTCCTCGTCAACATCTGCAGTGCAGTACGCGTGAGCCAGTTGCAGCTTGTTCAGTGTGCATGACAGGCTTACATCAATTCGAATTTCTGCATCTTTCTTCTGTGCTGCCACAATTCTTGTCCGCTTGGCCTTGATAGCCACTTCTTCTGCAATGGTCTTGACACCAGCAATCTGCAGTCTTGGAATGGCCTCAAGCAACTCGTCTGCTTTCCTCAAATCGTCCCTTGCCTCATCTAAGCCGACTCTGCTTGCAACCCAATCTGGGTCGTCATCATCCAGGCCAGCAAGCAGCCAGACAGTCAACGCACGAGAGTCCACTTCTGGTGGGACGAAATCTGCCACCAGCTGCACAGTGCCTCTGTACTCGTCTTGCTCAAGACTATCGGGTTCAAGTGTTGGCCACACTTTCTTCCTCAAAAAATAGAGCTCTGGGGGCGGAGCGCATTCATCCTCCCAGTCCTGAGGCAGCAAAATATTGCCAGTCCCTTGCTCCACGAAGAATTCAACTTCACAGGCAAATGTCCTGCATGTTGCTGCACAGTGCACCTAAGCTTTTGGGGGTCTATTGCGCACTTACGCGTTGACCGTTGCAGTGTTGTTGAGGCGAATCCTTGGAATAAGTCTGTGGGACACGCCAAGGTGCGGCTCGTACAGGATGTATCTACAACAAGTATTTACCTTGCAGTCTCTGGTCTTCCATCAAGTGCAACTCTGACGTATACGTCGGTTTTACGAAAATCAGTAAGCGGCCGCTGACCAAATTCCGCTTCTGCAGCCATGGCTCACAGCTCACTTGAGCGAGACTTCAGCCGCGGAGGCTACACCGAGCCCCGGCTTAGCCAGTGCTTGGCGAATCTCTATAGAGGTGCACTTTATGCAACACAGGAGTCTACTCGTTGCCTTGATTGTGATTGGATTCAAAATACCACTTGGAGTCAACAAGCAAGCCAGAAGCCAGTTGCCTCGGAGTTAGACTAGTGTACAACGAATTGCTTTCGGCACCTTCCAAAGCCTTGAAACCGCACCACTGAAAATGATATCGGCATGCGGATTTCAAGCCAACCATGCTGAGACGCAATTCATTTTGCTCCTATCCAAAACCAGAGAGCCCCCCAAAAAAGCGCGGTGGAGGCCATCTACGAAGCAATTTGGGCGATTTGCAATTTGACTTTGATGTGGCTCGAGGTATGCACATGTCTATTCGTTTTAGAGTTAAGTTGTGGTGAAAATAGTTGGCAGTAGATGCACAAATTGTGCACTGTGGGGCATCCGCCCTGCCAAGGAGCATGGGGGGGGAGCTTGTGCTGTGGGGGCAAAGGGTGGGCGCCCTGGCACAAAGCAAGACTGTGCATTTGTGAAACTGCACGAAAAAGGTATCTGCGTAGGTGCCTCTGCTACATTCGCTGAAGCCTTTCTTCGTAACACGACAGTCAGCAAGACTGCTGAAATTTGCCCGGCTCCTCCCCACGTAACAGTACTGTGCAGTGTTCCAGAGAAGGGAATGGCAGCAAGGCACCAAAAGGCAGCATGGGATGCCGATGAAGATTTTTCATCTGGCAGCAGCTCAAGCGATGAAGATAACCTCCCAATCGGCGGTCGCACAAAACAGCGATTTAGCGCAGCAACTTCCGCAGGATTCTCACTAGGCGGCGGCAACTACTCCACGCCCACCTGCCAGCCTGCAACACTGGCATCATACCAGGGGAACTCTGTGTTTTCCATGTATGCGGGGAGTGTCGATGACCACGTAGCATCAAATGGGGATTGGAATGCAGGTGCACAATTTACTGCAGGACATGCCGCCATTCACGATTGGGGCAGCGATGACAGCGACGCTGGGGTGGACGATTTTGACCGAGCAGTGCGGGCCCACACTGGACTCTCTGCGGCAGAAATTGCGTCTGGTGCGGCGGCCCGTCCACGCAGCCGAGCTGCCTCCGAAGCCAGCGAGGCGTCCGGAGCAATGGACTCGAGCCACGGCGGCATTCGTACTCTGCTACAAAGCCCAGTTCCACAGAGTGCTGAAGCCACACAATTCTACATCACCCGCACGAAACACATACTAGGGAACCCTACCTGGAGCTTGTTCTTGGAACAGAACGACCAGTTCCTCTGCTCCGCCAAGGTATGTCCCGTCCCCCCTCCGCTGCGCACACCCCCACGCCACGCGCACTGCTCCTGCAGAAACGCTCTGGGAAAAGCAGCAGCAACTATCTCGTCACACTGGACTCAGATCACTCTGAGCGCAAGTCTCGCCTGAATATTGGGAAGCTGCGTGCCAACATGGTACGGCCGGCTGCCGGCTGCCCCCACTGCACGCACCTCACCCACATCGCCTGCGCAGGTTGGCTCCATGTACATTGTGTACGACGCTGGCTTGGCGCCCGACAAAGCCCTCACTGACTCCTCACGCCGCCGGGAGCTTGCTGCAGTGGCCTTCGACTACGACCGCATGGGCCCAGGGCGCATGACTGCATATGTGCCCCCCGTGCAGGGCATGCGCATCGAGGAGCACAGGCCACACGAAGACGCCGAGTCTCTCAGCGCGGCACACATTGGGCACGGCCCCATGGCGGGGCGCGCCTTTGTGCTGCGCACCAAGCAGCCCCAGTGGGACGACAAGCTGCAGGGACACGTGCTGAACTTCAGGGGGCGGGTGACGCAGGCCTCTGTGAAGAACTTCCAGCTGGAGTGCGAGCGCACCGGCAGCAAGACAGTGCTGCAGTTCGGGCGGGTGGACAAGAACCGGTTCTCCATGGATGTGGCCTGGCCCCTGAGCCCCCTGCAGGCCATTGGTATCGTGCTGGCCAGCCTAGACCCAAAAATAGCAGACACCAAGAGCTACGACGCCCTCAAGAAACAATTGAAAAGCGCGCCTGGCGACAAGGGTGCTTCTGGGCGGAATTCGGACTCCAGCGACGATGAAGTCACCAGAAGGGGTGCTCACAAGTAGGCCCCCTTAAACGTGCAAGCTACACACTGCGCCCCTGCCCACACTGCTTGTGGAGTCTACGCGTTTGATGATGAAATGTATGTTTGATGGTGGGTGAGTGGCAGGCAAGCCGTTAAATAGGTTGCTCGAGGAGTCCCTCACACGCGCGGCAACACTTGTACACACGAAACGCACGAACTATCAGGAGCAAGCGCGCTAATGGGATGCAGGCATAGAGCCCTGCTGCAGCACGGCACCTTGCTGCAGCTGCATGCCGGCGGTCATGCCATGAGGCATTTGGTGGCCCCCCACCATGTGGCTGGCCTGCATGGTGCCCATGCCAGCGCTTCCGGGCCACACCTGCTGCATGCTGTGTCCCTGCGCCGGCATGGCCATGGAGTTCAGCATGTGCCCGTTGGCGCCCATGGGTATGGGCTGCGATGAGTACATGGCCTGGCCGCCCATGAGGGGGGCTGACACCCCCCCCGACATGCCCCCCATGTACATGCCAGCACTGGGCATCATGGCAACCATGCCAGTGGAATGTGGCACTTGCGCAGTGTGGGGCGGGGGCATCGCGGCAGTGGTGGACAAGACCGCCTGGCTGCTTTGCCCCTGTGCCTGGAAGCCGCTCTGCTGCGGCGGCATGACGTGCGGCACTGCGCTGCCACCCTCTGCAGCAGCAGCGTGCTGCTGCTGCTCAGGCTGCAGCATGTGCTGCTGCGCATTCATTTGTTGGGGCATAGAGGCCCCAGCCTGAGCACTTGAACCGTTCATTTGCGTCTGGCTTTGGCCTTGCTGAGCCGCGGATGGAGCCTGTGCAGTCGCATGGCGTGCTCGGAATGACATTACAAACTCCACATTCCGGCCACGCTGCCAAGCTTGGCCAACACCGTCCAAGGGCACAGCGACACCGGATCGAGACCGGAAGATGAAAGCTGATAAAAGTTCTGGTCCCTGAAGTGGGCGTTTGAATTGAATTTCCATGATTCGTTGCACATGCCCTTCAAAGTTGCCGTGACAGTCTGGGTGCAAAATTGACGCAAGCGGCTGGTTGAATAGCTCTGTTGGAGCATAGCCGAGCATGTCTTGAACAGCAGGAGAAATAAACACTATGATACCTACAGGAAGTTGTACATGAGTCAATGCAGCTGGCAGATCAAGCATCGAAGTTCAGCGGTATTTGAAGTGCATTCTTCGACACGCGCCGACAAATACACGCACCTTCCATGTCGAAAACAACAATCATGTCGTGCAGCCGCCTTAATAGTTCCCAATGAGTGAAGCATTGTGCCTCTGCAAGCATGAGCCTTTCACTTAAATCCTTTACTTGCTGCACAGAGAGTTGGAGACTGCACACATGTAATTACACTGCGTACGAAGCACTCGAACCTGCTCAACGTTGCGGGAACCGCTACTTCCTCCTGCTGGCTCGGTCATCTTATGCTGGCCTTTCGAGGATGATTGGGTTGGTTCTTGCCAACCGGGATTTGAGCCCAGCTGGTGAAGCGACGCTTGCCACTCACTGCACTGCAGAAAATTGTGTGACGCAAGTGGTCCGAAAATCCTCTGGCTGAATCCCTCAATGTAAATCAACTGGCATCAAAATCAAAGTATGTTATTGCGATTGGCAGCTAATTTCATTCACATCCGTGCCTGCGTCGTGTTGCAAAGCACGTCGACGGCATGTGGGGGGCTGTGTACTTCGCTTGACCAAGCACCCTTCTGGCCAATGGCTGACCTGACGCCCCCTCACAGTCACAGCAAAAAACGGATCAATATAGACTGCTTTCCAATGCATTGTACAACAGGAGCAGCATGTGCAGAGCCTACAGCTGGCTGCCCCATAGCTTGCACTGAGCAATTTACTGGGCGGTGACCTCAGCAGGGGCGGCAAAGTCGCCAGTGGGGGCGGCGTAGGCGGCCTCCTGCACGACCTTCTTGGGGCGGCGGGTGGGGATGCCAACCTGGTTGGGTGCATCCTGGGCAGTGGGCTCCTTGACGTTGACGATGTCGGCCAGAGGGTTCTTGGGTCCCTGCTTGCCCTCGGGGTCATGAGGCTTCATAATCTTCACCTTCACGCCGACGGCTCCCTGGCGGAGCAGCACGTGGCGGACAGCCTCCACGACGTACTCACGGTTGGAGTGGCCGGTCTTGATCATGTAGCCCTCGCGGAACTTCATGGCCTTGGCGCGGGCACCTCGGAGCTTGCCAGTGACAAGGCACTCCACACCCTTTGCCTCGCTCTTCATGACAAGGCGGATGACACCGTAGCAGGCGCGGCGGACAGCCATGCCCTCCAGCAGCTTGGCGCGCAGGGACTCAGCCTGAGCCTCGGCGTTCAGGCCGCGGTTCACCACACGCTCGGCGTACAGGGTGACGGTTCCGGGCTTGAACTTGAAACGCTTCTCAACGACGGTGTTGAGCTCACGGATCTTTCGCCCGCGCTCTCCGAGCACATCCTGGGGGCGGGTGGCGCGGATCACGATCTCAGTGCGAGAGGGGTTGTTGCGCACCTCCACACCGCAGTAGCCGATGGGGCCCAGCTCAGCGATGAGCAGCTCGTTCAGCTCAGCGTAGAACACGCCATCAGCGACGAACTGACGCTTCTTGGAGAGGTTTCCGAGGCGGCCGGCTGCAAAAGAAAGACTCTTCAAATCAGGTCCCCGCGAGCACTGATCCACCGAAACGACAGTAAACACGAAAGACGATAGAGATCATACAGGTGGAATCAACGTGGACATGGCAAAACCCAGTGTAGCTGCCATCCACATGGTGGGCCAGAAATGAGCTTGGGCGGCACATTGCGGAAATTGCGCGAGGCACACAGCTGGCGTTGACAACGCCGACATACACCCTGACACTTGTATCAACACAAACATATTTTGACAGCAGTCACTAGCTTCCACGGCGTTTACCCTGCCTCACAAACAAGTACATCAGCAGCCATTCATGCACAAGATGCAGATGGGATCCCTCGCTACAAGAAACACGCAAAATGAGATTCAGGCAACTTACCAGACATATTTGATAAGTGGAAGTAGTCGGATCCACAACTAATTTGTATATCTCAAGTTCGCAGGAAAGTAACACGATCTTGGATCCCAAACGGCAAAAAGACGACCCGGCCATTATAAAACATACGCGAATGAATGTTGGTGATCGCCTGCTTCATGGGCTTTGCCCCGACTACTTGCATGCTGTGGATTGAAAAACCACCCCGCATGGAATGATTGTCCCCAAGTACTTTAAACCCATTGAATTTGCTGAAAGCGAGCTTGTGCGCCCGCAGAGCCGTACACCCTCTTTCACCAATTGAAACCTAAGGCAGCAACGTGCAGCGTTAGCTCTCATCGATGGTGTTGGCCAAACATTCACAACGGACGTACAAGCACCAGGCATTTTATACACGCAGCTGCTTGGGGGCGGCTTTCATGCTGGCGGCTCCTGTGCTGCTGACCCCCTCCAGAACCCCGCCCCCCCACATGCCCTGTGAAGCGCACCAACAAATGTCACAGTGTAACAATGCAGGGAACATGGCCCCCAAAAGGTCCACTACAGCCTGTAAAGCCCCCCCGCCCCCCTGTGGAAGGGGGGCCCCCGATGGCGTTTGGGGAGTGCAGCGGGCTTGAGCCCTCCCTGGGACCAGCCTCCCACGATGGGCGGAAAGGTGGCCTGGGGCTGAGCAGGGTGTCCAAGATTCTCTGCAAATAGTGATGCGGCTCAACCATAGACCCACTGGCCCTGGAGACTGGAGATGTCGACAGCGACTCACTTCAGGGGGGGGGGTCATACAATGAGTGGGACAATGAATGCTTGCCGAATTTTTACACACATAATATGAAAGGCCTGTCTTCGTCTTGCTTTTGAAGCCAGCTCATTGCCCACGAGTTTTTGATTCTTGATGCTTGGAGCCGGTGTATGATCAAATTCCAGCCATTTGCCTTGCAGCATTCAATAGGACCAGCAGATCACATTTCGTGAAATGTTATCAAAAGCTGCCACACGGGTGAGCAGCGGCGTTTTGTCAAGCAGCGCTGCTGGAAGGCGAATTGCCTCAGCTCAGGCAGCTCCGCGAAACATCTTCACCAGAGGCTTCGCATCACAGCGCGAGCTTTGCCACTCAGGTGACGACAATTTCAATTTCGTTGCCCCTGTAAAAACAATGCGCAAGGGTTTGGCTATTGTGCATGATCCAATTTCCAACAAAGGCACTGGTGAGTTGAAGCTGTGCGGAAACTGTTTGAGGCTCATCTGCCAGCCAGTGACACAACCCACGGCTTTCCAACACAGCCTTTCCCCAAGCTGAGCGTGACCGCCTTCGCATCCGGGGCTTAGTTCCTCCTCGTCAGCTGAGTATCGAGACACAAAGTCAGAAGATCATGGAGACGATGTACAGCAGCGAGCACCCCACAGACCTGGAGCGGCACACGTACCTCGCTGGCCTGCAAGACCGCAACGAAACACTATTTTACAGGGTGCTGGTGGACAACATCGAGAAGGTTGCGCCCATCATCTACACGCCCACCGTGGGCGAGGTGTGCAAGACCTTCGCAGGGCAGTACCGCCGCAGCCGCGGGATGTACCTCAGCACAGAGGACGTGGGCAACATGGGCGCCATCATGCACCACTGGCCCTACGACGACGTGCAGGTGGTGGTCATTACCGACGGCAGCCGCATTCTGGGCCTGGGCGACTTGGGGGTGAACGGCATGGGCATCCCCATTGGCAAGCTGGCGCTGTACGTAGCTGCAGGCGGCATCGACCCCCGCAAGGTGCTGCCAGTCATGCTGGACGCCGGCACCAACAACCAGGAGCTGCTGGACGACCCGTACTACCTGGGCATGCAGCACCCCCGCCTGACGGGCGACGCGTACTACCGCATGGTGCATGAGGCCCTGGAGTCCATTTACGCCCGCTGGCCAGGGGCCATGGTGCAGTTTGAGGACTTCGCGTCAGGGCACGCGCAGAAGCTGCTGGACCGGTACCGGCAACAGCGCCTGTGCTTCAACGACGACATCCAAGGGACGGGGGCCACCACGCTGGCGGCGCTGCTGTGCTCCCTGCGGCACGTGGACGCGGAGGCGCAGCCGGCGGAGCTCAAAGACCAGCGCATAGTGGTGGTGGGTGCCGGCAGCGCGGGGCTGGGTGTGGCACAGGCTGTCATGTCCGGTATGGTGCAGCAGGGACTCACGCCGGAAGAGGCAGCGGCGCGCTTCTACGTGCTGGACGCTGACGGCTTGCTTGGGAGCGACCGGAACTTGGCGGACATCCCAGAGACGGCACACCCCTTTGTGCGGAAGGACATGCCCACTGCAGCGCTGCTGGAGACGGTGCAGGCAGTGAAGCCCACCATGCTGCTGGGGCTGACGGGTGTGCCTGGTGTCTTCACAGAGCAAGTCATCCGCAACATGGCAGAACACGTGAAGACCCCCATTGTGTTTCCACTGTCCAACCCCACCTCCCGCGCTGAATGCAGCGCAGAGCAGGTGTACAAGTGGACTGATGGCCGTGCCGTCTTCGCCTCAGGCTCCCCGTTTGACCCTGTGACCCTTGAGGACGGCAGCATGCGCACGCCCTCCCAAGCAAACAACGTGCAGATTTTCCCAGGGGTAGGCCTGGGCGCCACCATTTGCCAGGCGCGCTTCATCAGCGACAGCATGTTCTACGCGGCCGCCACGGAGCTGGCGCAGTGCGTGCCGGAGGAGGACCTGGCAGCCGGCATGGTCATGCCACGCATCCGGGACATCCGCACCACCAGCCAGCGCGTGGCAGCTGCCGTCATGCGCTGTGCCATGGATGAAGGCATTGCCCGGCACACCACCAAGGTGGGCGACTTGCCGGCATACGTGGCCGCCCAGATGTGGGAGCCCCAGTACCACCCCATGTTCAACCCCACGTACCGCTGAGGGACGCCACTACATGTGTGTGTCGAATGAATGTATTGCATACGCCGCGTCACAATTCGCGCTCGCGTTTCGGCAGCAGCTGCCCTGTGAGGGGGGGTGCCGTTGCAGCCGCTTCAGTGGCTCCCTCCCCGGGAGCACTGCAGTGGGGGCGGCAGCTCAGGCAGCAGTGCCTCGACTGCTGCAACCTTGCTTCTTTGCTGTGCAGTGGTCGACGGCCCACTCACTCTAGCATGCCTGTGCCAGCGGCGGCACCTGAGGAGGCGGCGATTGTGCTGCAGGCGGACTTGACGACATTCAGCTTCTTGCCCAGCACGATGAGGGCAGAGGTGACCACTTGGTACGGCGTGAGGCAGCCCGTGGTTTCCAGGTCGAACACGAACGTGTCTGGCTTGTATGTGACAGAGATGAGGTTCTCCGCCAGGCCCTTGGCCTTGGCGATGTCCCCCCCGATTTTCTCAATTTCAATGGGGTTGTTCATCACCGCCTCTGCATTGGGCAGGCACACGATTTGTTCTGTGTCCACTTTGTAGTCAAAGACGCCCTCCTGGCAGCGCTGCACAAAGTCCCGCTTCTCCTCAGCGGACATGGCCTCGGCTACCTCCGTGTTGATTTTGATGACTGGCTCATACGCCATGGCGCACACACAGGCGGGACTCCACTTGTAGTGCATGCGCCCGATGCCCACACGGGCGTCACACTCCAGGCTCAAGCTCTGCGCCAGCCCCAGCTTCACAATGGTGATGCCTTCGTCCGCGGAGCAAGTGGCCCGCTCAGCGTCAGAGGCAAAGTGCGCAACCTCAAAGTGGGGGTGCTCACTGCGCCACTGGGGCTGCCCTGTGGCAGGGTCTGTCACCAGCCACTGCAGGTCCAGGGTTGTCACGATGCGTCGCTGGGAGTTCTGGTCGTATGGAAGGGCGTCTCCCTGGAATTCCTCAAACGCATTCGCCACATGCAACCGCAGCCTGACATCTGGCTCATCCACCGTGTCGTCCAAGAAACCCATAGGGTACACTGGGTTGTCAACTAGGTGGTCGTGCAGCAGTCCGTCTTGCGTGACGGCTCCTCTGCACAGGGGCGATGGCAGTGGTGCAAAAGCCGCACCGGAAGGGGTGGTGAAGAGGCACTTACTTGAAGCGGATTGGAAGCATGCCCATACGGTGTGCAATATATTCATCATGAACAACTGTCGTGTTGTCGTGAATACTGACGGTATCGATAGCGATGGTGGGCACCTGTGGCATGGCTTCTCGTGAAGGTATGTAAAGTATGCTCGCCAGCAGCACGCACCTCAGCAATTATAACTCGCCGAAGAGCATTGGCAACACTTGAATCCACACCAGTCAATCTAAACTTCATGTGTACGCTATCCTGCTCGAGGATCTGCAGCTTGCGTCTACCACCAGCCATGGCGGTCAACTCCAGCAGCAATGCCCAAAAACCGCAAACAAGCTGACTTGCAGCTTGTGGCAACGAGCTGCTGAGGAGTTAATTGTAGGGCGTAAGGTCTGGGCTCAAATGATGGATTTCTTGCGCTTGCATCTTCTTCCTCAAGTCGTGCTTGCCCCCCACTCTGCCCACATATATAGGGGGGGGGCTTTGAAGAGACAGCTTTCGGTAAGCCTTCCCTTTTGCTTTGCTGTGATTGTCCTACCACACATGGTGAAATATACCTAGGCGCTGCGGTCATCGCCAGCGGCCCCTCCTTCTGCGGTGTCCCCTGCTCCTGCGGCTTGCAGGAATGCAGAGATTTCCTCGCCGATGGCCTCCTTGGCATGCAAGCCGTCACGCCAGCGAGCAGGCCACGCAGAGGAGCCATGCGCAGCCCCCATGAGCGCCCCCAGCGCTGCCCCGCGGTGCACGTTCTCCCCTCCTGCGTTAGTGTTCGCCACCAGTGCCTCCTCCGGGCTGCCCCTGTACTTGTACGCCAGATACAGCAAGCACGGGAAGGAGTGCTCGATGTAGCACGCAGAGGAGAAGATCTGCCCAATTACCTGAGTGTCCTTCAGCCCCCGCTTGGCCAGGGCCGGCAGGTCTAGCCCAATGGCCTTTCCTGTCTCCAGCAGCGCCTCCTCCAGGGGCTGCCCGTGCACCAGGCGGCTGAGCAGGGAGCCGTACAGCCGGGCATACACAGCCAGGGCTGGCGAGTTGTGCGTGGCAAACATTTGCGCCTCAGCTGCCGCTTCTGCTGCCGTGTGTGCTTCTGAGCCCCCCTGCACATGCTTCAGCGCAGCCATGAGGGCGGCGGGGGGCAGGTTCACCATCCCCCCCATGGACGCGATGTTGTGCTCATCGTCGTCGGCACACTCCTTCAGGGGCTTTTTTGCCACCCAGTTCGCGAAGAACATGCGGTGGTAGCTCTCCGCGTATGTGTCGTTGTGGCTGCCTGGAGTGGTCATAAACTTCACATACGCCTGCATGAAGGCTGACACATCCACGTCACCTGCAGCCGTGAAGGCGCGCATGACCACACGGGCCGTGAGGGCGTTTAGCGTGTTCTCCCCTGCCTGCATGCCGTGGTGGTAGTGCGTGCCGCGGGGCCCCCACAGGTGCTTCTTGCCGTGGTTGATGACGTCCCCGATGATGCTGCCGCTTTTGCCGCCCCGCCCTGCGCCGCCGGTGTTGGACAGGCTCATGATGGAGCTGGGGTGCGGCTCCTTGGGCGCCAGGAAGTCCCGAATTGGCCCACCGTAATCTTTTGGAATTGCAGAAGCGTCGTAGTACCAGTGCACCGGCATACTGAGCGCGTCGCCGACGAAAAGGCCCAAAAGGGAACCTTCTGCGCGGTCGCGAAGGCTGCTGCCGCCAGTGCCTTGGACACTTGTGGCTGCCATGCTGAGAGATGAGGAGGCGCCTTTGCTGCCGGATCGACCAAGCACTTGCCCCATGCACGGTGACGTCACAGCTAAACACAGCAGCAAAGCAACTGCAAAAGAGCCTTGGAAAGTCAGCGGGATTGATTTCCTGTGTATAGAGAAGATTGTGCGTGTGTTGGTGTGACTGTGCACCGCTTTTTGCCTTGCTTGAGATTGGCGGCACCCGTCCGCAACTTCCGCATACGGGCACGGGGGCAACACGCCAAGGGGTTTGAAGCGCAAGCTTACAGACAGGCACAAAGGGCAACAACAAATAAGGAACTTACATCTTACTTATTGAATTGACCGTCACCAGCACACGTGGCAGAGCATCCTGGTATTCGAAGGCCCCCACACTCCAGCAGGAGAAGTTCTGTGCACATTCTCCAGCAAATGGCGAAATTGGAGCGAGCAGCCCCTGGGCTTGAGCAGCTGCTCTCAGCAGCAGCAAGACCAAGCATTGCACTTATAGCAGTCGTCTTTGTTGATCCAGCAATCGAATCGTGCGCCAAGTTCTGCTCTCAGCTCAACAATACCGTCGATGAGGTGAACGGTAACGCTGGCGAAACTGCGCGCTTGGCTGTGGTGCTTGCACGAGAAAGTGGTGACAATGCCGCACTCAGCAAGCTGGCAGATTCATTCACAATGACTCCCCTTATCGTTGTTGACGGCGCTTTACGACATGCACTGAGTCTGTCCTTCGTCTCAAGCTACCCTGAAATGGCTGTCGTGGACGTATCGTGAGTGATGCAAGTGCAGCACTGCCTGTGCACCAAGCACACTGCAACTCTACGCAGGAGCTGGACCGTCATAGCTACAGACGGTGTTCCTGCCCTCCGGCGGGGCTCTCTCACAGCCGAAGCGTTCCCATCTGGCTGGCGCACTAACACGCTGCGCGCAGTGGTGGCGACCCCCCCGGAGGCCCCCCTCAGCAGCAGCGGGGTGGCCATGCACCCCCAAGACGTCCTGAACTGTGGCTTGTACGCCGGCGACTCGGCCTTGTTGCGGGCTGTGGCTGGTGGCAGCTTCGCGCCCTCCTGCTGCGTGTACGTGAACGCCCCCGAGGAGGAGCATGCACTGGGGGGTGAGGGGGGGGCTGAGGCCGGCGAGCTGCACATAAGTGCGCTCACTGCAGCAAACCTGAACGTGAAATCTGGGGACACCGTTGCCTTGGAGTTGTACAGCCCCCCCGACGCTGCTGCGGTGACTGTGGCCCCCCTCAACGAGCTGACCCCCCCCCAGCTCGCTGCCCTCCCAAGCATCCTGCATGAGTACTTTGGGGTCACCAGTGCAGAGGTGGCGTCAGCTGCCGTCAGTGGCGCCATACAGCAGCTTGCCCAGGCGCTGTCTGACAGCGGCAGTGCCTCCCCAGCCCTTGCTGCGGCGGGGGGGGGCGGCGGCAGCGCCTGGATGGCAAAGTACGCCCAGCAGGCCAGATGCCTCCGGCGGCCCCTGGGGGCAGGGGATGTGTTTGCAGTGCCTGTGTTGGGGCTGCAGGGCCCTGTAGCACTGCAGCTGCCCCCAGTCGACGGGCTCTCCCCGGTGCGGGAGGGCGTCTGGCGCAAGGTGGAGGAGGCATTGGGGGGGGGGGTGGCAGACAGCCCCGCCGCCCCGACGCCAGAGGTGGGCTTGGCGCTGGCTGATTTGGCGCAAGTCGCTCAAGGCAGTGCAAGCGGTGTTAGTTGGATTGCATTTGAAGTGAGCAGCACCTCGCCTCGCGGCACAGTGACAGTTGTGCCCGGCACGACCATCAGCTCACAGGCCGCCACGCAGCAGGTGTAGGGGGGTGGGATCAGTGCTCAGCACCAGAGTGGGCACTTGGTTTAGTGACAGCAGGCGTGGGCAGCTGGCCACAATCTCGAATGCGCACTTGGGCGATGGGTGTGCCCTGCGGAAGCAGTGGGGGTGCAGGGGGGGTGCACTTGGCGCAAGGCGGACGCGGGTGGGCGGCGCGCTGGACTTACAGATGAGGAGCCCAGAGCCTCCAGCTTGTACAGCGTCTCGTGCCCTTCCTCCATTTCCCCAAACACTGTGTGTTTTCCGTTCAGCCACGGCGTGGAGCGCAGGGTGATGAAGAACTGGCTACCGTTGGTGTTGGGCCCTGAGTTGGCCATGGACAGCTGTCCCTCCTTAGTGTGCTGCAGCTCGAAGTTCTGCACACACAGGTGGGCGTGAACAATGCATGCAAGCAAGTGCACGTTGTGGGCAGCATACCTCGTCGGGGAAGGTGCGCCCGTAAATGCTGCGGCCGCCAGTGCCGTTGCCAGCAGTTGTATCACCACTCTGACACATAAAGTCGGGAATGATGCGATGGAAGGGGGCGCCCTTGTAGCAAAGCGTGTCCCCCTTCTCACATGTACATAGTGCTCTGTAAGTCAAGGCGTGTTCTCTGCTCCTGACAGTGCTTGCCTGGCGTCAGCTGATGCTCACCGAAAGTTCTCCGCCGTCTTCGGAGCCACGTCACTGCGCAGCGCAAAGATAAGCCTACCCGTTGGGTTTCCGTCCACATCAATGTCCATGAAGACCCTTGGAAGGTGTGCGGGGAGCTTCTCTTTCGCATCCTCTGCCAATTGGGTGCCTGCTTGGCGCAATGCGATGCCGCGACGGAAACTGCGCTTCACGCTCTCCTTGTCACCAGTCACTCCAAACAAAAAGCGGTACGCAAAATACAGGGTAATGGCAGAAGATGCAGCAAACCAAACATAGACAACTGGGAAAGGCTCTTTGTTAAACTTCTCGCCGGCGCCGGCTGGCCGACGAGGTGAGAGAGAAAGACTGGTATTGCTCACGTTTCGCGAGAGCGATGTGCGCACAGCAGCAGCGCTGCACGCTCCAGGTGCAATTCCCCCCAGGCGACAGCGCTGCAGTAGTGTTGCCGCATTTCGAAGCATCTTTCTTGGGGGTCGATGGCGTGAAGCGTGCACGATGCTGGATACAGTAGACCAGAGTGTCGTCCAAGCCGTGAAAACACCTGCGGCGTGGCAGAAGCAGCTTGCAGCGTGCAGCGTGCAAGGGCCAGAGGGGCAGAATAAACGGGAAATAAATGTTGATCACATTTGCGGCAGGCATTCAATTTCGGAGCCACCATGCATTTGCAAGAGGGGCGCGAGTCTGACTTGGTACCATCGAGAGAGGGGCCCAAGAAAAGTCTGCTGTGCTTTCAAAGCACAGAGTAAAATTATCCACACTTAAACTTTGCAGACCAGCATCGTGCATGAAATTAAGGAGACAAAGCTGATCCGCCATCTAATACCACCATTTACGCTGAGGGAGCGTGAGGGAGAACCTTGCGTTGATTTGAGAGAGATAGAGACACGCCCTCTCACAGAAAAGTTGATAGATTTCGCACTGGGTTTCAGGTAGTATCCGGGACGGCTGTGGAAAGCTGCCTGGACGCATCCTTGGGTCTAACCAATCGACAGTGGCACTTGAGTTCTGCGTGAAGCAGTCCGCTTTGCAGCTTGTTTGTCGTTTCGGCGGTTTTTGAGCATGAGTGACTCGCAAGTCGCTCTCTTGCCTATTTCCAGCCAAGGCAGCGACTCAAGTGAACCTATCGGGGAATGGTGGCAAGAACTGGGCCTGCACGAAGCTCCTGCGGAATTCGTTAAAACCCAAGTTTCATTTGACAGTCAAAAGCTGCAGCAGATTCTTGAGCTACTGAGTAAGATGCTGTGCACTGTGCTTGTACTGTGCCATCCTTATGATTGTTGTGAACAGGTAAACGACAACACCAGACACAGCAAACACTCAAATTACTTCAAAAGAAGGTGAGCAAGTACTCATAACCTTCTCGGGCCATCACTGCCGCGAGCAGCTTGTTTGTTTGTGACTTTGAATCAAGCTGCGCATGGAGGCCCAACTTCAGCAGCAGCTGCTGCAGCTGTGGGAGGCACATGGAAAGCAACTTGTTACTCACTTGCTGCATTATTGATTGCAGATTGAGAATGGAGCAGCTGCACTCAACGCCCACGGGTTGGAAGCGGTATGCAGCCTGCGCTTGACTGCATACCAAATAAGATTGAAAAGCATGCTGAATGCAGATAATAGCTCGTTTGCAAGCTCTGGAAGGATTGAGTGCAAGTGCAGCGCATGATTCTGATTCATTCGACCTGTCTGGTGTTGAGCATGAGCTAGGCGGCGCTGCTAGCACGGCAACAGAAGCCCTCCAGGCAGTGGAATCAGCATATGATGTTATGCCAAACAGCATACCAGCTGCTACATCTGACTCATCGCACCCATTGACTACAATGATGCTGGCTCCGCACACAAGCATCAGTGAGGGTGTGCCTGAGCACGCGGGCCCGCTCTCAAAGGCGGACGAAACCATAGCTTCAGCAGCAAGTCAACTGCTTACTGCTAAGCGTCTATTCAGACAGGCGCGTTCTAGTGGGAGGAAGGTTGACGCTGGGAAAGCTACTGCAATTTCAGACAAGATCGATGCGATCGACCAGCAGCTGCTGCAGCTTCGCTCGAAGTGGGGACATGCTTCTGAAAAAGCAATGAAAACGTGGGTTCGCACCAGGGAAATGCTCACAGGGGCAAGGCTGGATGCATTGGCATCGCGCGTGTTCAGTTTGCAAGATTCTCAAACTGAACAAGATGAGCGCATCAACACTTTGGACGCGTCAGCTCGCGAGCAAGATGACAAGTTAGCCAACATGGCCAGCAAAATGTCACATGTAGAAACGGGATTGGTTTCTTTGGCACAACAAGCAAACCAAGAAGATGTCAAAGCAGCTATCAAGTCCATTCAAGAAGAGCTTCGGAGGCTTGCACAGTTGACGCAGAAAATACAGCATGATGCTTCGCTGGGAGGGACAGGCTCTGTTTCGCAGGTGATGCTTGAACAGCTTGTAAAAGACAGGCAAGAGCTGGCAGGCGCCAAAACTGATATAGCCAAATTGGAGCAGCACTTGAATGGGCTGTTGCACCGAGTTGACATGATGCAGGGCAAGCTGGCTAGCCTTGAAGCGCTCCGGGTACAAGTCGCTGAGCAAACGCAGAAGGTCAATCAGCTGGCTTCTCAGAACAGTGCTCTGGAGCAGTCACTTGCCGACACAAGACGTCAGTTTGGAGAAACAACAGACTCTCTCATTGGCCGAGTTCAAGAGCTGGAACAGACGCCTCACCGTGTCACCCTGCAGCAGTGCTCCACGGCTTTTGAACCGCTGTCGCTGCTGTCACGCTGCTTAGAGCAATGCTGTGCAGCGTGGTCCTCAGGCACCAATCAGAAAACAGAACCGTTAGATGATTCAAATTTCTCTGCAGCGATGGATTCGGTGGTTGGCGCTTTGCGCACGCAAGTTGAAGACCAGTGGACAGCTTATGCAGAAACAGCTCGGTCAGTTGCAGGACCTTTGGGGTGGGTCCTTGACGAAATAGCACCTGAAATTGATGGAACTGCGGATGCAGAACACATTCCTCAAGGTGGAACCATCTTGAACCAGGCCTCGGGCATTGTGCATATTTTGAATGGCCTCGTGGCTGGTGACCGAAGCATACTTGGCAGTCACATTTTGCTGAGCTTGCTTGGAAGTGCTGTCGGAGCAAGCCAAGCGTACTTGCAGCGGAAGCTCTCACGCGAGGATGCAGCCCGTGTCACCCAAATGGTCCTGAGCGCGCTTTCACATCACCTCCTTGAGTCTGACATACTGTTTGACGAGATGAGCCAGCTGAAAGACGCCTTCTGGGGGGTGCTGCAGACAAGAAAGGAAGTGCAGGCCCCTTCAGATGATACCGCACTGGGCCGCGTTGCCTGCGTAGCTTGCAACCGCCCGGCATCCACCATAGCTCCACCCAGTCGGCCCCATTCCCGCACTTTGAGAACGAGCCCGGATCTTCCTCCAGCACGAGTGAAAGCAGTCTCCAAGCGTCCACAAAGTGCTGCCCCAGTTCTGAGAAGGGCGCGTGCATCCACCTTCGAAACAGACTCGCGTGGGACATCTCCTCTGAACGCCGAATACGAAGTTGAAGAGCCATTTTCCATGGGAGGGGGATTCCGTGTCAAGCCCAACAAACGCGGGATTTCCTACTCAGCCCAGAACTCTCCCGATATTGATCTGCAAGCCAAGTATCAATCCATGAAACAGAGCCTGGTAGCTTTCACGAGGCCTGCAAGCGCCCATTTCGATTCCAGGGGCAAACCATCGCTAAATGCGGGGCTCCCTCCAGGGAAAGTGAGGCACATGGCACAAAGTCCCGGTCACTCTGGCATGACTCTTCAGCAGAGTAAACGGGTCCATAGCTTTGGGGGTACCTCCCGACGGCATGGCGGAGTGCAAATCACGCCAGGTATTACCCCGGGAGTGGACTTGCCCAGCAACCAGCAGGCTGTTCAATTGGGCGCAAGTGCCTTTGCACTGCCAACAATATGGACTGCGGGTCAATTTCCAGTGCCAGATGAATTCTCAGCCCGTCATCCACATGACCCAGTGATTCTAAGTCCTGCTGGGCAGTCTGGTGTGTTTGGCAGCACGCAGCTTATGAAAAGCAAAGCTCGCAACTTCACAGCGGACAAAGTGGCCATCAACTCAGGACTCGGAAGAATTACCGGCTGGGCAAGCAGCTCACATATGGAAGACGAGTGACGTGTTGAGAATGCAACGACAGAAATAGACGCGTGCGGTACATTTAGGCGCCAAGCTTGCCACTGCGGGACACACACACACACACACACCCTTCTATAGGCCAGACTGCTGCCCTTCCGCAGGCAGATCGAAAGTCAAGCGACGGCCTGTAGCATGCGTGCGGTCGCTTGCCTGGCTGTGTCCCCTCATGCTGCTGCTGGGGGTGCTCGCAAGCCCGCCCCGCTTGCTCGCCCCCAGCTGGCTTGTAGATCGTTCAAGCGGCCTGGGCAGTTCCCGCGGCGCACTGGTCACAATGGCACTCTTGGCACGGGCCAGCGGCGGCTTTGCGGGGGCGGCCGAAGGCTGCACTGTGCTCACAGTGGGGGGGACCACCACTCCGTCGAGCCCCCCCTGAACCCCCATTGCATCCGCCAACGTCATGCCCAAGCTACTGGGCTGCTGCCCTCCTGCTGCCATGGATTGTCCAGCTTCCGCCGCTCTGCGCGCTGCAGCGATGCGCTGTCGCACGGGCTGGGGGATGTCACACGTGAATATGGGGCTGTGGTACGGGTTGAAAATGCTGCTGGTGTGCACAGGCTCATCCAGGGGCTCGGAGCCCTCTGCGTCTACAGGGCCTGCACCCTCCCCCGGCAGCTGTGTGTTCAGCTCCAGTTTCTCGTCTTGCCCCACGTCCACTGTCACGGGCGCCATGGAGCCCCAGGCAGCCAAGTCCACGACGGCCTCCGCGCCGCCATCTGAGGCCCCCAGCAAACTGGCAATGCGGGCGGAGGTGACGGCTTGCTGGTTTCGCAGCCTGCGCTGGGCAGCGGCTTCAGGGCTCATGTGCCCCGCCTGACCCGTGCCGCCCATCCCCCATGTGGCACGCACGGGGGATGCCAGGCTGCGTGCTGCCTCCCGGTTCCTCTCCCGACTGGCAGCCACCCGAGCTGGCATGCCTGTAGCTTGCGAATACAGGGCGTAGGGCAGGTACTTCTTGCGGGAGCGCACTTTCTCCCCAGGGGTGCTCCCACGCAGGAAGGTGCCCCCCCCACCCAGCTCCTCCGGCCGCCAGTTCCCGTCCAGGTAGGACGACAGCAACTGAATGATGCCCTTGCCAGATGTATGCACAGCACCCGATAACTGGGCCGCGCTTTCATGCAGGCGGCGTCGGAACAGCAAATCTGCCTTGTTCTGGGTGAGGGGGCGGCCGTCCGGCCCCAGCACGCCGGCTGCGCCACTGCCAGCCACCCGGGCCCTGAGCAGAGCCGCCACTGAAGGCGTCTTGCTGCGAAGCCACCAGGCTTGCTCCCCCGCCCCACCATCATCCAGGCCCTCATCCTCGCCGCCGCGCAGGGTGTGCTCCTGCTGCGCGTCCTGGGCGCCCTTTGACCACGTCCTGCCCCCCCCAAGCCGCCCCGAGTGCCGCCCTGCAGGGTGTGTGACGGAGGAGGAGTGCTGCAGCTGCCGTGCAGACCCTGGTTTGCTGTTGATATACTCGCCCAGGGGCGGGTGCACTGGTGTCTCTCCCCGTCCAGTGCCGGGGCGCACCGAGTACTCCGCGGTGCTGCTCCGTACCACGTCTTCAAACAGGGGGGGGCAGCGCAGGAAGGGATTTGCCGTGCTGTCGCTCAGCCCCCGCACATATGCCCCATATAGTGTGCCTTGTGCTTGCTGACCCTGGGTGGGAGGAGGCCTGGCCTCCGGCAGGGCCGCAGCAATGGACCCCCCCAACTTCACCTCCCCGTGCCCCCCATGGGGGGGGTGCTGGGGCGCCTGGGGCAGCGACCAGCGACCCCCTCCACCCGGCACTGCGCTGCCAGAGGCGACTGCGCTGGTGCCGTCGTCCTGCCCCGCGCCGTCCGCAGCCTGGCGCCGGCGAGCTAGGATGGCGCTGTCAGCCCCCATACGGGAGAGGTACGCGCGGTCACTGTCGCCCCCGGGCTGCAGGGACCTGCTGGTGGATGAGCCCTCCAGCACCTCCCGTGTGAAGTAGGAGGCTGCTTGCACAGCTTGGGCTGCAGAGGTGGGGCGGGCATTCACAATGCCCGCCTGCACCCCCCCCGCAGGCCCTCGGTGTCCAGCAGGCCGTCCCCCCCCCTCAGCAGACGCGTCCACTAGACGCCTTGCAGGCTGCAGCAAGTGGTGGGGCCTCCCATTTGCAGCCTCGTGCAGTGCATCGTGTGCCTCCTGTCGCGCTTGACGAAGGGTGGCGGTGGCACTGCGGTCTGTGAAGGGCGACTGAAACACAAGTGAGTGCGGGCGAAAGGCCTGTGCCCTGCGCTCAGCATGGGAAGTGCTGGCAGATATATATGTGTCGCTCTGTCTCAAGGCGGCATCGTCCAGCTTGCCTTCCCTGTAGCCGTCGCTACTAGGCGGCCTCGGCCTTGCCGCCAAACTTGAGGAGCTGATACCGCGCACTGGTATTTCACCAGAAAACACGCCGCTGGCATGCTTACGGCGCTCAGATGCATTGGTTGTCATCAAGCTGGCGTGCTTAAAGTGGCCCACTGGAATTTTGCGCTTGGCACCTGCCACTTCTCCAGCAGTCTGCGAAAACGAGTGTCGCGTGCAACCTGGGCGGTCTGCTCAGGTGTCTGCTAAACACACCCTTGGCCTTGCATAAGTAAACGAGTCTTGTTGTAGAATGAGCTCTTCTTGTCTTATGCGGCTTGGTGGCTCTCGCAAAGGTGCAAGTTCTGCGGCAGCTACCGCTGTGAGGTGCGCTTCACGGTTGGAAGCGGCCATCCCTTGCTTTGCCGAGCGCATGGCGCTGCCGACGCTGGCCATGAATTCACCGCAGAGCAGGCGTGCTTGAGGAATTAGCTGTCATTTGCATGTTGTTTTGTCTGGTTTGAATGTGACTGTTATGCATTTCAGCGTCTCCTTGCAAGCAAGGTCCGCAGCCCATTGACCCCACACGGGGGGGTATGCAGGACGGTGAACTACCGCAGTGAGCGTTGCCGCCGCACTCAAAGCGTCAA
>Ga0307982_1000532_pt1 | contig 29876 bp, 16 predicted proteins | sample OrgLakmetagen989_FD_201847 | JGI IMG/M metagenome (GOLD analysis project Ga0307982, IMG submission 201847) | Saline water microbial communities from Organic Lake, Antarctica - #989 | ecosystem: Environmental > Aquatic > Non-marine Saline and Alkaline > Saline | place: Antarctica: Organic Lake...
TTTTATCTAACCAAACGCAATTTCCGCAGCGTATTTCTCAATTTCCGCTCAATTTCCGCACCTCTCGGCGCAAGATGGCCTATTAAATCTAACATGGGGTGGACCGACCCTGCGCTTTCGGACAGCAGTGCACCAGGTACTGCTCATCAGCAGGACGCGATCGGTACGTGGGGGGCTGCAGTGTACGACACATTGTGGCAGTGACAGTCCATCCGCCAAGCCAAGAAGCTGCACAGACTCCCGCACACAAACCACCAAATAAACCACATGTCTCGACAAGGCACACAGCAAGCAGCGGGCGCAGGACGAAACAACTAGTGTCTGCGTCTCGCTGCATCCCTCGCAACTAGTAGCCGGTGCCGAGCGCAGTTCCGGCCTTTGACTGCAGAGCGGCAGCACACACGAGCGCGTGGAGCAATGCATTGTCAGCTATAATATTAATGTAATCCTGTACTGCACAGTATCCTCGTGTGGCTGCCGCCACGGGTCTGCTAGCACAGCCACAAGCCGCGGACCCAGGGCTAGACGAAGCCGCCCTCCCCAGGCCCCGCTCACCCCCGTAGACCCCGCCGGGGCTTCACAAAGCCGGCCGCCACGGCGGGGGGTGGCGTGATATGCACACCCTGCAGACCAGACATGATGGTCCCCAAGTCCACAGGCACATGCCGCAGTGCGGGGGGGCCAAAGGGAAGGGCGGACGCATTTACATCCAAATCAGATGCAAACACGACGTAGTTGTCCCGGAATGCGACAGTTGAGTTCGCGAGAGACACACCATCCACTGAGGGCAGTGGGAAGCCCTCAGCCAGCAGTGTGTTGGCGAATGGAAGCACCAGCCCAGGCAGCACCCAGTTCACCAAGCCAGCCAGAGCGCCGATTTTCACAGTGCCCACAGAGGAATTCGTCACCGTCAGGTTGCACGTGACGTACTCCAAGCTGCCTGTGATGGCTTCGCGGGATGTTCCGTTCTGGAACACCTGCGTGGCAATCTTCAAGCGCAGGGAAGCCTTCAGGGGGCAGCCCACAGTGAAGGCGGTCACTGCGCCGCTGCTCGTGATGGGCTGCACATCCAGGGCCAGAGGCAGCGTCACCGCCAAGGAATTATCCAGGGGGCTGCAGGACACAGCAAAGGCCTCCCCGAAGTGCGCATTCAGCTGAATCCAGTCAGATGGAAACGCCAGCACCATTTTAGGAGCAATGAGCAGCCAAGCCACGTCGCTGGTCTTCAGTTGCAGGGGGAACTTGGGCGGGATCACACTTGGGGCGATGGTGTACTGCAGCACTCCCGACTGCTGGTACGCCCAAAACAGGGACTGAACAGTGTATGTCGAGAGCGAGATTTGCACCGAGTGCTCAGCTGTGCGGGCATCCCATAGAGAGAGGTTTGTTGGAGCGGTGAATGGGGGCTGCTTGGTAGGGTCGTCCGTGAGGTACGACTTGCCAGCGATGCCCAAGCCAAAGTACTCTGGGGTGAATGTGGGGGGGGTGGTCACAGAGATGTCGACCCCCGTGACGTTGTAAGGCTCTGGGAGTGGCAGTGACATGTGGGTGGGGACAACGGCCAGCACCCCGTCGATATCCGTGGCAATAATGTCCTGCATGGCCCCGGCAAGACCCCCCGCGATGGCGTTTTTGAACACCCCCTTCAGCAGGCCTTTCAGCAAATCCAGAATCCATGCAGTGATGCCCCCGGAGAAGTGCAGGGAGATGCCACCCACTTCAATATCGACAGAGGGTAGTGATGCGTTCAAGTGTCCCCCGGGCAAAGTGTAGATGGTGGCAACAGCATCCAGAGTGCACCCGCCCACCGAGCCCTGGACATCTCCGCTGCCGGAAGGCAAATGGGGCCAAATGTGCAGACGGTATGCCCATTCTGCGGTGAGTTGCTCTACATTGATGTCTTTGGCGGTCAGTTTAATTCCCTGGTCAGCTAGAATGGACACTGCATGACATGTTTGATGCTGCCCTGAGAAAAACTGCGGGCAGGCATGCAGCGGCACTTACAGCTCACGTCACCGACTGTCAGACCTTCGACGTTGATATTTTTCAGGGTGACATCAAAACCATCCTTTTCAATTGTATTATCTGCGCACAGAGTGAGGGGTTCACCACACTGCTGGACAATTAGACCAAAATCCGCACCCTGATGCGTCGAGAAGCGCAGGGCACTTACTTGAAACGAACACGTTGCCAAAACGACTGGAAATTACAGCCTTAGCTGTGCTTGCCAGTTTTACAGCACCAGCCTGCGTGAGGGCAGCTGTAATACCACTGTTGCTGCTTGCCCAGCACAGGCTGAGGCAGTGCAGCAACGCGGCAGCGGCAAGAATCGAAGTTGTTTGGCGCATAACACAAAAGAGGTAGCTGCAGCTTACAACAGACCGATCTGACACAGTTATCGTTTAGTTATTTATTCAGTTTGAAAAGAGTTGCCGCAAAAACACTGTCGCTCTGGCACATCAGCCTTGCAGGAATCCCTCCAGGCCAGGTGCCAACCAAGGAGAGACGAAGGAAGGGGGCTAAAAATCAAGAGAAAAGTAAGGCACCGTCTATCGATTCGCACGAGAAAGCATGACAACTTTTAGACAAGCTGTAGTTTAACTATTTCAGGCGATTGTCTTGTTCGAAGAGGTTTGGGGCAATTGGCTGCCAGACATTTCGTGGGATTTGTGACGTGTTTTATATATTGCCCTCTCAAGTCAAGCGCAGCAAAGTGATTGTTCTACATCTTGCCGAGTGTGTGAACCAAAACTTTGATCATGCTGTCAAAGTAGCCGAACGATTATGTGTAGTACTCCTGCACGGTGCAATTCACAGAGTAAGCCCAACCTCTGCTCTGCAAACAGGCCATACAGCCATTGACAATATTGCCTGCTAGGCACAGCGCAAGATCACGTGCTTCAGTGTGCATTCAGCGTGACTACCACGCTCGCAGAGGACAGGTGAGCGCTGTTGACGCCCACCCTGCTTTACGATCGTGCACTGGCTGCACCTGCAGGGCTATTGGCTTACAGCAGGTGAGTGTGGTGGCCTCTCACAGCCGTAGCCCCCAGCAGCCAGCACTCTCAGGGGTCAGGATAATTCTGCCAGTGGCAGTACAGTCAGCGGCGGCCTCAGCACAATGGACAGCGGCGAGACCACTTGCACAGCACACAAATATGACGGAATAGAAATGCGGCCTGTGCAGCGCACTACACTTCCTCTGGATCTGAAGACCCCCTCTGGCAAGCGCCCATCTGCGGGTTCCGATTATGCACCGGCCCCGGCATCAGGAGAAGGCGGTACCTCCTCGAAATCAGCGAGACATACGGCAGGTGCACACATTCCCGAAGGGCGGCCCTTAGCTCTGCACATGAACCCGATCCCAGCACTGCCCATTGAGGGGGGGGTTCACCAGTTGCAGAGCACAACCCTTGCAGCACCACATGTGAGCCTGCCCAACATGTATCAGGGGGCCCTACATGTCCCGTGATCGATCTTTAGCAGCTCAAGTGGCCAGGCGGCTGCCGCAGCAGTCGCTGATGAGCTGCTGGATGTCGACCCATTGAGTGCAACCTCCACTTCTAGCACAGGCAAGTGGCGCATGCCCCCTCAAACCAATCTCTCCATCCGAATCACAGCAGCCTTTGCCCTTGTGCGCACGCCCTCGGAGGAGGCTCTTGATGAGGTGGGTGATTCAGCATCTCTTCAGCCCGTGGGCGTGAACACAGAGGATGAGGCGGCCCCGCTGCCTGTTTTCAGGATGGGCATGCGCCTGCCGGTACCAACACGAGGACTACCAGCTGTTGGCAGTTGCAACCACACAGACAGTCTGTCAGGAGCCACGTCACACCAAACACAGTAAGGCGTTCTCCCACGAGCTATGTCCCCTGCCTCACTGGGTAGCACTTTCTCAGTGTTTAACGGGGCAGGCAGGGGCCCCCTGTCACCCTCCATCCTCCGGCACAGCCCACGTGGTCAGTGCTCATGGGCGTCTACTGCAAACTTCGGCTTCCCTGTCCTGGTGCACAGCGCATCCTCAGGGACTGTGGCCTCGGGGTCGGGTGTAAGGTCCCCCCTGGCATCCCCACACGGGGGGTGGAAGGGGGGTTTCAACGCACAGCAACAGCAGATCTCCCTCAGCAGCAGTGCACAGGGGATAGCGCGCCCATCTCTGTCCTAGGCTGCAGGGGACACCACGGAATCGGTACCACACTAGTCGCCCGAAGCCCCCATTGGGAGGGCCCGGAGCTGTTAGCGGGAGGGGCGGGGGTGCCATTTACTCCTGACTCCCGTGGCAACAGAGTACAAACGGCAGACTATGGCCTGCGTCATCTCTGCAGGTGCGACCGTTGATGACACATGTGGGAGGGAGGGGGGGTACATGGGTGTTGACAAGTCCATCCTCTGGGATTCAACCAGTCTTGTACCATATGCTGCGCATCATACGCATGTGCTGCTCTATTTGGCTGCCAAGATATGTTTACCCCACTCTGTGTGTTAGCAGAATGTGGCTTTGTGAGCAATAGCATCTCTACTACAGTTGGCCGCCACCCCCTTAGATCGTGCGCTGTTGACCTCCAGACGAAGTCTACAGGATATCTGTCAAAATTGGAGTGAATATTTGCACATGCATGGGCAGTATGTAGTTTCTGGATTTTGAAGCTGCATCGGGTCTTGCATCTGCGTCCATCTGGAAGAAAACTGATGCAAGGGTGATCTTAGTAGAGGTGCACGGCAACACAGCAGAGGTGCACGGCAACACGTAATAATGTGAAATCATACTTGTTGTCCCTACAGGTGCCCGCGTGGCACCATGCGGTATATCATAGCTTCCAGCAGCTCAGCATGGACCGCAGCGCGAAGTATTTCTCAGCGCAGCGCCCGAGCTTGCCATCCGTGACTGGGCCAAAGGCAGGGGTCTTGCCGAAACAGCAATGGACACAGCAGCTCCTCATCTTATCTGCAAAGCATGCTGTGGTGTGCCCGATGGAGGACACATTCCAGCCCGCACGTGCTCACCACCCTGCTCAGCCGTATGGAAAGGTTGCAATGCCTAAACCTCACTCCAGCTGTCAGACGCTGCGAGTTCTCCAACATGTGCGTCACAAACAGCATTGTCACTGCTGCCTGTGGCTGATATGTGTCTGTGCCGGCATCGTAGCTCGCGTTGCTCCCTCAGGGCTGGCCTGGGCAGGTCCGGGGGGGGGATACTTCATTAAAAGGTACCCCCCCCGGGCAGCAGGCACAGCTGTCGCAATGCCGGCGAGATCTCTCTGCATGACCAAATTCTACATGTCTCTTTGCACGCTGGTGTCTGTGGTATGTTTGCGGCTGCTACCTTTGTCGCCCTGCCATGCAGTTGGTGCCAGGGTATCCTGCTTGTAGTGAGAGCCCCCGCCCGCCAAGCCCGGGCGCCTTACAAACGTTAACACAGCTGCTTTCCTGCTCTAAACCGCCTTTGCCAGTGCAGAGTACACCGATCATGCAGCTTACAGTCAACAGCCAGCCTGAGCAGGTGTGCCCCTGGTTGCGCTAGCGCTAGGGGTGACACCGCAGTTTTGCAAATGGGGTCAGGGGAGGTGCCGCCACCAGCCGCAGCTTGCCGCCGAAATGTCTCGAGCAATTCCAATTGGCTCATTGATTTCCGCTGGTTCGTATTGTGCATTTCTGCATACAATGCTTCCCACAGCTACATATACATCAACCTTCTCTGCCATACTCTCTCAAAATGGCCAGTCGCAACGACGCAGTGTTTGCCAAGTACATGGCTTGACACCACCGGCTGCCACGTGAACTACTCCACGGAGGCCATGCGCGCTGATGGCGGCTATGACGTCATCATCGCCGCAGTGAAGAAGCTGGAGCCCCTGCACAAGGAATTCATCGCCGCGTACGGGGAGAGCAACGAGCGCGGGGGGGGATACGAAGTGTATCCCTCCCCAGCGCCGCCTCACTGGCAAGCACGAGACTAGTACTGCGTCCATTGACACCTTCTCGTACGGTGTGGCCAACCGTGGTACCGGTGCATCTGTGCGCATTCCGCGCACCACTGAGGCTGAGGGCAAGGGGTACTTTGAGGACCGCCGCCCCAGCTCCAACATGGACCCCTACCTGGTCACCAGCATGATCTTCAACGCCGCTGCCCCCCCCCTGTTTGACTGATCAATCGTGTGCCCCCCCAAAAGAGAGAGGGCTGAGTTTGCGCACAGAGGGTTTCTTCGAAATGCACAAGTAAGAGTCCAGCTAGTGCATGCCACACCCTTTGTGAGCTAGGCAAAACGTGAAATCGCCTGTGGAGGCAAGTGCAGACCGGCCCAAGCCAAGAGCAGAAAAATAGGATAGAGACAGTGAGCGAGCTTGAGGGGGCTCAATCAGAAGTGAAAATTTCCCTGCACGGTTGGGGTTCAAATCGCATGGTGCTACTGCATGCAACATAACTCCTGCGGACCTTGCTTGCAAGGAGACGCTGAAATGCATAACAGTCACATAACTCCTGTGCATGAAACATTGGAGGTAATAGCCTTGTCCCGACAGGAGGCAGCTGAGCTGATTGCAAGATATTTCATGCGCACGCTAAGCTTCTCCAAACGTGTTGTGCAAAGAAATGGAACCGACAAGCGCCGAAGGTTTCAAGTCACATTTTTTGGCTCCAGATTTTGACAAAGATGAATTCATCATGGAGCAGTTACAGACCCAGCGTTTAGCATCTTTGCAGGGCCAGCTGCTGCAGTTTGTTGCAGCTCAAAAGCGAGAGGTCCGTGGCATGCCATGTGCTGCTCACTAGCTTGCCAGCACAATTAATCTGCAGCTTGTTGAAACTGTAAATCACGACTTCGATCATGTCGTCAAGCTATCTGAAAGAATGAGCGTGGTACCTCAGCGCCGTGCGGAATTAGTGAACCCAGTCACTACAGCCCACGCAGCCATGGATGATATTGCCAGCAAACGGCGGCTGCGCGAGCAGCATTCGGTTCGCCTTGATAGGCTCCAATGTGGCCTGGCTGGCGCAGTTCAGCAAGCTGAGTCCATTGTTTCAGCGTCAAAGCTGTTGAAGGGGACAGCCTCGTACCTGGCGCAGAGAGCGGTCCCAACCAGCACACCCGCCGCTGAGCCACCCAGCCCCAGCCCCAGCCCGCAAGACTTCACACACATGTTGCAGCATTGTATGCGCCTAGAGGCCGCCTCCTCCGCCCTCGCCTTGGCTGAGGGGGAGGGTGACGCCCCCCGTCCGCCTCTCGTCCACTCACTTCGCAGCAAGCTTGAGTCTCAGGAAGCCGCCACGTTTGCCCTGTTACAAGGGCACCTAGACAGCACTATTCAAGGCAGCCTTGGCGAGGGTGACTCAGAGCGCGTGGGGCAGCTGCTGCGATGCCACGTGGCTATCCGCTGCCTGCCTGCATTTGAAGCCGCTGTGGTGAAGCGCATCAGCCGGCCTGCGCTCAGAGCAGAGATGCTGGCCCTGCCCGTGCCTAGTGTGCAGGATGCTGCTGCCATCGCCCAGTACTTTCTGTCTTGGCAGGAGGTGTTGACTCGGGTGCTTGGGGGCGGCTTTTCTCAGCTGTGTGAGTACGCAGCATGTTTGCCCTTTGAATGGAGCCCTGTCATGGCGTGTCTGTGGCAGCCCCTGGCACAAATGCTGCTGGAAGGGGGGCTGCGGGAGGAATGGCAGCGCCCGGCAAGGACGAGCTTGTTCCGGGTTGCACACTTAGGCGTGCATGCCTTGTGGAACACTCTGCTGCAAGCCGAGATGGAGCTGACAGGAACCAGTGCACAAGTGGCAGCTGGTGTTGCCACTGATCCAAGCACACCTGGGGGCAAGCTCTTTGCAGTTTTCAAGTCCGGAACACCAACCTGGTTCAGCGTTGTGTTGAACGAGCTGGTGGCTGCAGCCACGCACGACCTGAAAACGGACGATGGAAGCTCGTCGCAGTGCGACCGTTTGGTCCAGCAACTTACATCCAGTGTTGGTGCACTCCTATCATTACCAGCTCCGGAGTCTTGGACAAGCGCCTTGTGTCCAGGAATTCAAGCAGTGGGCAGCGCAGCTTGGAGTGTGCTGGGCAACTGTGCCACCGTGGGAAGGACTCGGCAGCGCGCGCCCCAGGCAATGAAGCAGCTGTTCTTGAGTGCTGCAGGCACGCTTACCCCGAACACAAAAGCCGAGGAACTGGGATTGGGGCCAGGCCTTGCAGCGCTGTTGCAGGCTCACTCCTCGCTTCAGCAACTACAGGCGGCTGCAGCCAAGCTGCTGCACAGTGCAGAGTCATTTGCTGCATCTTGCTGCCCCCCACGCCCGCCAGCGCTGACTCTGCAGTCCTGGGAACACCAGTGTTCCGATGTGCAACGCAGCCTGCAGTCCAGGAGCTCCGCCTTGCTGCAGCGCGCTGGGTTGCACACGGGACGACACTTGGGGGCACTGTTTAGCGGGGTGCGGCGTGCCATGAGCAAAGTGGGCGCAGGCAGTGTGGACATGCATGCATATGTGGCCACCTGTCCCGGCTTGTTGGGGGGTGGGCTAGGTGACGTGAGGGGGGCAATAGCAGAGGCTCCCCTGGCACGGGGCCCGTCTGCGGACCCCACAGTGGATGCTGCTGCGGTCAAATTTTGTGAGTGCGCTGTGGCTTCATTTTGCGCAGAGCTGGCAGCTGTTTGCGCTGCTTGCCTGCAGGCTGCCCGTAGCCTGCAGGGGGGGCAGCTGGCGTGGCTGCAAGAAGGGGGGGCTGGACAAGATGCAGCAAGTGCACGTGAAGCACTTTCTCCTCAAGATCGGGTTGTAGCTGCACTGGAAGCAGAGTGCGCTGAGGCGGTGCGCTTACTGCTCGAGGCATGCGGCAGCCCTGCAGATATTTCCCCCAGCCAGGCGCCTGGATGGCACAGCATTGAAGCAGCCTTGAAAAATACAGACTAGTTGCCCTGTTTTCAAATGAGCATAATTACTAGATGACTCGTGCAGGGGGTTCGTCGCATGCGGATCATCGTGAATCACCAGCTTGAAGCTTCGTTCGTATGCCCCCTGCATGGCGTTTTTCGGTGTCTGCGAAAATCCCTTTCGTAAGCTTGGATACGTCTTTCGGACAGAATAAAATCATTTTGGTGCACATTACATACACAGTTTTGAATCTTTTTAATTCGGAATGTGCCAGTGAACAGAGGCCTTGTCTGGAACGACACCTGTTGTGTGCGGAAATTGTTAATTGTCTGCTCAAAATGGCGGACGGCCGAAGCGTGCGCTCTGGCATTTCCGCAAACAGAAATTCAATGATACGTGGCCGAGGTGGTGTGGGCAGTTCTCGTACACACAAGTTGCAAAGTGTTGAGGAAACGACCACCCACGCTGCAGCTAGCAGTAAGTATTTTGAGCTATGCTTGATCAGGACTTCGGGTCTGCCAGGCCAGCGCTGAAGCCGCGACATGGAATGTCACTGTGTCTAATCTTTTGTATCTGGTGTGCAGCAATGCGCAAGGAGGAGCTTTTGAAGCTGTTGGCTGCGAGAGGCATTGATACCGAAACGCCCAAAGTGCAGTCCGAGTTGATTGAAAACGCAGACCTAGACTCTGAGGACATTTGTATCCCCACGTGGGATGAGGAGAACATCCTCACCAAGGCAAGTTTGCGAGGTTTTTGCCGCTCGTTTGATGAAAAGCAGACCAACTGACCGGCAGAGCCGAGCCGAAAGATCTTCAAGCAAGCATAATACGCGTTTCGCACACCGTCACTTCGATTTGCCTACAGGCTGTCCAAGATAATCTAGCAGTACCCGACTGGCCCACATTCAAGCGCACCATTGTTAAAATCTTCGAGGACGTGCGCCGGGACTGCACATCAGGCAAGCCTGCAGACTACATCCCAATTCTGGCCAAGGCCGACCCTACAAAATTCGGCCTATCCGTTTGCACCGTGGACGGTCAGCGCTTTGACTACGGCGACTTCGACCAAGAGTTTTCCATCCAGTAAGTTGTGTTAGCCCAGCACAACATGCTTTGTGTTCTGAGTGAAGCCGTGAACGTCTTCACCTGAGCCATTTCGCGCAGGTCCTGCGTGAAGCCTTTTATTTATGCGATGGGCATTGAAGCTAACGGCCTTGCAAAAATGCAAGAGCACATTGGCATCGAACCCTCTGGCCTCGCCTTCAACGAGGTGTCCTTGAATGCTGACGACCTGCCCCACAACCCAATGGTAAATGCCGGGGCCATTGCAGCCACCTCCCTCATCGGCCGTGGGCTTGAGCCAGCTGATGCGTTTCGCAGCTTCATGGACAAACTGTCTGACTTGGCAGGGGGTGAGCGGCCCGGCTTCAGTCAAACAACGTACTTGTCCGAGATTGAGACTGCCTTCCGGAACAACGCCCTGCTGTACTACATGGAACAGCACGGTGTGTTCCCACATGACTGCAATCCAGACGATGTGCTGGACATGTACATCCAGGCATGTGCCGTGGAGGTGGACACTCACCGGGCTTCCATCATGGCGGCCACCCTGGCAAATGGGGGGGTATGCCCAACAACTGACCGGACATGCCTGCAACCCACCACAGTAAAGGCCACGCTGACACTGATGTTCAGCTGTGGCATGTACGATTACTCGGGCCACTGGATGAGCTACGTGGGCGTGCCTGCCAAGTCTGGCGTGGCAGGCCTTGTGTACTGCGTTATCCCCAACGTCGCTGGCATCGCCGTGTGGTCCCCTCCCCTTGACTCCCACGGCAATTCCGTGCGGGCAGTCATGTTCTTCGAGCGCCTGCTGCAGCAATTCAACTACGGCATCTTCGACAAGGTGGTGGCAAATGGCCTGGCCGGCTTCAACAGCGTAAAACTGGTGAAGCGACTCCTCTCGCTGGGGGAGGGTGCCACGAGCAACGCAGCAGTGTGGGCACGGGACGTGCGTGGCCTAAAGGGCCCAGCTGGCCGCTCAGACGGCAAAATCCGGCCAAGCCCGCTGGCGAGGAAGGCGCCTGCAAGCGCTGCCACCGCCGCCGCTGCCAAGCCCAACCTAGACTTCGATGCCATGGTGGCAGCCATGGATAACGGTGGCACAGAAGCACGTCCGCTATCCACAGGCTCTGGGCCATCTCCACATGAGATGGCTGCTGATTTCTCTGGTGCACACCCCCCTCTGCACGGCCATGCCCAGGCCAGCGTTGCCATGCACCCCACTGACCCTGGGCAGACCGCTGCCCTGGCCACTATCAGCCACCGGGCGACCTTTTACCACGTGATGGTGTCGCTGGGTGAGGTGTATCGCCACTTCCGGGACTTGTGGCGGTGGCACCCGAGCCCCGCCCACATGCGAGCAGGCAAGGAGATCGCGCGCCTAGTGGTGGACGCCAGCCGCCACAAACGCACAGAGAGCTCCAAGCGCGTCTCCAGCGGACCTGTCAAGTCCCCCAGCCCGCGCTCTGTTGCTGGCGCGGCGGCAGCGGCAGCCACGGAACGCGCAGCTGCTGCCGCCGCCGCCGCTGCTGGGCAGCCCCTGCGAGCTGCCCGGCAGCTGGCGCAAGGCCGCTCACGTATCGACAGCTTCGCCAGCGATGACGATCCAGCACTGGGGTCGGGAGGTGCCCTCGCCAACATTTTCGCTGGCGACGGCGTGGAGCAGCAGGGCACGTTTGGAGGTATTGGGGGGGGGGCTATTCCAGACGACGGCAGTGCCGTGACGGAAGCCGCTGCTGCTCTGCCGCACGACAGCGAGGACGAAGCTGATGCAGCGGTGGCTGTGTTGAGCGCGGAGCACATCGCCTTCAACCAGCCCCAGGCGGGGCAGCCTGTGCGCTGCGCGCCCCTTGCCAAGCTGGGGGCACTGCTGGCTGTGTCAGGCATCATGGCAACACCTAAGGGGCACCGCCACGCCTTCAACCTGCTGGTTGAAGCGCACATGAATAGCGGGGGAGAGGGCATGGTGAGCATGCCAGCCCTGCTTAAGGTGTGCCCTGGGGAGCCCAACCTGCTACTGCACATGCTGATGCATTCACTGGCCATGCCGCAGTTTTCGAACTTCACAGACACCCTCACTGCCATGGCAAATAGCGCGTCGTCACTGGTGGACCACCTGCTGGACCCAAGCACAGCACTTGGGCCCAGCATACTTGGGGAGAATGTCCCCCCCATGCCTGACTCGGCCGATGAGGAGGACATGCCAGCTGTGCAGCAGCAGACCCCGTGGGGTGCAGGGGGGGGTGACAAGGGCCAGAACCTGGGGGCAGAGAGTATCTCCGCACGCCCCATTCGTACAGCGCAGGACGTCCTGGGCGTGCTGCGCAGTCTGAACCGGAACTTCGACGAGCAGTTTGTCGTGTCCGTGTGCACCGTGGATGGGCAGCAATTCACCTTTGGGAACAATGCCCGTGCCACGCGCGCGCGTGTGCCGCTGATGGAGACAGTGAAGCCACTGTTGTACGCTATGGCGCTGCATGATGCTGGGCACAAGGAGGTACACCAGTGGGTAGACATCGAGCCCACATCCACCGGCGCCGATGGCTTCGAGCTGCTGACGCCCAGCACCCACGGCGCCAGCGATGGGCCCAGCCCCCCTCCCAAGCCATACAACCCCTTCACGCTTTCTGGGGCGCTATGTGTCTCTGCTCTGGTGGGCAAGGGGCACATGCCCGCTGAGGAGCGTATGTTTACCGATTCCGGGGGGCGCTTCGACCATATTCGGAACACCATCGCCAAGTGGGCGGGGGCAGGCAAGGTGGGATTCAACAACCCCATGTTCTTGGCGCTGAAGCGACGGGCGCTGCGGGCAGTGGCCCTCAGTCACTACCTCAAGGGCATGCAGTGCTATCCGGAGCGCACGGCTCCCGATGACAACGCCTTCCTGTACTACCAAGCTATGTGTATGGAGATGTCAGTCAGCCAGCTGGCGGTGATCGCAGGCACACTGGCCAACACAGGCGTGTGCCCGCTAACCCAGGAGGCATGCTTGCACCCTGGCGTCACCAAGAGTGCCCTCTCGCTGCTGTACTCCTGTGGCTTGAACGCATACGGCGGAAAATGGGACTTCAACATCGGTGTTCCAGCCACTTGCGGGTCCAGCGGCTGCTTGATGGTGGTCATGCCAGGTGTAATGGGCATGGTGGTGCAAAACCGAGCCCTGAATGAGTACAATGTGCCTCTGCGGGGGCTGGTGCTCTCGGCGCTGCTTACCGCTCGCTTCCGCCTGAACCTGTTTGACCAGCTTGTGTATGGAGACGAAGACATCGCCATTGCCCCAGCTCAGCGTCCTCAGCACAAAACGCAAATCGACGTCTCCAGCACCGTGCTGTTCTTCGAGCTGTGCACCGCTGCCGCCGCTGGGGACGTGCGCAAGGTGCTGTTGCTGCTGCGGTGGGGCGCCTCTGTGACGCTGGGGGACTATGACCAGCGCACTGCCCTGCACATTGCGTGCTCTGACGGACAAGCTGACGTCGCTAAAGTGCTCATCCTGCGTGGAGCCCCCCTCAACGTGCGTGACCGCTGGGGGGTATCCCCTGCTGACGACGCCAAGCGCGTCGGGCTGTGGAGCACCATACAGCTCATGGAGCAGGTTGAAAGCGGGCAGGTGCGCCTACAAACGCGGCGCAACCCCGCCACTGGGACTGTGGAGCACGTGACGCCGCTGGCTGGCGCTCTGGCGGCCCCGCCCGTCCGCTCCTCTGGGCCGTGGGACCTGCCGGCGGCGGGCTCTGGCCTGGCTGGTGTGGTGCAGGCAGTAGCATCACGAGGGCACAAAGGATAGGTTGCATGCCCTTGTATTTGTATGTGCGTGTTCAAGGTTAAGGCGGTCGTGCCCAACAGGCTTGACCCCGCCTAGGCTTTCAGTGCAATTCACTGACACTTACCACAGCTGCCAACTAGCTGCTATGGCCACCAGGCCACTGTTGTAGTGTGCATTCAACGGCAGCATGCTTCATACCATGCCCTTTTGCTTGAGCTTGGCTGAATTCTCCGTCAGCTCTGCTAGCACAACTACTTTTGAATTGGCGTGTTTCATCGACACAGATGGGGTGTCGATTATTTGGCGTCGTTGCGCTCATTGGGAGTGAATTTCAACAACGCCAAGAAGCGATAATACTACAGCAACTATCACACAAAGTGGCTGTTTGATAGACCAATGGCTTGCCAAAAAAGAGGCAGGGGGAAAAGAAGGGGGTGAGGGGGGGGGCACTACCCGATGACGCCCTTGGCCTTGCCCACTTCAATGAAGGCGTCGATGGCTTTATCCAGCTGCTCCTGGCTGTGCCCTGCTGAGATCTGGGTGCGGATGCGGGCAGCGCCCTTGGGCACCACGGGGTACGAAAACGCAATGACATAGATGCCGCGCTTCAACATCTCGTCTGAGAACTCAGAGGCCAGGCGCGCATCGCCCAGCATCACTGGCACGATGGGACAGTCCCTGCGAAAACGAACAATGGCATGGAGCAGGTGAAGCGACGGCGGGGGGGCACGGGGGAACTTACTGTGCGCCTGTTATGGTAAAGCCCGCCGCCTGCATGCGCTCTCGGAAGTAATGCGTGGAGGCTTGCACTTTGGCGGGAAGAGAGGCGTCTGCTGTCAAGATCTTGAACACCTCCAGACTGGCCGCCACCACAGGGGGTGCAAGGGTGTTGGAAAACAGGTAGGGGCGTGCCTTCTGCCGAAGCACGTCCACCACGCCCTGTCGGCCTGTGGTGTAGCCGCCGGTGGCGCCGCCGAGCGCCTTGCCCAGGGTGGAGTTGATGATGTCTACTTTACCCATGACGTTCCAGTACTCATCTGTTCCGCGGCCAGTAGCCCCGAAGAACCCAGTGGCGTGACACTCGTCGACGAAGATCTTCGCGTCATACATCTCAGCCAAACGCACGATCTCCCTGCAGAAACGGACAAGTGTGTTGCAGCTTGTGCTATTTGCGTGCAAGCTGGCATGTGTTTCTGCTGTACAGTGTTCTTAGTGCAACATACTTGAGAGGCGCCACATCGCCGTCCATGGAGAAGACCCCGTCGGTTGCGATCAAGCGTACACGGGCATGCTGGGTGGCTTTGAGCTTCTCCTCCAAGTCCAGCATGTCAAGATGGTTGTACCGGTGGCGCTCAGCTTTGCACAGACGGATGCCGTCGATAATGCTGGCGTGGTTCAGCTGGTCAGAGATCACAGCGTCGCGATTGTCCAAAATGGCTTCAAACAGCCCAGCGTTCGCGTCAAAGCAAGACGGATACAAGATGGTGTCGTCTGTCCCGTGGAATTTTGAGATAGATCCTTCGAGTTCCTTGTGAATATCCTGTGGACAGTAGGCAGCGGTTGTCTTCGCAACAATTTCCGCAAGCCAAGTGGCCGTACCTGGGTGCCGCAAATGAATCGAACCGAAGCCAGGCCAAGACCGTGGGTATCCAAAGCATCCTGTGTCAAAAATTGTCTCAAACGTGGTGTGCATGTGCAACTAGTCGCAGGAGAAATCCACAAGTACGTGGCAGCAGCCGAAGTGCAGTGCACCACACACCTTTGCTGCCTTGATCAGGCGTGGGTCATCACACAAAGCCAAGTAGTTGTTGGAGCACATGCAGATCACATCTTCAGCGGATCCAGCCACGCTCAGGCTCGCTTTCTGCTGGCTTGTGATTACGCGTTCAACTTTGAAGGTGCCAGACTCATGCGCCTCTTTCAGAATGTCCGATGTGATGGTATCGAGCGAATCACGCACAACTGCGGAGCTGGCGATGCCACGGGCAGCGAATGGGCGCGCCACACGCTGAGCGATGCGAGACAAAGCCATGGCTGTTGAAGGTCTCTAGACTAGCTGGACACACAGCACGTAAGCATTTTGCATTTGAAGTTGATCCTGCCTCCTCAGGCAGCAGAACCCGACCACCCCCCCAGCTTACATCAAAGCCCCCCCTGCATCTCCATTTGCATCCCCCATGAAAGAAGAAAATTCCTGCAGCTGACCCTTGCTGTGTTCCAGAACACCATTCTCGGGGCCAGTGGGAATACCGTGGGCGGCACAGGCCTCGCGTACAAGCTGGGACCAATCCCCCAGGGAATCCTTCATTGAGCCAACCAGCGCATGCAGCTCGTGTGCACTGACGGCAGCCCTATCTTGGGGGGCCCTTGAGTGCTGTGCGTGGGGCCCCTCAGCCAGCGCCACCCATTGGTTGATCATGGAGCATGCAGCCCGCACCAGGGCAAGGGTGGTCCAATCGGGGTTCACATTCCTTGCAAGCAGGGATTTGTACACTGTGAAGCGCTCGTGCCAAGGCACCCCTGCTTTGTTCAGAAACTCCACTGACACCCACTCAGACCTGTTCTGCCCTGCCTCCACCCAGCCACACCGAACACCGTACTCCTCAAGCATGAACACCACACGCGCCACTGGGAACGCCGTGAAGTGGTGCTGTGCCTCGCTCTGTTCCAGTGGCGTGTACAGCTCGTGCGCTAGGCGCCCCGCTCGCAGCTTCAGCTCAGCCGTTAAGCTCTCCCGGTTCGCCAGCAGGCGTTGGCGCGAGCTGTCCACACGATGCCCAGGGGCTACAACGCCTGCAGCAGAGGGGGTCAGCGCCATTTTAGTGTTCTCAACTTCGTGCATGAGCTGCTCCCACAGAGAGTGCACCATCTGCAAATGCCTGGGGGAATTCACTATGTGCAACAAGTGCAACTGTTCCTCGATGAAGCGGTGTTCCTTGCACAGCTCGAACAGGCCATCGATGTTCAACTGCTCGCGACGCAGGTAGTCGATGACTTGCTTCAGGCCACCCGCGTCGCCGCTGCCAGACTGCAGCGCTTGCTGCAGCCGCCCCACCACCCTTTGCTGCAGCCGCGCCACGTCCAATTCACGGCGCCAGGAGCTCAGCACGATGCCTACGTCGTCACCCGTGGCAAGCTCTTTGTCCAGCACTTGTTGCAGCTCCTGCACTGCAAGTTGCAGTTCACCCACACCTGCCTCCGTGCTGGTGGCTTGTTCGGCCAGGGCATGGCGAATGCGGGCTGCCTTCACTGGCTTGCCCTGCAGCTTGTAGTGCATGTGCAGACGAGGCAGCTGCTGCGTGTAGCGCAGGAAATCCGGCACATTCTGGGACGCCAGGAGAAGCAGGGTGCGAAGCGAAGGGGTGAGCCCCTCCCCGTCCAAGTCAGTTCTAGATCCCCCCTCAATTGCGTCTGAGGGGGTGCTCAGCCACCACATGATGCCAAATAGCAGGGGCTCGCACGTGGCACTGACTACGCTGTGGGCCGTACGCACCACGTAGCGCAGCACATCCGTGGAGGAGAATGCCCCGGGGGGCACTGGTGCCGCAGAGCCTGAGTGCTGCCTCTGCAGATCAGCTCGTATGGCACGCACCAGAGGAGTGGAGCGAGCCGAGTCCTCAGACACGGCCACAGTGGCTGACAGTGCATGCACAAGCACCGAGGCTGCAAGCATGTGGCCCCAGCTTGTGCCACAGCGCCGCTCGTCACGCTTGTATTCCTGGAACACATCCAGCGCAGGCAGAACACGGGTGCCGTTTGCGTTCACCCCTGCGGCGCTCTTATCCAATGCACTCAGCAATGTTTGAGCTTCGGCATCCCGTGCTGTGGCCGTGCTCCAGCGCACAGCGTCAGCCGACTGAGCAAACAACACCACCAGCTCGATCGCCCTGGGAAAATGCCCAAGGGCGCACAGCCGGTCCAGCACTGCAAGCAAGTTGGGCAGGCAAATCATAACACGGCCCAGGCGGAGGGCCTCTTCTGTGTTCTGGATTGCAGCAGCCACCAGCTGGTCGGCCGCATCGCTTGTGCCGGCCACACCCGACAGCGCTTTGTCCAAATTCCGCAGGGCGCCCCACAGCAGGCTATCTTCCTGTGCAAAGAAGTCAGGGCACTGTTGCCCCAGGCGCTCAGCCAGAATGTGGGCGCCGGCGGCGCCGGATCCTGCCAAGGGGGTGCGCACGTCTGATGTGACTGAGGTCAGCAACTTCGAAATCAGCTCCACACTGCCAGTGCCTGTGGCCAAATCCTCAAATGTGAGGCCAGCGGAGCGTTTCTTGTCGCTTTGCTCCAGGGCGTCAAAGGCCACAGCCACCCTAGTGGCTGGGTCGCCCAGAATGCCTCCAAGTGCGAAGGTCTGCGCTACGCGTTCCAAGAACACATACAAACGCGCAGCCACCATTGCGTCATACGCGGAATCCATGGTGCTCTCGGTGGCAGCTTCAACCAGAACACGGGGGTTGCTCACGGTGACGTCATCACCGTAAATCCTGCGCAAGGCAGCTTGAAGCGTGCGCAGCGAGGCGACACACGCTTGTAGCTGTGCAGGCGACCACATGCCATGTGCAATGATGCTCTTGCGTTGAGCATTAGTCAGCTGCGCCCTGCCGGCACTCATTCCCAGTGCTGTTCCGAGCAGGCGCATGTTCTCAACAAGCAGCACAGGCTGCTGCCAGAACACCGCCAGCAGCCTGCGGGCATACAGCAGCATCCCCCAAGTTTTGGCAGGGTATTGTCGCTCTACATGCTGCCCTGTGCGACGCAGCCTGGTGAAGTCAGCAAACACCTGCAGGCAGGCGAGGGCAAGTTCCTGCACACTGTCGGTGTCCCAGCTCCGCCCAGGGGCGTGGCTTTGGTCGTGCAGGGGGGGCAGTCGTAGCAGGGCTTGGGCGCCAGTGCAAGCAATGCTGGCTGCCATGGCGCAAGTTTCCACTGGGCCATACTTCCCAACAAAGGCACTCAAATCGTCATTGCTGGCAAGAGAGCGCTCAGACGCACAGGACCTCAGCACTTGTGCCAGGCGATCCACAGGTCGCACCTTACTCAAAATGTGCACGTGGGTTTCCGTGATGGCGTAGAACTGCCGCACGGAGCCCGGGAGCAGCTGGGCTGCCAGCTCCGACAATGGGCGCAGCTGTCGCACTACAGCATCACTTTCCAGCACAGGGAGGTTCGCGGTGCGGCGGCAGGCAAAGCCGAACTCGGCACGCACAGCAGCTGGGAGGGCGGGTCCCGATGCGACAGTGCCCCCCCCCAAGCGGGCAGACACCCCCCCCTTCAACGCTGATGCAGGGGTGCTTTCGGCGCGTGGGCGCTTGACACCGCCAAACACCGAGCCCACAAGGGAGTAAAGCATGTCGAGAGGGGCAATGGCTGAGCCCACCGCCCCAGCCGCAGCACTGCCTGCAGCGCTGATGTGCTCACCTCCAGAGGGGGGGGGCAGTGGGGCAGTGACCCCCCCCTGAATCAGCACCGCCCCTGATGGGGCCAGGTGCTCCCCCCACGGGTGGCTCTGCGGAATTTCCTGCACACAGTGCACACTACCGTGCATGCCGGTGAGGGGTCCCTCTGTTGTCTCCATCCACTCCGAACGAGACTTAGCTGCGCTGGTGTGTTCGCCTGGCGTGTGCAGGGGAACAACGCTTGAGACGTCTGATGCAACTGCCAGCAGCGGCCCCGTGGCACTACTGCCTTCAGATTTGACTGACATGAGCGTGATTCCATCTCGATAGAATGCCGTTGAGACAGAGGAGTCGTTGCTCACTGCAGGGGGGGGGGGCAGGTACTGCGTGACTCCCACATGTGTGCCAATTGCCAGCCGCTTCTGTGCCCCCCGCGAGTCTTGACGGCGGGACAATGTGGGGTAGGTTGAAGCAGAACACGTGGTCAAGAACACCCGTCCACCCGAAGCAGTGGTCAGCACGGCATGCACCCGCGCCGACTCAAGTGGCGACACGGCACTGATGTTCACAACTGGGTTGCTGAGTCCGGCGATCTCGCCTGCCCCCCCTGCACCCGCCATGCGGACACTTCCGCCCTGCCGCACCAGCTTGTCCAGGGAGACAACCTTTTGGATCAAGCGCATGTCGCCTCCAGACTGCCCAAGCGACCACACAGCGAGGCCCCCCTGCGCATCCGCAGTCCACAGCAGCTGCCGGTGGTGGTCCATGCACAGGTGCGTGAGGGTGGCGGGCGCACCCCATAGGTCGCCCACTACTGTGTACATGAGTCCGTCCATGCTGCCTGTCGGGTGCGCCACTGTTCTGGCTCGTTTGTGAAAGCCCACTGCTGCACCAATCGAGGCACTGTGGGCGCGTTCCGAGGAGTACAGAAGCTCCTGCAGAACACCCGAGTCACCCCCCACAAAGATGCGACCTATGGTAGTGCCCACCAGGGACTCCACACGATTGCCGTCTGTAGACACGGACATAACAGGCGAGAGCTCCATGGGACAGCTGTCCTGAGCCGTGCCGCTGGAGGTGTCGAATTGCACCGTGAGGAGTCGAATGAGAATTGGCGTCGCAACCACCAGCAGGTACCTCACAGAAGGCGCGAAAACGTGTGCTTTGGGCACGACCAATGCAATGCTGCGGATAACCTGCTCCTCCTCGTGCACAACGCATTCAGCAGGGCTGGCCAAACTCCACAAAACCACGCGGTTGTCTTTGATGACAAACGCCCGGCCAATTTCAGCCAGCAAACCCAAGCGCAGAACATAGTCAGGAGAACTGACATATGATTGAACCATAATTGGTAGCTCCATACTTTTCGACACGACAAACTGCAGATGCGGGAGTGGTAACCATGCTTCTTCGTTTGATTTTCCGCAGTTCTGCCCGAGCACAACTCAGCAAGGCAGGACAGAACAACATGCCAAAACCACACGTACCTGAGATGATTTTGCAGCCATGTGGTCTCCTTGTGCATCCGTGTAGTGACTGGCGTTCGGTTTTGCTGAGCGCAAACAAGCATCCAACAGGCTGGCGTTGTCCGGTGCATCGATGGCAGCCAATTTGTCGGCCATAAACTTCTTTACAGACTCAATGCTGTATTGTTGGGGGTTCATATCCTGATTCATGGTACTCAGTTGCTTGCTTTGAAGTCGTCAATGCGTCAAGCGCTGTCGTAAATGACAGATACTCCGGGTGAGAGACGACAACTGCTTTCAAACCCTGTTGAGACAGCCTGCGGCGTCAGCAAGATGAATGCAGCTCCACACTTGTGCACTGCGAAGCGATATATAAATTGACCACAGGCCGGTCGCAGTTGGACAGGCAGCTGTCATGACGGCTGTGCCGTACAGAAGCTTGACAGTTGGCAACACGGGTGCTCAATTTCTGCAGTGGGCCGATCTGGCGCTCAGGCGCTCTGTGCCTGTCTATGTGTTATTCAGCAAGATATGAAGACTATTACAAGGTTTGCTTGTATACTATTCCATCGCTGCTGCGTATTTCCGCTTATGCAGCACGGATCGATGCTCTGGGTTTCTCACTTTCCTGCATCCAAAACACCAAGGCAATTTCCGCACAGCGCAGTGTGTGCCTGGTGCTGCCGACATGGCGAGCAGTTCCGAGGAGGCATGGAGCAATCCAGTACTTAAATTATCTGCCAAAAATCCAACTGATAATAAGGCTGCCTGTGCAGCTTTGGCATGCATTGCCGGAGTGCCCGAGTAAGTGCTGGCAGAATCAAATGCTGGGACCCGCCATACAATCTCCCGTGCTCAGAAGCTTTGAGGACACTGAGCTCCAGCACTACATCACGGATGTCGTCCCAAAGGTAGCAGTTGCTGTTTGCAATGCGGCTTTGGGGCAATATGCGAAAGAACAAAAGCGCGATGCTTTGGATTTCTTGAGCAAGCTTGCAGAACTTGCCACAGTATGGTTCAAAAGCAGCACAAAGTGGGGGCCACCTGCTGATGCCGCGACAAAACTTCTACGAAAATACTGCTGTTGTTACTTCGGTGCGTATGGGCTTCCACATATTACTGGCGTTATGCGAGATGTAGTGGTCGGTCGGCGTTTGCTTGGCATCTTGGCCGAGGACGGCGGTGCCTTGGCCACAGCTGCGAATCTTTTGCGAGAACTCCCTGACGAAACGCCCGCTGAAAAAGCTGCCTTGAAGCAGGCTATCTTGAGCACCTCCCGCATGGTGGCTGCACTGGTCGGAGAAGTTCCCATGGACCAGCTGGGCTCAGCCCCAGCAAGCGCCAAGGGCTCACAGGAGCTGTATCTGGCCTTGTGCTCGCGCGTGCTGCATCTAAGCGATAAGGTACGCCCCACCAATAATCAGCATGCGTTGTGCATGCTTCATTTTGTTTTGGTGCAGGATTTGAGGGCATTTGAGCACAACAGCCTGCAATCCATCAGCGGTCACTGTGAATCCTGCATGATAGCTGGAGCAGGGTTTTCAGAGCCATCTCGGCTCATCTACACCTTCCGGGTGCAGTTTGCAGTGAAATGCACCCAGAGTACGCTTTTCTCCTTCCGCCTGGCGGGGATAAAGGAGATCGTGGATTTGGCAAACGCAGCAAACTCCCGCAGTGACGATGGGTCAGATGGCTCAGGCCGGAAGCACTGGCTGACGAAACAGCGTTTCTTCGATCTAGTGGAGGAAACCAGCGTTTTTGATGAGCTGTTTGGGATCAGGCTGCAAGTGGAGGTGATTTCGCGTCTGACACGGTTCTTGGAAATTTTCACGCAGAATGACCAGTGGTCGCGTCACAGCCTATGGCAGGTTTGGTCCCCGCTGCTCACAGCTCACGAGTCAGACGTGAAGGCCATTGTGCAGGCCATTGAGATTATTCTGCACCACGACAAGAAGGGCACTTGCTATGCCTGGCTGATTGAGTTTACGCGTCAGGTGTATGTACATGGGAATCTAGAAGCGCCACCCAAAGACTCCGAAACGCAAATTGAAGGCGATGGGGCAGCTGCAGCAGCAGCTCCAGGTAGTCTCCTTGTCTCCAGGGGGTCAGATGTGGGGCAAAGTGGGGCTGGTGCTCACAAGACGGCAGCGCTCGGCGCACCCAGCTTGTACGGCCCAGACGGCCATCTACATGTGTACATCAGATCAGTGCTGCTGCATTTGCACAAACATACATTCACACGGACGCCACATGTGGAAAGCTTACTGCGCTTACACTTGGACTTGATCATGCTGCCCTCCCGGCAGACCCCCCCTGACGAGACTGGCGGAAGTGCCTTTGCCCCAGCAGCCCTAGAGCAGGTGGTACAGCTGGACAACGAACCCTTGAGACTCGAATATGTGTACCATTTTCTGCGCATGCGTCAAGTGGTGGGGCTGCCCACATCTTATTTGGGTGTTCCTTGCCTGCCAGCCCGTGGCTGTTTCGAGCTGCAGCAGCTGTTCATTTCTGCAATTCTCAAGTGCGCCAAGAGCTCGAAGCAGCTCATAGAGCAACGTGATCGGGTGAAAGTATGGCGTGCCTTGACACATGCAATCATCGCAGCGTTTTCCAGCTGTCGGGAGGGGCTCGCCGACGCTGCCCTGGCGCCGGCCAGCTGCACCTTTCTTGGCGAAATCGCGATGCTTGCAACTCATCACAAACTGCTGCAAGACGCAATGCTGCAAGCCACAAAGGTGCATAACATGATGGAAACACTGGTTGCACCTGAGTTGTCCCCAGACTCACCCGAGGCTGCTTGCAGTAAAACTGTGCCATTTTTCATTCGGGCGCTCTTCGCGGCCAATTTGTCCAAGGGCGACACCACAGCTGAGCGATTTTGCCAGCCAGCGGGTGCAGCTAGCTTGAGCAGCGACTGGGTGAACTTCACTCGGCCCACATTCGATGCACTGTACAAAGCAGTGTCACGTCACAGTGGCAAGCGTGACACACTGCTGGTGCTGCTTGCCAGTTTGCTCCGCTCCCCTGCGCCTCAGGCAGGACTGCTGGCCGGGCCCAGGGGGGCTGCAGCGCAGTTGCGGGGCACATTTGACCTCCCCATGACGTTTGCAATGATTGGCTCCATTTTCTCAAAACTGGACAGTACATCCCCCGCCGGGGCTGTATCCATGCGCATGGCACTCTTAGCAGCAAACACACAGGAGCGCCCAGCCGCAGCACTGGAGCTGCCAGTCAAAAACACACTGTGCTCAGATACAGTGCTTGATCTCACTGACTCCTCGACTGCAGCTGGCTCCAGTGCACTGGCTGCTCCTCCAGCGGCAGCCTCAGCACAAAGCACTGATGGGCGGCCTGTAGGGGGGAGCAAACGAGGTAGGTCCGCCTCCAGCATCAGTGCAAATACCTCAAGCGTAGCTGTACAAGGCAATACTAGCAGTGGCGCGAAGAAAAGCCGAACCGGTGAAGGCTCTTCAGCAGTGAGCGAAACCTGCATCCAGAAGGAAGAACAGCCAGTTGAAGAAGAAAAGAAAGCCCCTCCACCGAGGCTGCAGGTCGTACCTGTTCCTGGTTATACTGACGCTTTTGTTGTGCATGTTCCATGTAAGAACACAGGGACCTTGCTGTTGCTGCCGGAGGCGCTATTGCAGCTGCTGCAGTGTTCATTCATTGCGCTTCCAGAGGCCATCAACACAGCCCTAGGTGTGGTTTCGCCCATCGACCAAGGATCTCTGCACCGAGAGGACGGCATGCCTCAGCAGCAGGCGTCCCTGGCGCTGATGGTCCTGACCGCCTGCGAAGGTGCCTCCAGGATTCCCTCATTTGACGACGATGCGCTGCAGGCCGTTCTCTCACAGGCTGTGGAGTCAGCTGTGACCGAGGTGACTATTGTGAATCCATGTGATTTCCTGACGCAGCTGCTGAAAGCGACACTGGCCAAGCATGCCGATTCTGTCCCTGCAGCCCTGCAGCTGGTGCAATTCCGCGCTTTGGTTTGGCTGCGGCGTCTGCTGCTTCACCTGCGGTGGGCGTCGGAACGCGATGCCAGCTCGGAACACACCCACGCCCGCAGGGCACACCTGCAGAAGTCACAAGCACAGCTCCAGGGGAAGGGAAAGGGGCTGCTGGGAATGGCGACTGGGTCTCCCACCCCCGGGCACCTTGCTGCCCTTGACGTGTGCGACGATGTGTCTCGCCCCCACGTGCTGCTGCACTCGGCAGAGACGGTGGCCATCACCGTGGAACCAAGCGGTGAGCGCACAGCTGCTGCCCTTAGTGCTGCAGTAGCGCCAGTCACGGTCCGCTGCAGCTCCAGTGACACACTGCAGGCTGTAGCGTGGCGCATGCTCGCGTCCTGCGGCTTGCCCCTTGTCTCGAAATCCCTGCTGCATTCAGATGCACACTTCAACAAGCCCCTATATGGCATGAAACGCACAGCAAGGTCCCAAAGCGAGTGGGTGGACGCCGACCCCAGTCGTCTGGTGCACGTGCAAGCCCCCCTCCGTTTATTGGGGGCTGGGGTTGTGGATCGGTGGCACGTTGGCACAAGCGGCCAGCCTGTCCCGCAGCCAGCCTACTATGATGCTACAGCTGGCCCCGCGCCCAGCGCACTTGTGGCACTGCGTCTTGGCAGTAGTCTCATTGCAAAGCTGAAAGCTGCTGCTCCGTCCCCTGTCGCGGCTAGCGACTCCATCGCCTCTGCCCCAAAGCGCCCCAGGGCATTTGATGCAAGCGAAGGTGCGCTGCCCGGCAAGATTGGCTTTCTTGCAGGTGAGGGCGCTTGTTCTGACAGCATAAGGGGCGGGGAAGTGTTCTGTTCCGAGGAGGGCGCAGCAGCACCAAATAACGTTCAGCGGCGCATTTGCGAACACGAAGCAAGTGTTCGGCTACTTTTGCTGCTTAGCAGCCGAGCTACTGCTGCTGCCAAGATGCAGCCAATGGCTCCACATACAGACGCTTGCCCAGGGCTGTCCCTTGGGCGGGCATATGTGGATAATCGTGTGCTTTTAGACAGCGGAGACGGGGGGGTGGACGCCGCATACGTGCCTCACGAGATGTACGGCTGCGGAGTGCAGATGCATGCAGACTGGACAGATGTGCAGTGCGTGAAGGAAACTGCCGATTCTCTTGTTGAGCGAGTTGTGTGGTTGAAGTATGGCAACAGCTCAGCTGGGAGCTGGGATGTGGGGGTCCTGCAAAGCCTATATGAGGGGCGGGGGCACGACACAGCTGCACTGCAAGATGCAGTAGCGGAGCATGCCTGGCGCATGCTGCAAACTAGCCTACCCACGGCAAATAGCGTGCTTGGCACTGTTGTGAGACTGCCAGCACAGCGCTTGGCTGAGTTGCTGACGAAAGTGTGTGCTGAGCACAGCAGCAGTACAGCAAAAGCGACCGCCTCCACACTCGCACTGATTTCAGGGGGGGGGCTGCCTACACTGTATGCCCTCCAAGCCGTCACAGTCGCACTTCGCCCCCCCCTAGATTGGGCCTTGCCCCCCTCCCAATCAGAACTGCCCAGTGCACTTCGACTGCGCTTGCTGAAGGGCGGAGTGGCGAAGGACACCTTCCATACACTCAGCGAGCTGGCGCAGTGGACCTCTCCGTGGGCGCGCTTGGTGCAGGGCAGCTTGATGCATCTTGGGCAGGCCATGCTGCAGCCGCTGCCGGCACTGCAAGTGCTCCCATCATTGGGCAAGCCAGAGCAGGATGTGGTGATTGTGGAGGCTGAGCAGCACACCCTAGTGCGTGAGACCCCCTTTGGCTCCCCTGGCGACGGTGTAACGCTTGATCTGCGGGCTTTGGGAGAGAAGGCAGGTGCCAACCTGGTGCAGCAATTGTGGGCAGTTGTGCTGCAGGGGGGGGGGTACACCAGCCCCATCAAGTCAGCATTGTCAGACGAAGCTGTGCGCAGCAATTGGGCGTCTGGGCGACGGCAGGGGCAGCTGTACCTGCAGATGGGCACTGCACAGCTGCTTCGGCAGATCATGGAGCAGCTGCTCAGTACAGCGGACGGCGGCGACACTGCGTCTCCAGCCGCCTCCTCTCTCAGTACAGGCACAGCTGCATCGCTGCGACAGGTGGCGTCGCGGCTGCTGTGCCCTGTGCTGGCGCCCAGTGAGTTTACAGCGCTTCCTCCAGCCCCAGACAGCAATGCACAGAGCAAAACAGAGGCAGAGCGGTATGCCCTGTTTTATCGCGCTGTGGCCGCAGGCGTGTCTGAGGAGATGAACCTGCGCACCACGTTGTGTGTGTGCGTGAACTCCCTGCTGAGCAGCTCCGTTGAGGCGCAAATCGCGTTTCTTACCCAGGGAGCAGCTGCCCTGGGTGGGGCTGCTGCAGCGATGGCCGCCGCAGCAGTGAAGGGCGCCACGGGGCACCCCACCGTGCACATGTTCCAGGATGTTGGCTTTTCCATGCTGGTGCGTACAGCCAAGCAGCTTGTGGGCGGGGGCGAGAAGAAGCCCGTATCAGAAGGTGCAGACGGCGATGCCATCAGTGTACCCTTTTCCGCTAGTACTGCTGCTGCCGTCAACGCTGCCGCCGACGATGATGACGCGGAGGAAATTAGCCCCCAGGTGCGGCAAATCCTCAGCGACGTCGCCAAGCACGCGCTTAGTATGCTTGAGCTGGGCATTCGAGCGGCGCAGGAGAGCTGTGCGGGCAGCGGCTTGTCGCCAGCGACCACTAGCGACAGCCAGGGGGCAGTCGAGTCTATGGACTCCCAAGTCACAGAGAGCACCGTGATGGCAGATGCACTGATGCGCAGTCCATCCAAGCACATCGCAACATCTACACGGGACACGGTGGATCTGCTGTTACGTTTTTGCGTGGAGGTTACCGCACTGCGCGGAGTCACCCTCAGCCCAGAGCACGCCATGCCGCTCATGAGCAGTCTGGTCACTGCAGTTCTGCGCGGCAGCTCGCACACTCCAGCCATCGCGCAGACTCACAGTATGCGCATGCTTGCTCTGTCGCTGGTGGGCAGCTTGGCCCGATGCTCCACCACCGCTGCTGGTCCCACCGCCACGCCACAGGTGCACGAGATGGCCAGTGAGCTGGCTGGGGCAATGAACACGTGGCTGGAAGAAGCTGGACTGCTACAAGGCACCCTGGCTGATGGCACGGAAGTGCTTCTGCCTGCAGCGGAAGTGGCATTGTTGCAGGAAGCAGCAGAGCAGGCCCGCGTTCTGTTTGAAACGCGCTGCAAAGCCTTCTTGTCGAATGACAGCATAGAGCAAGTGACAGACGCCCTGTTTGCCGCTGACATGAATCAAGAGGGTGCCAGTAGCTACGTGGGGCTAGTGAACCAGGGGGCCACGTGCTACCAAAACTCCCTGCTGCAGCAGCTGTTTATGATTCCGCCGCTGCGGGCAGCGCTGCTGTCAGCTGGGCAGCCCCAGCACCTGGCTGGGCACAAATGGGAGACACCGCTGCTGCATCTACGAGAGACTCTGGTGGCCATGTTTGGCACACTGACTGTCTCCCACCAGCACGCCTACGACCCTATGGAGTTTGTGCGCGCATGCGACAATAAGCCCAGTGGGTTTCTGCCTCTGGATTCCCCTGTGCTGTTCCAGAACGACGCCAATGAGTTTTTTGGACTGCTGATTGACCGCCTGGGGCAGGCGTTTCCCTCCGATCCAGAGGTGTTCGCGGCCGAACACGCGCGGCTGAGTGCCTTGGCGGAAACCACTGCCGCCCCTGTCGCCGCCACCACTGCCCCGGCAAGTGGCGCCACCGTCGCTGATGAAAGCGACGATGATGAGGATCAAGACGCTGACTTGACTGCAACTGCTGCTGCTCCAGTGCTGGCGCCGAATGTGCTGGACCAATACTTGGGAGGGTCCTTTGTGAACCAAATCATCGGTCAATCGTGCGATTACTTTAGTGAGCGCGAGGAAGCCTTTTCGTGTGTACAAGTGGATGTGGAAGGCAAAGCCACTATCGAGCAATCCCTAGCCTCCTTTGTAGCTGGAGAGGTGCTGTCAGGGGACAACGCATATCAGCTGGACTCGGGTGAGAAGGTAGCCGTGCTGAAACGCATTGCCATGCATCGCCTTCCCTCCGTGCTGGTGTTGCAGCTGAAGCGTTTCAGGTTGAACTTTGACACGTGGAACAAGGAAAAGGTGCACGATATGCTAAGTTTCCCCCAGAGTTTGGACTTGTGGCCCTACACTCGCGCAGGCCTGTCGGCCCAAGAACACCGCGAAACGCCTGACAAGGAGCCGGAACACTCTGGTGCCGTCGTGGGCCAACCTGCTGTGGAGCTCGCGGGTGTTCCTGCTGAAGACTCTTCCAACTGCAAGTACGAGCTCAAGGGTGTTCTTTTGCATATGGGCGAGGCCAACTCGGGCCATTATTTCAGCTACATCAGGGAGAGAAGCAGTGACTCAGCTGGGCGCCGGTGGATGGACCCAGCGGTCGCACAGCGACGCCCCAGTGCCGGTATTCCGGAAGGCGACATAGGCCTCCCAGCTACCCCTAATGCTGATTGGTTCTGCTTCAACGACGAATCAGTGTCCCGTTGTGCTGACATGGGATTCTTGGAGCAGCACTGCTTCGGAGGGTACATGCAGCATGGAAACCGCACCGTGGCTAACACTACCTCGGCTTTCATGCTGTTTTATGACAAGGTGGACCTCCCCAGTGTGGCGGCGGCACACGCCCTGCAGGTGCGGCAGGTGCACCCAGGGCACGGCGTGCTTATGCCGGAGGAGCTCTGTGAAAAACTGCACCGTGCAGAGCAAACACGCTTTTTGTACAGCTTGCTGTTTGACCCCAGTCTCAGCAGCAGCTGTGGGGCCTTCGCCGAATCTCTTGCAGCTCAGCTGGCGCTGTCAGTGCACAGCTTTCGCGCTGCATCAGCCTCAGTGGCGGCAGCGCTGGCCACAGAGAAGCAGCGGCCCGCCGCAAGCGACGTCACAAGCATGTTCCGGCATGGCCTGGACTGTGGCCTGCTGCCTACTGCAGATGCAGAGCTGCTTCTGTCACAGTTGCCCCGCTCCGTGCCTGGTGCACGCTCAGTCAAAAAGCTGCTGCTGGAACACAAGAAAGGAACACGGCTAAGCCCAGCAAGCGCTGCTGACCAGCTTGTTCGGCTTTGTGTTCGGCATTTGTGTTCTGTCGTGGCATACTCACCAGCGAAGCAGTTTCCACCAGAGGTCACCCACACGATAGAGAAGCGGCTTGGCAACCAGCCCCCTCCCACTGGCTGCATCACCGCCCTGGGTGTGCTCACTCGGCTGTTTGACGCAGATGCAGTGCCCCCCCACCCCGACGTCTCGCAGTGGCAACGCTCAAAGCTGCCTTCGCTGCGTACTCTGGCTGCGCTGCAGG
>Ga0307982_1000533_pt1 | contig 29872 bp, 14 predicted proteins | sample OrgLakmetagen989_FD_201847 | JGI IMG/M metagenome (GOLD analysis project Ga0307982, IMG submission 201847) | Saline water microbial communities from Organic Lake, Antarctica - #989 | ecosystem: Environmental > Aquatic > Non-marine Saline and Alkaline > Saline | place: Antarctica: Organic Lake...
AAGTCGACAGCCTGTGTGTCACGCAGCACAATGGCAAGTGCATGGGCCACACTGGTCGGCTGCACTGCCATCGCAGACAGCTCGAATACACTGCTGCTGAAGCCTGCTGGAATGCGCGTCGTATCCGCGGACTGCGCATCGTCAGGCGCACCCTGTGGCCCGCTGGAGCGGCTTCGGCCGGTCATATCCACAGGCGGCAACGAGCGAGTCTCATCCGCCGTGATTGCCCTACGGCCTGTCGTCTGTGGCAAGGAGTCCTCTTTTGGGGAGAGCATGACGGGATGCCCCTGAGACTGCTGGGATGCCCCGTGCCCAGGCTGTGCCCGCACGGTGTTCCGTGTTGATCCAGGAACAGGTGGCGGAGTGGATGTCGCATTTACGGGCGACTTTTGTAGCCTATCAAGCAGCACCGTCCAGGCAGACTTGGAGACATCTTGGGAGCTCCAGGCTACAGCAGCTGACAGGGCAACGGGCAGAGCAGCAGGCAGCACCACAGGGCTGCTCTGCATGAACTGCTTCCACAGGGCCAGCACAGCTCGAGATTGGTCAAGTTGAGACAGCGGAACACCTCGAAGGAGCGGAAGCGGAACACACGCTGCAGTCCATGCTGCCCACGCTCGGCGAATCTGGTGCTGCACAGCACGAGACAGCGCCTGGGCATCCATGGAGCTGGTGTCAGAAGAAGTGGGGCTCCAAACTTCAACCAGAACACCCATTTGACGGAAACCACCTGCTTGCAGTGGCAGCACTACCGTGCGCGGGACCAGGGTGCTCTCGCCGATCCATGCATCGGTGCCACTGGGGGGAGCTGGCACTTGCGACAGAGATGACACCATCGCCTGCGTGTCCTTGTGCTGATGTGTGGACAGTACAGCTTGCTGGTAGATCTCCCGAGCAAAGCGTACTGAGGTCTCGGGAGATTCATCCACCAGCTTGGAGGGCCATCTGCTCTCCACCTCTCGTGTGCTGTCGCTACCAAGTGTGGCGCGGCGGTCTGCTGTCGCTGCAGCCGGTGAGAGGGGGTTCACACGATCACGTCTCTCAAGTGCCTGAATGAAAGTGACACTGACGGCTGCAGCGCCAGCACCAATGCTTGCATATAGCTGTTGTTTTATGCCTGGGGTGCGCACAGACCTGTATGAAAATGACCCCCCCCTGGGTCCAGCAGACGCCTGCGAGCCCCCCCCATGTGCGGGCGCATGGGCGTACGCAAACAGCGCCCGTACCACGCGATAGGACGCCTGCTCCTCCAAGCCCTCTGTGTGAATCGGCGCCAGCGACGGAGAGGATGCCTGCAGCAGGCCAGTTTGCTTCTGCACCAAACGCACAGACAGGGATGTGCGTCCACCGTCCTGCCGCAGCGCCCAGCTTGGGTCACGCCTGCACGAAGAGCTTAATTGCAAAGGTGGAAGCAGCTGGCCAACGCTATCCAAAGCATAGGGGAAGAATGCTGTGTCGCGAATAGCGTGGTCTGCAACTCGCCCGAACAGCAAGTGGGCTGCTGAAGGGGGTGCAGGGGGGCTGCATGAAGTGCGCAGCGCCGACAGGGGGGCAGTGGGTGCAGGCCACAGCGATCCCACAGGCTGCACTGCTTGCCCTTTCTGGGCCACACACTCCGCATGCTCAGCCAGAGACGCTACGCTCATGTTTGGATTGTACCAAGGCAGCATGACGCTCAAGTCTTGCTGCGTGATTTGGAACTTGGGATTCCGGGCCAATGCAGTGGCAAGTACGCTGCTGGACAGAGTGTCCAGTTTTTGCCGCAGAATGCGAGCTAGGCCATCCAGGAGTGTAGCTGGAGCCTCAGTTAAGCCATGCACAGTCAATAAAATATGGGAGCATCCCTGCTTCACGCCATCAAAGCTGCTTTCACTGTCAGTCTGGAAGGCAGAACGCGGAACACCCAAGTTGCCGCCGAGGACATTGTCAAGTTCCTCTTGTTGCACGACAGTCATACACAGCATGAATACACCTGCCCCCACAGCCGTGGGGGGGCCCTCCGCAAAGCTGGTGGCGGGGGAATCCTCCCCCGGACTCATCATCGAGCTGCCTGAAGGAAGGGCGCTTCGGGGCACACTCGAGCTGGAAGGCGTGTTGAAGTCTGTGGAGCCCGAAACAGCGCCACGGGGGCCGGGGGGGGGGGAGCTTGGGGCAGCGCCACCAGCCAACACCGCCGCGTGCGCCGCTGCCTTGGCGCTGGGGGTGTTGCCTCCCGCACTGGAGGCAGCGGCGCCCCAGCAGAATGCAGGAAGGGCTGCGTTGCCCAGCGTGGCAAGCGGTGCATCTGGATGGGCAGTGGGTGTTCCGCGTGGAACACTGCTGTCGTCTTGTGCCAAGCTGTGTGTTTCCTGCAGAGCCAGCATGGCGCCATCGACTGCCCGTTTCCAGCTCCGCTGCTGAGCAGTGGCGGCCTCCACGTCAGATTTGTACACAAACACGCCGCCACAATTGTACACGACAAAAGGCACCATGGAGTCTGCCGACACCTTCATGCACAGTGCCTCTGCAGTCTGCGGCAGGCGGCTGTGACACCCCAGGGGGCAAGCTACAATTCCCTGCAAGGACGGCAAAAACTGCCCGATCTCCCAGGCTGGCACGGACCACTGCAGGGCACTGCTAGCTTCAGGAGGCAAGGCGCCCAGCACGGCGGCGCCGTCAACGGTGTCAGGGGGGGGCTCCACGACCCCCCCCTGACACAGCGCGCTGTACTGCTGGGCTTGCTGGACGAGCTCTGTGCTGGGTGTCGGGTGCAGCAGCTTGGCAATGGACGCTAAGCCTTGAGATGAAGATGTGGGCGACCAGGCAGCCTGTGGGAGCCCCCCACCAGACACAACGGGGGGATCCTTCCCGCCAGGGACAACACCAGTGGGCCCACTGGACACCGTGCCTCCAGCTTGCCCCCCCCCCTCACTGTCTGCGCCCCCCCCCACGCCAGCTTGGATGGGAACAAGCAGAGGGCTCACTTGGTGGCTCTGCTTCATGTGATCAAGAAGCACGCCTGCGCTGGCATCCTGGGCAACGCGAGCGAGGTTGCTCAAGACTGTATGCAGAGCAGGGCGGGCGGGTGCAGGCACGTCGGCGCTGTCGGTGGCGGTTTGCTGGTGGGGTACGGCCTCGCGAGCTGCTTGTGGCGAATCCTGTACATACACTCGGCACCACACAGGCACGCTTGCGGGCAAATGCCAAGCAAAAGCGCCGCTGGATCCCCCCACAAGCGCAGCGAGAGCGCTGTTGAGCTCAGAGCCCACAGGGGGCCACAGGAGTCGTGAGGGGTCATTTGGCGTCCTAGAGCTGGCGCTATCCAGGGACATGCCTGACAGCATGATGTCATTCACATCGCGGGCGCTGTGGCCTGCTTCGCCACTGGCGACACTCCATTGGTCGTCCTGCCCAGTGCTGGCGGCCTCAGCTGTGTGCATTGTATCGACCCCTTCCTCCCCGAGGCTGCTTGTGGTCGCCATCATCCGGTCGTCATCTTCGTGAACCAGCACGATGTTGGGCGGCAGGTTTGAGTACTCACTGTCTTCTCCATCTCCCAGTGCGTCATCTGCAGCCACATTTGCCTTGGACACTTTTCGCCGCAGCCAGCGCCTACGCGCGCCGCCGCCGCCGCCGCCGCCACCAGCCGGACGTGCCAAGGGCTTGCCTGCCAGCCTTGCCCCTGCATCAGAGCGCTGCTCAATGGGTTTGTGGCCGCTGTGCATGCTTCCGCCAGCATCTACTCCGTCCCCACTTACGGTACGGGGTTCGCGCGGAACCCTGAAAGCTGTGGTGGTGGTGGTCGTGTCTGACTGCAATGCCGACCCCAGTGCAACACTGCGCCCGTCGCTGCGCACAGTGTCCATGGTCAACGATGCAGTGGACTCCACAGCAGCTGAGGCGTGTCCAAAGCCAATGCCAGGCCTGGACTTTGACACACTGCGCCCACCAGCTACGGAGCCGGCTGGCTCAGGCAGGCCGAACGATGCAATGCTGCGTGTGCGGCTGTCGTCAGCCACCACTGACAGCCGCAGCAGCGGCAGGGTGTCCGCGATGGCTGGTGGCAGGAGCTGCACAATACCAACACTGGGGCCTCCAGGCAGCGTGTAAGTGGGACACAGAGCTTGGGGGGCCCCTGGGGGCGAAGCCGACCCCCCCCTCTCGCTGGGCAAGGGGGGTGCCATGCATGCTAGATGCCATAATTGGTGCAGCTCGAATATGGCTGCCACCTGCTGCCATACAAGCTGGGCCAGGTGCTGAGCAACAGCTTCCACAGCTCGCCCAGGGGAGAGGGTGGCAGCCCCCCGAAGGCACTCCACCAGTGCACTGGCAGGGGTCAGCACCCACAACGGCACTGTGATGACTTGACCAGTCCCAGGCGAGGTGGCGCTTGGCGCCAGTGTGGCTGCCGCACTGCCCAAGGCGCAAATACGAGAAGCGCACAGCGGATGCACCAACAGCGGACTGGGGATGTGCAGCTGTGCATGCATGTTCTGCCGAGCACGATACACATACGCCTGCAAGCATGCCCAGTGTGCATCTGTCCATGCATGCAGCAAGTGCCGTCTGAGCAGCCGCCCCCTGTGTTGCAGAACGCTGCCGACTTCTTGTGCCTCTCGGTGAGCGTGCTGCAGGGTGTACACTCGCATGTGCAAAGACAGCGCAATACGCTTCCCCTGTTCCATCAACTGCACCAATTGAGCACCGCAGTCAGCAATGCTCTCCACCCCCAGCACAGCTGCCAGGGCTTGAAGGGCGGCTTCCCCAAACGCGTGGGACTTGACGGAAATGCGGACTGCGCCGTCGGCGGGACTGGCAGCGTGCGTGCCGGACGCTGCAATGGGACCACCCGATGCCTCTCGATGCTGCGCTCGAACTGTGCACTGCATGGAGGCTGCAGCCATATTTCGGCTGGCGTGTGCATAGCTGGGAGCCAGCCAGGCGGCCGCTGCCAGCTCTGGGCAGCTGCCAATTACTTCGTGCTGGGCAGTGGCCACGATATCAAAGCGCACAAAGGCGGGATCAGGTGTGGAATCACCCTCAGTAGGCGGCAACAGGACAGCCACCGACCACAGTGCTGGATCTGTGTCGCTGACTTCACGCTTGTACTGGTACGATGGAAGCGGTGCACACGAAATGGCTGCAAGGGCAGACAGTAAATGCCGTTGGAAGATCCCTGAAAACACTTTCAGGATGGCTTGTGGCGAAATCACGGAGCCTGCTGGTATTTTGCCGTATCCTGCTGAAGCATGCGACTTGAGCAGCTCAAGCAGCAGCAGATTCGAAATTGGCGTCAGCGGTAACTGCACCACCGAGTGTGCTTTTCGAGCCTGGGCCGAGGATAAGGTCGCTGCCAGATCTCTGTGGGACACAGGCAAGGAATGCGCAGTGTTTTTGTGCATCAAAAGCCGCTGAACACTGCGAGATCTTGCGCTTGCCAGGGTGTCCACAATGCCAGCCGCCAGATGGCCGTCAGCACAGCCAACTGCTTTGCTATTGCTGCTGGGGGCGCCTGCAGGCGCTGCCTTTCGAGCGGCACCCCGAGCCAGCTCACACATCGTGGAGCTGACAACACTACGCACTGTCACCTGGGCAGGCTGCGGCGCTGTTTCTGTCTGTGCCTCACCGTCCGCCTTTCCTGCCGAAGGGGCCGTCTGGAGCACAACTTCAAGGGAAACTGCAGACACGGTGTCTTCCTGGGAGCTGCAAGAATGCAGCCACACAATGCTGCGCAATTGATCTGATAGTGCATGCAGGCCGTGGGAGTGCTGCACTGCCCTGGCGGCTGCAGCAGCAATGTGAGCATGGCTAGGCAGCATGTCGCCTGTTGCTGTGGCGCCGCGGGTGCACCTGAAATCCAGCCACTGCATCAAACTCCTCACAATTGAGCAGTTCTTCTCTTCAATGGCTTGGCCATCAGTGTACGGCTCCGTATGCATGAGCAAGTCAAATGTCTTCAGCCTGGGCTGGCTGCTGGGCATAGCACAGGAGAGTGGCAGTTGCGCTGCAGCTTGCTCGCTTTCCTGGGAAATCAGCGTTTCCACCGCAAAACTAGTCGCGGAGCCACCATGCAACAGTACTTGGACAGGGCTGCTGGAAAGCTTGGATTCGGTGCCTGCTGTGGAGACACCGCTTTCCAGCGGTGCCGAGTGCACTCGACACCAGGCCTCCTGCAGCAGTGTTGTTGTGGATCCGGGGCGCGAAGCAGGCGCGTCCAGACCCAGCGCATGGCCTGCTCTTGAAGCTCTATCGTGTTCACTCAGCCAAGTCATGGCGGCAGCGCCACCGGTGCCGAAGCGGTGCTGCCGATTGTCAAACATGGACACTTGCGGGCTGCCTCGAAACCCACCTGACGACGCTCGGGCAGCGGCCAGCAGCCACGCGTTTCGAACCGACACTGCGACATGCCGCACTGCCCACGCCGCGAAGCCATCGCTCAGCTGGCGGAACACAGCACGCGGTGCATCGCCAGATGAGGCAACGTCTGCCGGAACAACTTCAAGCGGAACACGAGGGCGCAACATCACCTCGCATGGCTCCATGAGCAGTGCCACGCCCGCCATGTGGCTGCCCCCCTCCGCGGGCCCGCAGTGCAGCCACAGGAAGGTGCTGGGAGAATGCACGCCCGACTCGGGTGGCGTGTCTACACTCATGGCAAACACAGCGTACTTGAAGTCCTCCCGGCTGTGAGAGGTGTGCACCAGCAGCAAGCGGCGCCCACTCGCGTTGGGGGCTTCCATGTGGCACAGCGCTGAGGTCCACGCGTCCACAATGCTATTGGCCACGTGCTTTGTGGGGACCGATATGGACGCAGCGCGAATCCATGTGTTCCTGCGCGCTGGGTGCACAAAGTCTGCCCCCATGCCGCGGTGCAGCAGCTTGGCGCTGAGCTTGGACGACTCGAAGCTGGCGCTGGCAGGGGCGGTGTGCACGCTTGTGGACAGCTCTGCGCGCTGCACACTGAGGGGCAGACTCTCGGAGAAAGTGGACGGCACCAGATAGAAAACCCGCAGGGGCATGCACTGCTTGGAGGTGTCCTGAAGCGCCTCAAATGCGTGTTTGCTCAGCGTGGCGGCAGCAGAGGTACCAATGTCGAAGGCCGCGGATGCTTGACGGCTGCTTGCCGGCCGCGTGTGCAACATGCAGTGTAGCCGCAAAATGTGAGTCGTCACCTGCCACACCGTGAGAATCACACTGCCGGGTAGCACCTCGGAGCACCCTGCATCGTCTTGGTCCATGCGGACATGCATCCTCACTTGGGCGGCGAGCGACGCCAGGCGCCGGGGAAGCAGGGCTCGACCGGAAACACCAACGGGAAGGTTGGACCCCCCACGCTGCGGCGACTGCAGCACATGCCACCCCTGCTCCTGCAGGTGTTCTACCCAATACGACACCGTTGTGGGTGCATGCGAGCCGTCCAGGCAGACGTCTGCCCCATGCTCCTCGGACAGAATTCCCTCCTGCTGCACCATGGCACAGAAGCGGCGAATGGAGTCCCCGTCCATACTGCTGATGCCTTTGGCAACAGACTCTTGCAGCGGGAGCATCTCACTTTGCACGATCTCCACGTGGCAGTTTGTGGATGCAGCAGTGGGCTCGGGTGTGGCAATTCCGGTTGAAGGGGAGGCAAGCAGTGCCCCAGCCGCCGGCGCTGTAGCTCGGGCAATGGTGGCGACCAGCCGATCAACTAAGCAGCAGCCCAGCAGGAATTCATACGCTGCCAGTAACTCTAAGTCTGCAATGCTGTCCTCTGGAGCAGTGTTGGCACTGTGCTGCCCAGCATACTTCATGAGCATCTTCCGCTGTCGTGCTCTGTGGTCTGCCTCAGCCTTCTTCCATTGCTCCACCAGCGGTCGACTGCCGTTGGACTGGGACACAATAGCAGGGGATGATGGAGCTTGGGTGGCTGATAGTCTGGGAGATGGCGTGATGTCCAGCGAGTCGTTGCTGGCGGGGATGCGCGCGCTGTGCACGTCGCGGTGCGACCGCAGTGCCTGCACCCAGTCTATCGGGCCCAGCAGGTACCACGCCACGGCAGTTTGCGACCCACTGCGACTTGCTGCCGGGCCTTTCTGCTCCGAAAGCACACACACCAGCCACAGATGCTGGGTCCAAGGCAGCGCCAGCAGCAGCCCCGGGAAGCACTCTTGCCTGGATTGCTGCTCGCAAACAAAACGACGGGAAGTCGCAAACGCGCCCTTCCAGGAGGGAAAGTGCGACACTATCACCCGGCGCAGACTCCATGGGGTGGACTGCAGCTGCGCTGACCACCTGTCTTTGCTTTCAGATTGCAGCACAATGGGCCGAAATCCCCTCCGCAGCCTCAGCGACAGCACATCCAGGGGGGATAAGCCATACACTTGAGTGGTGAGGTGCACCACGCCGACATTTGCGTTGCTGCTGGCCATGCGCCCCTGCAGCTGGGGGATGGGGGGGGCTGCCAGTGGCTGTCCTTTGCGCGCAGAGTTGGCAGTGGCCACCGGGGCCAGCCAGGCGCACAGGGACGCCACGGAGGACTGCTGGATATCAGCTGCAACACTGCACCGACCAGCTGCAGCTTGAGCCAGCACCTGTAGCCCGGTGGAGTCAACGACGTAGCCCAAGGGCCAACTGGTCGCGCGGGAGGCGTCCCCCCCCATGGCCCCGCGCAAAGAGGGTAGAAGGGGGTGGCAAACCACAACATGCACCGTGACAGCCGAGGCTTGCAGCCACCCCAGTATGTCGTGTCCGCTGCGAGAAGAGGCCAGGGGGCGCGGCATGGCCACCCCAAGACGTTTCAGCGCTGCAGCGTCCATTCTGCCCTGCCACCAAGCAACGCCATTTGTGCCATCTGTGCACAAGACGATCACATGTCGAACACCTGTGGCCTGTGTTGTTTCTACAAGACCTGTCCCGGTGACAAATGACACCATTTCCATCAGCGGCGATCCAGTGTTTTGCTCGTCGTGGCGAGAGAGTTGGTCAGCGCCGCCTATGTGCTCAGAGCTGGACACTGGATCTGCAGCATGCCCAGCAGAAGCCGAGTCAGGATCTATGGCTGCAGAAATCATATTGGATTCGCGCTGTTGTAGCTCGAATAGGCCGCCCGTAATCTGTAATGAACCAAGTATCGGTGTGCGGAAAATGCTTGACCAAGTGTATGCTCACCCTCGCCAAGATCGGCTTTAGAGTTGCCTTGTTGAGCGGCGTTGCACCGAGGATGCGCTGCAAGCGGGAATGTTGGCCTCCCATTCCAGCGACACACTGCACCTGCCATTCTTCTTCTAAGTTTTCGCTGGCCGCCTGAAGTAGCTTTGTCGTGCTGCGCAGTGCCGTTTGAAGTGGTATTGTTGTCAGAGCGGACCCATCTGCTGATGGAACTTCATATGGCGTAAATGATGAGACTGATGCATCGATCGCAACTGTCAACAGTGTGTGCTCGCCATTGGCAGCATGGCCTAGGTTCATGTTGCTGCTCTGAAAGATGCTCGACAGGCCGAGGCAGCTTTACTTGGCAGCAAGAAGCTGGCGTCCAGTTAGCCCAGCGTCAAGGACACACCTTGAGGCTTTCTTGCTTTATCTTCAGCAACCATCAAGCATTTTTCTCCACAACCAGCTGACTAGTCGAGACGGCAGCATTGGGGGGGCCCATATTGACACAAAACATCGAATGAAATTCAGTAGGCACACATTAAGAATTTTGACGCGTGTTAGCTGTTGTCACCACCTGCATACTGCAACTCATTACCGTAATCCTCCTGGAACTGCACGCTGTTGCCTGTTGAGGAGAAGTTGATGCTCTCGGCACCAGCTCTCTGCAGGGGGGATGGCGGCACATGCCCAGCACCGTGAGAGGCAGACTTGCTGCCAAATGTGACACTGCCGCCCATGGACCCATCAAGTGGCGGCAGCGCTTTGGCTGGGTGCCGTCGTGGTGCCAGGGATGCCTTGATTTCGGCTTTGCGGCGTGTGACCTCCAGGGCATGCTTCTGCTCAAGCACTGCCTGCACATTCTTGTTGCGCTGCAACAGGCGCTTTGTGTCCAGCTCGCGCTGCTTCAGGTGCTCACGACGGCGAACATCGATGCGTTTCAGCAACGCTGCCAGCTCCGACTGCTGCTGCTGCCGGAACTTCTCCTCGCGCTGCTGAAACACCCCCAGGCGCTCCTCGTCCATTTTCAAACGCTCACGCTTCTCCAACTCATCTGCAATGCGCTTGATCTTTTGTGCCTCAGAATATTTACGCTGTTTGGCGAGCAACTGCTGCCGCTTGCGCCAGTCCAAAAGCTCCCTGGAAAACTTGGGTGGGCGCTTCATAAGCTCTTGGTGCAGAGCCTGCTGAAACTCCCGCAGCTTCACCGCGTGCTTATCAGTCATTTGTTTGATATACATCTGAGCCATCTGATCAAATTCTGTAATGTAACGGTCCCATGCTGCGTTGAACTCCGCAAACTGCATGTTATGAGCAATCTGCACGTCTTGGCGCTCAGCGATTTGTCTTGCACGGAGTGCTTTATTTTGGCGGCGCTCCTCTTGCTTCCGAAGAGCGGCAGATTGCTGGGCACTACGGCCTGCTTCCAGGTAGTTTCCTTCAGTTTCGCATTTGACGCGATATTCTTCCAAGATGCGCAGGAACTCGTACACTTTTGGGTCAGGGGCATCGTCAGGAAGAGGAGCTGCAAGCCGACACGCCGTGGGAGATACAGCAAGATGGGCAGCAAAAGGCAAAACGTACGTCTTCCAGGGGCAATCACGCCGACAAACTGATCGAAGTCCATGTCGCGCGTTCCCTCGGGATCGAATTCTTTCAACAGTGTAGCAGCTGCAGTGAAAGAAATGATGGCTGTCTTAGCCACGCTAGTCTGCCACACTTACCTTCGCCAGGATTGCGCCCAATTGCCTCAAGCATGGCCTCGAGCTGTGTTGTAACAACACGCCCCGATCCCGTGTCGTCAAATTTGTCAAAAACATCTGAGACAGAGTGTTTGATTCGCTTTAGTGCAGAAAGATCGCGCGTTGACCCATGACTCACCCCGCAAAAAATCTACCTCCTGGGGGCTAAGACGCCGAACCGAACCCTGCAACGATATTATGTACTGTGCCTCGTGCTGTGTAGGTACGAGTATAGCAGAGTCGTACCACGAGGGGCTCGGACACAGCCATGGTGGCTTGCGGAATTTGGTCACTGGGACCACGCGTGCGTGCAGCGCTTTGCTGGTGCACAAAAGCGGCACAGGAGAGATGTCAACTAGTTTCGTATCATAAATTTGTCTCATTTGCCTTCCAATGTCTGCATGGATGGATGTTATCTCGTGCTGCTGCCTGGTCAAGAAGGGGTGGGGGGCTTGCTTTGAGAGCGATTACATACATTGTGGTAAGCAAAAAGGGACCGAACAAACACACAGTACTTCCTGCAAATTGCCCAAGAGCAAACTTTCGCTCCAGGCGAGAGTGCACCCTGGCCGGACTTGCGCAGGCATGTTACACATGAGCAGCATGCAGTGGGTTGCGCGTGCCAGCACGCTGCGGCTCTTGTGGCTGCTGCGGCTGCTGCCTGGGGGGCCGGTCTCTGGCAGACTCAGGAGCATGCTGCACACGTGTCATTTCCACGGCACCACCCACTTCCTTGGCTCCGTCATCTGAATCCACAGACTTCGCGTCGTCATCCAGTGCGCGCCGCAGAGACTGCGCGTTGCCAAGCGCGGTACCTTGAGCAGCCACGCGAGCGCTGCCTGCAGCAATCGCCGCCTGCTCCATGCGGTTCTTCCTGGAGCCTTCATTCCTGCACCTGTCGCGCAGCACGAAGTACAACACCCCCCCGAGCACCAGTGCACCTACAGGGATTGCAATGGCAGCAACAAGCAGTGACTGCCCGCCATCCTCCTCGTCACGGGCAGACGGCACTACAGCTGGCTCGGGCGTTGCAGCGGGAGTGGGGGCAGGAGAGGGCTCCTGTCCAGGGATGCGAGGATCCAGGGACGGTTCTGCCGTGGCGCCAGCCCCACTGGCAGCAAAGCCCACCCCCTCTCTCCCAATGTCAAATGCACCATCGAACGCATTTAGAAAGGCTGTGCCCAGCACGTAGCGCTGAGGAAGTTGCGCAGCAAGGGCTGTTGGCAGGGGTTGGACCAGTAGAACACACTCTTGGCTCTGCACGTTGCAGCCACTTCCGCAGCAGAACAGCTGGCGATTTGACAGTCGAAACTCGTAGAACTGCGCAGCAGCCATTCCTGCAGGGCTGCCCATGAAGAAGCTCTTGGAGGCCGGCAGGGTCAGCGTGAGGCCAGGCCACTGCGAGATCATCTTCAGTGGGCACACGATCGTACTTAGAGTCCACTGCTGCCCCTGGGACGCTTCAGTGATGCATGCCCCGTTGCCCTGCCCGGAAAGGCTGTCTTTCACGGCATCAAACGCCTCATAGACCGCAGGAGGCACAGCAATCCATGTAATGGAGGCATCCACCACCGCGTGCGGCACATCTGGGTCGCTGGTGTTGTACTTGAAGAGGGACTGCTCCGCGATTGAGGCGCCGGCAGTTGAGTACCTCCCGATGTACGCTGCCCGAAGGTGCAGAATATGCTGGGTGGACACCGCCCCGGGCACACTGACGCCCCGATAGGCGGGCTTGCCCTGGGCTGTGCGTGCCACAGGGCTCCACCAATACATGGTTGGGGAGCCGGACCCCCCTCCCGCCTGCCCCTTCCAAGCGCCCAGGATCACCGTCACTCCTCGCGACGAAGATGCCACCGTGGTGGCGGTCAAACCAAAAGACTTCTCTGCAGCACTTGTGCTACTTTTGTTCAGGGCGTCCACTAAGCAAGAGCCCCCCCCCGAGGTGGGGGGGAGGGAGGCAAGGGGGGGGTATGCCAGCCCAAGCACTGCGTCAGCGCGCACACACTGCCAGAAGTTGGGCAAGGACGTGTTGGCACTGGTGAATCCTAGGGGAACGGTGAGTGTCTTGCTGTCCAGGGCGATGCTGTCTGCCCCAGTGTGCACCGGCAGGCTCGGCAAGGAAGGGTTGCTGCCAACCAAGCTGATGACGGCTGTGGCTGGCACGGCAGACTGCCTGCTGATGCTGGATGGGTCGTACAGCGCACGCTGCATGACACATGTTGAAGCAACTGGAAAATTTGTGCCGATACCCAACGCAAAGCTCTGTGTAGGTGGTTGTTTATTATGAATGTGTGGTTGAGTGTGCACGCTTTCTGGATTTCTCACATCAGCAATGGTGGTGTCAATGAATGCCCGAGTGTTAGTGCCTCCCAGAGCAACGGTACTTGTCATCGGTTCAAGGCTTCTTGTCCATAACAGCCGCCTCCTGCGCACTGCGTGAGCAGAAAGAATCCCTGAGGCGCTGAGCAGCAGCCACGCCAAGCTCGCGGCGACCGACAGCGCCCGCATGCTTGCAGTGCTCAAGGTCTATCGCAAACAGGAGGGAATGCACCTAAAAGTTAATGTTCTGGGAGCAATATTATTTCTCCTGGCAATGGCGAGCTCAAGGCTGGAAATTTCAGCTTGCGCTGCCCCCCTGCAAACCTCTCCCAGAGCCCCCTGCTGCACAGGTGGGGTCGAATTGCCACTCAAAAGACGAACGCTTCGTTTTCAATATTTCACAATGTGTCGAGAATGGCACGCTCCGCTGCTTCTCAGCCTCTCCTGCTGGCTGGGCCTCTCGACGCAGCGCCCCTCCGGGATACCGAGCTCTCTGCATCACGACTTGACACTTCAACTCAGCGCCAACAGCGACCCCCACCACGCATGCACCGCACGCATCCTTCCGCCTTTTCCGGGTGCATTGCGTGATTTTTCTATGAGCTGGCGTGAGATCTGGCTTGCTGCGCGGGCCCTTCCTGCCATGGGCCTGCCGCTCTTGTGCCCATGCTGGTCTGCACTGAGCGAGCACAGCTTTGCCAGCTGGCCCACACACTCTCGGCTGAGCAACCAAGTATTACACCTGGCCTTGATTTTCGTGTGGGTGCTTGGTATTGGGGTGTCGGGGGGGGGGGGGCATCATCCCTCGTCCATCGCCCATCCCCTGATTTGGAATCGCTCCGTTGGCTCCCGACAGTGCTGTGAAGAAAGCATTTGATAGCTGGGATTCGAGCCACTGTATTACCCCTGCACCCTTCCCTCGCTGTCTGCTGTTGCCTGGCGCGGCTGGTGCTTGCTTGCTGGGGGGGCCTGTCTTGCCCCTTTCGGTCCCCAGCACTTCGACACTTGCAGACACACGTGCGGACTGCACCTAGACTTTTCAATCACTTGTAGTTTACTTGGGTGCAGTTCTATGCTTCCCGCTGTCCTGGCCCGTTTTTGTCATGAAGTCCGTGGCTGTAGTTTTGCTCAGCGCTGCTGCTGCACTCTGTGCTGCGGCTGGCCTGCCGGCCTCTCTGCTCTCTGCTGTGGGTGCTGGAGCTGACACAGAAGTTGGTTGGAACACTGTTCCTGTCGAGCGATACTCCCTTGTGGCCCGTGGGAAGTACAATGGCTCCCTGTATGCGATGCAAATTCCCCAAAGCCATTACAATGCTTCTCAACCTCCTCTGGTTGTGGACCTACATGGCACCCATTTCCAGCAAGGTGAGCTCGCTTTTATTTCAGGCTAAATCATACATATCATCAGCTTTTTGCAGGGTATGACTTTGGCTTCTTGACGGTAAGTTCAGTTGTGTATCTCAAGTGCAGTGCACGTGACTTGCGCTGCAAGCCTTTCCAATGGAGTTCAGCAAACAGTATCCAAAACAGAGCCCGCAGGTATCAGAATAAAACTACATTGTATCTGCCTTTGCTCGCAGGGAGCCGCTGCTGCCTTGAATATGGAGCTGTTGGCAGCCAAAATCCTTGGCCGAGCTGGAGCCCTGGCGCCTCTGCTCGAAGGCGCTCTGTGGAAGTTTGCCGACTGGCAGTGGAATGATTACCTCTCCAAGCAAGTGCCCACACCTTTCATGGAAGAAATAGAGGGATTTGGTGCAGGTGCTGCCGTTGCTGGCACCAGCGATGGTGCTGCCGTGCTCGGCCGTGCGACCACCCTGGCGAATTTTCCTGGCAGCATCTCAGATCTGGTGTACGTGCTCGCAGACGAGTTTGGCATCAAGTATGACCCAGCTGCACGGGAGGAAGGCAACCTCCTGCAAGCCTCTGCCCGTGCAGACGCCTTGCAGCGCGTGGCAGCTGCGGTGGCTTCCCACCCCGTGGGAAAAGAAATGACCGCTGCCTTGGCGCAGGTGTCCCTGGTGTCAAAGGCCCACGTGGAGTCACCACTGCACTGGCTGCTGTCCCTGGAGTGGCCCCTCATGCAGTGCTCCATGATGGGCATGTGGGGTAGCCGCACGACCACGGGTCGCATCCTCTCCGGGCGCAACCTGGACTGGCTGTCCAACTCAGGCATCAACCGAGCCAAGTACGTGGTAGTGTGGCGCCCAGAGGGAGGCATCCCCCACGCCACTGTCGGCTTTGCGGGGCTGCAGGGTGCCCTCACCGGCATGTCTGCTGCCGGCTTGACCGTGCACGAAGCGAACCTTGAGGAGAAACAAGAGTCATTCCGAGGCTTCCCCTGGATGCTGCGCCTGCGGTGGATCATGTCCCAAGCCCGCTCCCTGGCAGACGCCAAGGCCATGTGGGGCGCAAGCAACAACACCGTCGGCTTCAACCACGCTGTTGCCTCCGCTGCTGACCGCAACATGTACGTGATGGAGACAGAGGCGGACTACACCGCGTACTTCCAGGCAAATGACCCCCGCGAGGCCAACGCCAAGTACAACACCTCCTCGGGAATGGTGCAGGCCGGCTTCCCCCTGACTGAGGCCCTATGGCGAACCAACCACGGATATGACCCGAAAATCCGGGAGGACTTCCTGTGGTCCCAGGGCCCCAAGACCGACAGCCAACACCGGTACGAGATCATTCACGACCAGATCGCCGCGTACGAGGCAGCAGGCACGCCCATCGGCCCCCTTCAGGCCATCAACGTAACGTCTCTGCCTGGGGACAAGGGAGACGACTTCTACCACTGTGGCACCACGCACAAGGGCAGCAACGTCCTGAGCGTCACCTTTGACCCCGAGCTGGGCAACATGTTCGCCGCATGGGAGGCGTATGAGGGGGCTGTGTGGCGTCCCGCCGCCTGCAACACCTACGTGCAGCTGAACATGACTGCGTGGTTTTCCGGCAGTGGCCCCCAGTCTGCAGGCGTGCCTCTGATTTTGAATTGAATACAGTGTTTGCAAGTGTGACTGTGAATCACGAGGGCTGCGCGCAGGGTTCAACCCAACTTTGCATTTTTAGCACCACAGTCACAGGCATCTTGGCCAATGTACTACGGAAGCGAACACATCGTTGTGAACGACACACACTTTCACACATTACCTAAGCACTGGGCTGCTTGGTTCGGAGGGGGGGTGGTGCCCCCCCCCCCTTGTACCGATTTACATGGCAGCAGCCACTGCCGCCCCCACAGCGGCAGCAAGCAGGAGCGCACTGGCGGCAGCAACACCGGCCGCACCTGGCTGCCCCACCGTGAAGTCTCCGTCGGTTTCGTCCTCTAGGCCGCTGGTGGGCTTCACAAGGGGGGTGGCCGATGCAAGGGCCCCGGGCGAGGGAGAGGCAGATGGCACCACAGTGCCTGGGGGCGCCGCCATCTCCCAACTCAGCACGTACTCCCCGGCGAAGGCCTGGTAGCCCTCAATGAGCACATAGTAGCGGCCAGGGGGGGGGTTGCTCACCACCAGCTGGGAGGGGGGGGGGAAGTTTGCCACAGTGTAGGGGGGCAATGGCGCAGTGGGGGGGCGGCAGCTCACCATCGGGCCATCATCGTTCACACCCACAACATCAGTGTTGGCCAGATCTTGGCTGGGGCAAGCCGAGAGCAACCAAATGAGAGTGTCATAGTTCGTGCTGGGGTCGCAAGTCCCAATGGTCAGCTGCGTGACCCCCGCTGGCACAGTCAGCGCCACAAAGCGCTCAGGGGCCTGCTGGCCAAACACAGCACTTGAGTCCGGGTCAGATGTGCGTCCTCGCACGGCACCAGTGAGCCCCACACCTTCCGTGATGGGGACCTGGATTCGGCAGTCGGCACCCAGCCAGCCACAGTTGCAGGCGCAGGTGCCGTCGCTGCGACACACGCCCCGCCCCGAGCAGTCACTTGGGCACTGCACCGGGTCAGCTGCAGGCGGGGTGGGGTCTGAGGGGCTCTCGGTAGGTGGGCTGCCGCATGTGCCGTCGGCATTGGGCACCGCCAAGCCAAGGGGGGTGGAAAACAGCATCATGTTCGGTGTTCCGTCTGCAGGGATCTGGGTCAGGGTATTGCGCTGGGCAGAGCACAGCAGTGCCAGGCGAACTTCCTGGGGAGTTGCGGCGGGGCGCTGCTGCAGGTATCGCGCGGCCATGCCAGCCACGGCAGGGGACGCCATGCTTGTTCCGCTAATGGTCTGGGCGGCGGTATTGCCAGTGAACCACGCCGAGAAGATGTCCACACCGGGGCCTTGGATGTCCACAGTGGGTCCGAAGTTCGAAAAGGTTGCCTTGACATCCTGGATGTCAGTGGCGCCTACAGCAATGGCCAGCTCTGCGGCCGCGGGCGAGGCGTTGGCGGCGTCCTGGTTCTCGTTTCCGGCAGCAACCACCACCACAATGCCCTCGCGCACAAGCTTGTTGGTGGCTGCGTCAAATGCTGTGCTGCGTCCGCCCCCCAGGGACATGTTGACGACAGCCCGCCGTCCTTGTGCGGTGGCTCGCTGGGCGGCGGTGCGGGAGACCCACTCAAGGGCGTTGAGGATAACGGCCGTGCTGCCGCCACCCGTGCAGCCAAACACGCGCACAGCGATGAGTGTCGCATTCTTCGCAACACCTGAGATAGTTCCGCCCACAGTTCCGGCAACGTGCGTTCCGTGCCCGTTGCAGTCGCTGGCTTGGGCCAACCCGTCATTGATCCCGTCGAAGCCTGCCAGCGCACGATCACCGAAATCCACGTGGGTCTGCAAGACGCCACTATCTACCACATACACGTCCACTCCGTTACCATCTGTTCCGTAGGAATATGACGAAGAGTAGGGTGGGCTGCAAAGTAGAGGCAGAGAAAGTGCTTCTCAGCGCTGAGCAAAAAAAAGCACACGCAGACAAGCCAGTGCTCGAGAACTCACGCGTCAGCCTGATCAATTCTATCCAGACTCCACAGCCCAAAACGTTCAATTGCCTCTCCGGATTGGCTTCGCACTGTCGTGGTTTGCAGATTTCGCTGCTGCGACGAGGCCGAGTTCACGTTTCCAAGCGCACGCTTGCCCCCTTGCTTTTGCAGCACGAGCATATCTACAGGCTCAGGTAACTTGTCCATGGGCTCAATGATGCGGAATTGCTGGTCTTGCTCGACGTCTGCCACAGCGGGATGGGCTCGGAGCCAATCAGCTGCTGCATCGCTCATGCGAACTGCAGCCCCAGAAAAAACACGCTCAAACTCTGCCTCTGGAACAGCATGCCAATCTGAGTGGATGCTAGATTCATGTCGATGGTAAAGCTCTTTAAATACTGCTTGCACCTCTGCTGGTGCGCTTGCAGCCACTGCCTCGTGAAATCTCACAATGTACAGCTTCGTTGATGCGCCAGAAACCACATCTGAGCAGGAGGCCAGGACAATCGCCAGGCTGGCGACAGCCAGCGAGAGCAGTCGAGCCATGACTACACGATATAAAATGGCTTTAATTCAATTGATTTCATCGAGTTCGTTTACTCGTGCAACTCGCCCGCGCATTTCCGAATGTGAATAAAGTTCAGCCCCCCACCAACCGAGCGGCATCGCCCATGGGGGGCAGGCAAAAAATCAGCAGCCAGATGCCGGAGCCTCATCTGCGCTCTGGATGAGCAACAAATTGCCGGTTTTGCTTTACTGCTTTCGTCACAATTGGCTGTAAGTACAGCCTCCCATTCTTACCCGCGAGGCACCAGTCAGCCAGAGCATACTCAAGTTCCGCACCAACTCGCAGAGCTTCCCAGCATCCACAGCTTTGTCCAAGATGTTGTCCGCAACTGCCCGTCTCATGACAGGGCGCGTGGCTGCCCCTGTTCGACCCGCAGCAGCAACCTTTGCTCGTTTCATGTCCACAACCGGTGCGTCGCTCCAGGTGCAGTGCATTTGAGGCGTGGTGGCTCTGCCTCCGCTTAGCAGCATTTCAAAGCAGTATCTACAGAGTTTGAACACATTCTTGTGAGCAAGAATGGAAAGGTTGGTGTCATCCAGCTGAACCGGCCCAAGGTACGTTGTCATGGGCGCCGAGCTGGCCATCACTTGTTGTGATGCATCTTTTTATTGTCTGCTGCAGGCCCTGAATGCCTTGTGCGATGCATTGATGGTCGAAGTGAACGCCGCAGCAAAGGATTTCGATAAGGATGCCAGTGTTGGCGCAATTGTTCTGCACGGCAGCGATCGCGCTTTTGCCGCGGGTGCCGACATAAAAGAGATGGCTGGCAAAACCTACATGGAGTGCTTCAAGAACAACATGTTCGCTTCCTGGGGCGACGTAGCCAAGACCTCCAAGCCCACCATCGCTGCCGTGAATGGCTTTGCGCTGGGCGGGGGCTGCGAGTTGGCCATGATGTGCGACATCATCATCGCGGGCGAGAACGCCCAGTTTGGGCAGCCTGAGGTGACTATCGGCACCATCCCTGGGGGCGGCGGCACCCAGCGCCTCATCCGGGCAGTGGGCAAGAGCAAGGCCATGGAAATGATCTTGACTGGGGACCGTATGGGGGCCCAGGAGGCCAAGGAGTGTGGCCTCGTCTCGCGCGTGGTGCCTGTGGAGGAGACCGTCCCCCAGGCGTTGGCTCTGGGCGAGAAGATCGCCTCCCTTTCGCAGCCCATCATCGCCATGGCCAAGGAGGCAACCAATGCTGCATACGAGGGCAGCCTGGAGCAGGGGCTGGTGTTTGAGCGCCGGCTGTTTCACTCGTCCTTCGCCACCCACGACCAGAAGGAGGGTATGGGGGCCTTCGCGGAGAAGCGGAAGGCAGAGTTTAAGCACGAGTAAGCTTGGTCAATGCACAAATGGTTCTTTTTCTTGGTCTCAATAGGGTTGGTTGGGAAGAGTCTTTACGGCATGCCCGTCAGGAGCAATTCGGCGGTTATTTGAGGCCTAGAATCTGAAGCAAATAATGCTTTGATAAACGAAAGTAACAAGTGGCTGTTGCCGAAAGCATACTGGCGACAAGCTATCCCACCGGTCTAAGCTTCGAGTGTGGGGGTGCAGGAAATGTCGTGCCGGGGTCGCTTGTGACATATGCTGCCGCGCACAGCAAATCGAGCTATCCACAATCATCCAGGTGTCCCGCTCGTCCACTTTAATATGGCGCTCTCCATTTTCGCTCGGTGTGCTGCTGCACGCCCAGTGCGAGCAAGCAGAGGGCTTGGTGTCTGGGTTCGGGCAGCGCAGAAAGCATCGGTTGTGAGCTGCGGTTCAAGTGTACGATCATTCAGTGCTCCAGCAGATGGAGCTGGTTATGCCTCTACAGTTGATTTTGAGAGCCCAGATGGGCACGAATTTGAGCAGGTGGTTGATGTCGGCCTCTCTGACGTTTCCTATGCTGCTTTCGTGAACAGAGGGTCTGTGGCAAAGTGAGTACTGCTGCACTGCACTTCAGCTTCCAGCTCGACCATTCAACACCTGAACACCACAAATACACGCACAGAACGGACTTGACCCGAAACTTCAAGCTTGAAGAAGAGTGCGGTGGTATGCATTTGTACTTCAAGCACGAATATCGTTTGCCAACGGGCAGGTGTGTCAATCGTGCTTCTGCGGGCTTCACACACTTTTGGTTCATGCAGCTTCGCGTTCCTTTGCAGCTTCAAAGAGCGCGGCGCACGTTTTGCATTGCACATGCTAGATGCAGAGGCCAAGAAGGTCGGCGTTATTGCTGCTTCCGCAGGTGAGTTATGCGCAGCGCGTGCAGCGAAGCCTGCTAGGCCCAGCAAATGCAGTCCACTTGATCAACGTCTTCGAATTTATGCAGGCAACCATGCACAGGCCATGGCATACCACGCAAAGCTTTTGGGCATTCCCTGCACTGTGTACATGCCCACAATCGCCCCTCTCACCAAAATCCAGGCCTGCCGAGCATATGGCGCAAACGTTGTGGTGCAGGGTGACCACATTGGCGAAGCCCGCGACATCGCCACTCAAGTGGGCAAAGAGCAAGGCCTCACCTACATCAACGGGTACGACCACCCCCACATCATTGCTGGCGCTGGCACCATGGGTTTGGAGATCCTTGAGCAAGTCCCTGATGTGGCTGCGGTTATCGTGCCTGTGGGCGGGGCGGGGCTGATCGCCGGGACTGCAGTCGCAATCAAGTCGCTGCGGCCAGACGTGCGCATCATCGGGGTGGAGCCCGAAAACATCCCGTCGCTACGGGAGGCCATGGCGGCTGGCAAGCCAGTGCAGACGCAGCTGCGGGGGGCGACACTCGCTGACGGCCTCCTTGTCCCGAAGGTGGGCCTGAACGCCTTTCACCTGGCCTGCAAGTACGTGGATGAAGTTGTCACGGTGCGCGAGAAGCACATCGCCCTGGCCATGCTGCGGCTGATCGAAACTGAGAAGTGTATCGTGGAGGGAGGGGGTGCAACAGGCCTTGCAGCAGCCCTGCAAGGCGTCCTGCCTGCCGACCTCAGGGGCAAAAAGGTGGTGTTCCCACTGTGCGGCGGAAACGTGGACACGCCCGTGCTGGGGCGTGTCATTGATCGAGGCCTTGCGGCCGATTCACGCCTCATCCGCATGGTGGCTACTGTGGACGATCGGCCGGGCGGCATTGCACGGTTGACTGCGGCCCTTGCTGACAGCGGCGCCAGTGTGAAAGACCTGTTCCACGAACGCGCCTGGCTGGACAGCGACTTCTCATCGGTGCACGTCATCGTCGTGGCGGAGACCCGTGGCGAGGAGCACACTGGCGAGATCTTCGCTGAGCTGCACAAGCGCAACATCAAGGTACGACGGGTGTCAAAGGTTCACCGCCCCATGCACATGCTGGAGGAGGCAAGAGGGGGGGCACCCACGGGGGATGCAGTGGAGCCGCAGGACCTGTGAGCAGTGCTGCCAACCAGTAATGAATCTAGCTATCGACAGGCAGGCAGCACGCGATGCTGTCTTTGGGGGGGGGGCATGGGTCTCATGCCAGCCAATGGCAACGCTCAGTTGCCGCCCCATGACAATAAACATTTGGGGAAAACAGTCAAACTTGTAATTTGTTGTTGTGCGGCGAGGTTTGTCAGTTGTTCCGCAATGGCCCTTCCTGAGGAAGCAGCCTTGGCTGAAGTTTTTGATGTGGCCGTGCTTGGTACTGGCCTGGTTGAGAGTATTGTATCGGGGTAAGAGCTTCCACATACGTGCAAACACGCAATAATTATCACTGGCGTGAATTACATGCAGCGCGTTTTCTCGGGCTGGGTTGAAAGTACTTTGCTTGGACCAGGTACGCTCCTGCTCCAGACATTTCGCGGCAATCCCCACCATCGTGATTGGCACAGGCTCGTAACTACGGTGACTGCTGGCAGTCATTCACCGTGAAAGAGGCTATTTCATATTTTCAAAATGACCATTCTCAAGCCATTTTTGGCAGCATTCCATCTACTGACGAAGCTCGATCGGCGCTGCTTGGTGCATTCGACACAGTTTTGCCCGAATTAAATACTGCCCACCAATTGACAGGCTCATTTGTCAACATCCCAAAAGACCCAAATATGGATTTCACTGGCGATGGTGATGAGCTGGACTGGCGCATTTTGTACAGCACTTGCACCGCCCAGTCTGATGAGCAGCTGCGCAAGCTGTCAGGCTTCTCTCTGGACATGAGTCCATGCCTGATAGCCAGTCGTGGAGCTCTGGTAGACGCACTTGTACGAGGCGGCACCAGTGAGTACCTCGAGTTTAGGACCTGTGAGTCAGCAAACGTGCTGATGCTTGACAAGGCTGGCCTGCCCAAGCTATTCGCTGTGCCATGCTCCAAAACAGACATCTTCAACGACACCACGCTAACTCTGGCTGAAAAACGGGTGCTCATGAAGTTCATGCTTTTTGTAGTGGACTTCACCTCTGAGTATGGCAGCGAACACGCTCGTGCACAGCGCTTGAATGAGACCAGGCTGGCATCTGGTCGCGCCCTCCTGCGTCCTCAAAACAAGAATACGGGGGCCATCTCGATTGATGGAAAAGAAGAGACGCCTTTTGTTGATTTTCTCGCAGAGTGTGGGCTTTCTCCACGTCTCGTGAGCATCATGACTCACGCTGTGGCGCTGATCAACAGTGACCAGGTTGGCTCCCAAATCAGCAGCGCAGCCGGTGCAGGTGCACAGGAGGGTTCTCCGCAGCGAGTGCCTACACGAGAAGGCATGGCGCGCTTGGCACTGTATGTGGCTGCTGCTGGACAGTTCGGCAGCACGTCCTTCATCACGGCGTCGTATGGAATGGGAGATTTGGTGCAAGCTTTTGTGCGCTTGTGTGCTGTTGGGGGGGGCATCACCCTCATTGCCCAGAAGCCCACAGCGCTGCTGACGGCCCCGGTGTCACATGTGATGCATTCAGTAGCGGCTGGCTGTGGTAGTGCTCCCTCTGCTTCAGGTGGGCCCACTCAGGCAAGCCTCCCTGCAGGTGCTGCTGCCCCCCCCTCCCCTGCTGCCGCCCCTGCCGGGGTTGACGAGGAGCGAGACACCATAGCAGTGATCACACACCAGGGGGTTGCGCTGCGAGCCAAGCATGTTGTCGCCAGCAGCCGCTACCTGCTGCCGTACACCTTTGAAGGAGCAGCGCTGATTGGCCCCCCTGCTCAAGTGGCGGTGGCAGGCACCCCGTGCACCTCCACGCTACACAACAGAGCCATGTCCATTGTCAAGCTGCCGCAGCAGGATGTTCCCGATTGCCTGCAGGGCCGACGGTATATTGTGCGCCTCCCTAACCAGGGCCAGGACGCAGGGGGGTCAAGGGGGGCAAGCGGCGTGGGGGGTGCCGCAGTGCACCTGCTTGTGCTGGATGACTCCGCCAAAGTGTGTCCCGCCGGTTTCGTGGTCATACACGCGGCTATCCAATCACAGGTGCAGCATGTAGCTGGGGCGACAAATGGAGATATTTCCTCGGGGTTGCGAGCTGCAGCAGCAGCGGGGGCGGCCCAAGCCGATGCTGCCATCCGGGACTTGGTGCTCTGGCAGCTTGGTCAGAGGAGCACTGAGCCACAGGAGGGCAGCAGCCAAACCAGTGACCCCGTCGTGTGGGCTGCGTCCTGGAGTCGCGTGGAGCCTGCAGTGAACGCGGCCAGTTTGCCGCCCCATGTGACAGGGGTGGACAACTGGAAGCCTGTGAGCCGTGCATCAGGCCAGGGGGGCGATGTGGATGCTGGTGGGCCCAGTCCTGCATGGGCAGTTCCCTCAGAGCATGTGTTCGTGCACGGGGAGTACCACACTGTTCTGGCTGAGCGGGTGTTCCACAGTGTGACAGGGGGTGCCTTGGCGTTCCTTCCTAAGGCCGCCACTAACACCGCAATGCCTGCTGCGTCTAGCAGCAGCATGGGAGCAGCTGTACAGGATGCACGGGATGCGGGGCCTGTGCCTTCAGCGGCAGCTGCACATGCGGAGGAGACAAAACCAGCAGCCCCCGTGGACCTTGAGGATCTGGACTTGGATGAGCTGGCTAATTTGGATTTTTGAGTGCGGCGTGAAGCCATTCCACTTAAAGGCCGTGTAGTGCTTTGGAGAGCGCGGCAGCTCCTCTGTGGCACTCTAAGAACTGCGCAGCAACGAATGGTCGATGTCAAAGCGAAGTTGGCAGGGGGGCACTTTTTGCGCAATGCTGACTCGACCTGCGCCAGCCAAGACACTAGCTGTGCAAATACAACTGCTTATACCACTATGCACCAATTTTGTTGTAGCCTCGCACAACAGACGGACATGAAGCTGCTCTTTGCAGTTTTGGCAGCATTGGCTGCCACTGGCAGCAGTCAAACGCTGCCAGGGAGCAGCATGCCAGCTGTCAATCTCGATACCGACTCCATGACCACAAGTGGAATTTCATCTGGAGGCTTCATGGCCGTGCAGATGCAGGTGTCTTACTCCAGCCTGTTTCATACCGGTGTTGGAGTTCTCGCAGGCACGTTTCCCAATGCGCAAAGTTGCGGTGGCTTTGTATGTTAATGAAAGTACTTGACTTTGCAGGAGGTCCATACTGGTGCGCTATGGATGATGTTTTGCTCGCAACGACAAGCTGCATGAGCGTTGGGAGTACCGTTAGTACCACGCAAATGTTTGGTGTGAAGTGCACTGCACCAAAGCCTTGAGTGCAGATTGACATCTCTGTGCTTGAGACGATCACAACATGGACAAGCTACTGGGGCTTTGCTGATCCGACAGAAAATTTACGCAATAGCCGTGTATGGGTCCTCAGTGCTCAGCAGGATTCAGTGGTTGCCACTGAGGTATGCAAGAAGCTGAATGTGGGTCACTTGCGATTGCACTCTGAGCGCGCTTGCTTGCAGGTCGTAAAAAAACTACAAGAATTTTACACCTTGTTCAACAATGATCCGTCAGATAACATCAAAGGCGTCTACAACCAATCGGGGGAGCACAGTCAGCTGACGCTGGACTACGGCAACGACTGCACGGAGTTGGCTGAGCCATATTTGAACAAATGCGGCTATGACGCTGCCGGCAATCTGCTGCAGCACATCTTCAAGAACTCGTTGGTGACACCACCAAGCCCCGCTTCCAATGGCTCTGTGTATTCTTTCAACCAAGCCATCTTCTTTGACGGCGAGGTGTGGGCTGCGGCGTTTGGAATGTCCAAGGAAGGCTACATTTACATCCCCAAGGCATGCGCTGCCGGCGCAAAGTGCAAGCTACATGTAGCCTTCCATGGGTGTGAGATGACCCCCGACGACATTGGCACCCAGTACGTCAACCACGGCGGTTACAACTCGTGGGCTGACTTCAACAAGATGGTTGTGCTGTATCCCCAAGCCAAGACCAACACCCTCAACCCCAAAGGGTGCTGGGACTGGTGGTCATACAGTGGCCTAGCCTACGCATCCAACATCGGCGCGCAGACCCTGACTGTGAAACGCATGATCGACGCGTTGACAGGCTCCCCCCGCACACCCAACACCACGGCATGCGAGCCCCACCAGGAAGCACACATGCACGCTGTGCTGAACAAGGTGGCCACGCTTCCCGTGCAAGGCGTCCCTGCCGTGCGCTCTGCTGGCGTGTTTGAGGACGAATCCCTGAACGCCGTACTTGGCAACCCAGTGAACGACAACAAGGGCGTGTGCTGGCCATCCAAGGGCTTCAAAATGTTTGCCGAAGCTGCTGCTGCAGGCAAGATTGCCCCAACAAACGCACAAAACCTACGGGGTCAGTGAGTGCTCTTTGCCCATTGCAAAGCTGCGAAGTTTCACGGAGCTTGTGAAACGCCCACAACTGAGCCCCTGAACAGCCCGGTTCTGCACATGGACCAGCCAAGGCACTGTTGTGCTTCCTGTGGCTGTCTCGGGTTGGTGTCGGTGGGTTTCGCTTCATGAGGACGAAGCCTGTCATGTATTCTGTGGCGGGCGTGATTCTCCACCGGGCCGCAAGTTTCCGCTGCGGAGCAGCCAGGTGGGGGGGCTGTCATGGGCTCGCGTTTAGTATGGCGGAGCTGTTGGCATGAACTATCAAACAATAGCCCAAAGCAATCAATCCGCTGTCTTAATTTTCACTCATCGCAACGAACGGATCTTCAAATCAAACCTGACGCAGAGTTGGTCGTGAGCCACCCTGCTGCCTCGTAATTGCTCGCCTTGCTCAATCGATTTCGAGCGCATCAGCCACCATGGGAAAAGCAGAAGGAGACGAAATTCCGTGGTTCAATGCTCTGACAACCTACATTGGGTATGCCATCCTCACGCTGTTTGGTCATCTCCGCGACTGGGGCGGCCGTGTGACTGGACGCTGGGGAACAAGCCGATACTTCGGAGCACGGAATGCAAGGCCTGATGATGTAAGTAGATATAACATATATGATGCTATTTAGAAGTTATCTTGCGTCGTGCTAACCGCAGTCGCTGTCAAACAAAAGTCTCGTTGAGCTTCTCCGCACTATCCGCACTGCCACTTTCCGCAGGGCTACGCTCCGCTGCTCAACGACTGGGAGAATTTCTATACCCGCCGGCTTTACCACCGAATTCAAGATGCATGGAACCGCCCAATTGCTGGGCCACCCACGGCAAATCGTATGGCTGTTGCCAAGCGCGTTAGTTATGATGGCAACTACTCCATGAAGTGAGTGAGCGAGCCCGGTTCTGTCGAATTTCGTTCAAAAAATCAACCGCACGCTTACAGGCTGACCGGGAAGACACAGCCGTGCATTAACCTTGGTAGTTATAATTACCTGGGCTTCGCTGATGACTGGCGCGACACATGCCGAGATGCCGTCATGAGCACTGTTGATCGCTTCGGCACAAGCATGTGCGGCGCTGCTGCCGAGGGCGCGTACACAACGCTGCACCGGCGGCTGGAGCGTACTGTGGCCGAGTTTGTGGGGAAGCCCGATGCGATTGTCTTCAACATGGGATACGGCACGAACTCCACTGCTATCCCCGCCCTCATGGGCAAGGGCACACTGATCATCTCCGACTCTCTGAACCACACTTCGATTGTGAATGGTGCCCGGAGCTCTGGTGCCACGATCCGTGTCTTCAAGCACAACGACATGCGCAACCTGGAGGGCATCATTCAGAGTGCCCTAGTTGACGGCCAGGCGCGTACAGGAGCCCCCTGGAAGAAGATTGTCGTTATGGTGGAGGGGGTGTACAGCATGGAGGGCGAAATGGTGAACCTGCCGGGCATCGTGGAGATCACCAAGCGCTACAAGGCGTACCTGTACCTGGATGAGGCACACAGCATTGGGGCTGTGGGGCAGACTGGCCGTGGTGTGTGCGAGCACTTTGGTGTGGACCCCGCTGACGTGGACATCATGATGGGGACCTTCACGAAGAGCTTCGGCGCCATGGGTGGCTACATCGCTGCCAGCAGAGACTTCGTTGACTACCTGCGCCACGCCAGCACTGGCTCCGCATACGGGCAAAACCTGGCCCCCCTAGTCGCTGCCCAGATCTTGCGCTCCTTCGACATTATCATGGGGCGCGACGGCAGCACTGTGGGCGCCGATAAGCTGCAGAGCATCAAGGACAACGCGAACTACTTCCGTCAGCGGCTGATTGACATGGGTTGCCTCGTGTACGGGCACACTGACAGCCCCATCATCCCTGTAATGCTGTTTGACCCGTGCAAGATCAGCGCTACATCGCGAGAGCTGTTCAAGCTGGGGGTCGCAGCAGTGGTGGTTGGGTTCCCAGCAACACCTCTTTTATTATCCCGTGTGCGCTTCTGCATTTCTGCGGGTCACACGCGGGACACCCTGGACTGTGCGCTCAACAAGATCCAAGAAGTCGTGGACAAGTGCAGCCTGGCCTACAACAAAGGGAAGCCGCACACACGGCCTCTTTCCCCACTAGAATAAATTGCATGTATACAGACCATCGTCTTACCCTCGCTGCGATTTGTGACAGCTTTCTTTTCAAGTTGGTGGACCTGACGTGCGTGGAGTTGCAAGCAACGCTATGTGTAAGGGAGTGCACGCGCCCCCTGATGCCTATCGCCGCAGAAGATTTCGGCAACCGATAGGCGCCACTTTTTCATTTGTGGCACTAGTGGGTGCGGATTTGTGTGTGATCATCCTACCCCACTCCCTGCTTACCAGCAGTTTGCTTTCTTCGCGGAAATTGCTGCGCACTTTCGGTGTAGCTTTTGTTCTCTTGCTGAGAGACAAGTCTGTAAGTACTAGACGTTGAGAAGTAGTACAATGCTTGCTACCTGCGAATCTCTCCACGCTGTTGCTTTTTCCCCTTGCGTGGCACTCCTTCTGAGCACGCTTTCTGCGCAGCCTGACAACCAGACAAATAGCTGTCACCATGGGCAAGGCCGAGGAAGGAGAGATCCCATGGTTTTCCGCCATGACAACGTACTTCAGCTACTCCATTCTGATTTTGTTTGGCCAAATGCGGGACTTTTTTGGTAGCTTGACAGGAGCATCTCGATACAACAAGATCCCTGAGCCCGTAAGTTCACCGTCAACGCCTGCACGACAGCTGCACTCTTCAGGGCATCGCCCATTGCATAAGCATTGAAATTATTATCGTTTTGTTTTGTTTTGCCGCCACATTTTAGTGCGGGAACTGTCTCGGACCTGCCTGGGCGGAAATTTGTGCTGCAAACTCAACCAAGTGGCTCAACTATGCAGGGATACGCTCCATTGTTCAACGACTGGGAGAACTTTTTCACTCGTCGGCTATATCACCGTGTGCAAGATTGCTGGAATCGGCCCATCGCTGGGCCACCCAAGGCGAATCGCATGCTGGTTGCCACACGCCAGACGAAAGATGGCAATTTCTCTCTCGAGTAAGAGCTGCAGTGCGCGATTCATGCGTTGACAAACAACACTCTGAAACACTGCAGACTAACGCGCAAGGTGCAACCGTGCATCAATTTGAGCAGCTACAACTACCTGGGCTTCGCTGATGACTGGCGCGACACATGCCGAGATGCCGTCATGAGCACTGTTGATCGCTTCGGCACAAGCATGTGCGGCGCTGCTGCCGAGGGCGCGTACACAACGCTGCACCGGCGGCTGGAGCGTACTGTGGCCGAGTTTGTGGGGAAGCCCGATGCGATTGTCTTCAACATGGGATACGGCACGAACTCCACTGCTATCCCCGCCCTCATGGGCAAGGGAAGCCTCATTCTGTCCGACTCTCTGAACCACACTTCGATTGTGAATGGTGCCCGGAGCTCTGGTGCCACGATCCGTGTCTTCAAGCACAACGACATGCGCAACCTGGAGGGCATGCTGCGCAATGCT
>Ga0307982_1000536_pt1 | contig 29840 bp, 32 predicted proteins | sample OrgLakmetagen989_FD_201847 | JGI IMG/M metagenome (GOLD analysis project Ga0307982, IMG submission 201847) | Saline water microbial communities from Organic Lake, Antarctica - #989 | ecosystem: Environmental > Aquatic > Non-marine Saline and Alkaline > Saline | place: Antarctica: Organic Lake...
CCGGACTTAAGTCGTTTCTGCGTCTGTTTCTGCATTGAAGAGAGCGCGCCGTTGTTCAGTCTCTTGGGCACGCCGCGCCAGGAAGCTCCGCTTCTCCTCTGGTGTCACTCTAGTGTCGCACCGAGGTTGTCTACCTGTAGCTACAGATACAGTACTTTGAGACGATGCCCTGCTGGAAAAAAAAAAGCCCAGAGAACTGCCTCGTGAGCCTGAAAACTTGACATACGAACGAGCACTAAGCCCCGCCGACTTTTTCGGAGGAAACGCGCCAGTTGGAGCCTTAATTGGCCTTCTTTATGTGCCTCTATGGCCGTTTAGAACTTGCCTTTCTTCTCTCTTCAATCTTCAACTTCAGCTATATGAATTATATGAAGCTTCACTGCTATTCTTCTCTGCCTGTCGGCCACCAATGCCTGCCCTGAAGGTGTGCATTAAAGGCACCTTTTAGTACGCAAGCCAAATGGCCGAATGCCTAAACCCAGTGCTACAATGCCAGAACAATTACAATACCAGGTGACAAGAAGCGACACACAATACACGAAAAAAATACCCACACTCATACTCAGCAATCGGAAATATAGACATTAAGCACTAATTTAACCCCTCTTGGAAGTGTTCCTTAGGCGACAGGGGGCTGTTGGGGGGCTGTGCCTCAGCGCCTCAGCTTTCTGCTGCTTAGGACTCGAGACGCGACCGCCGAGTCCGAGTGATATACAACGCAATTGCAATTGCTTTAGGAATAAAGAATAGAGGTTACAGATAACATGTAGATGAAGTAGAAGCCACCACTGCTTTGACTTCCCCTTACAGGGGAGATCAGTTCCTCCTTCCGACATAACAGACAAGAGAATAGTCTATAGTCACACTCTGTAGGTTTAGAAGTTAGAAGTTCGAAGGTATTAGAAGCAGGCCTAATTGTATAATAGCTGAGGCGCAGTTTTATGTTTAATGACCAAAGAGGCTTAAGACACGGGAAAGGCCTAGAAACAGGTCTCTCAAGAAAACTTGAAAACGACATCAGAACCAGAAGAAGCAGAAGCGCAGGCGGCGAGGTGTTCTACCCAAGAAGTGCCAAGAAAGTATTTGGAGTTTGGAATGGTCCTTGGTTCTCCTATAGTTGGTGGCAACTCACAGAGTCCAGTAATTTTGTGTGCGGTAGCTGGTAGCTGCTTTATTTCGTCGACATAGGTCCTGTGCTGCTCTTGAAGCCAATGTACAGTTCATGTCTCCTTTAACCTCAAACAGGAGGCGGGCCGTTTTGATAACCCACTTGCTCTAGCCACCACGCTGGGTACCCAATTGTCGTGGACGAAAACACGGGTGCTTCATCCTCCGTTGTCGACGAGCTTTTCTCCTTTGCTCCATTGGCCGAGGGCGTGGACCAAGTGTTGAGGAACCCGTCGGCAAGAGTGAAGAGCAGCTCGTCGCTCAGCTGCCACCACGCTCGCACTGCCGCCGTCGCGTGAGCTAAGTACGCGGCCGTCAGCGCCTGCGTGGCATTCGCCGTCACCAAGTGGTTGCCTGCAGTCGCTGGTCCTCGGAGGGCACTCGGTGTAGCTGGAGCAGCGTTGAACGCGTCAAGCCAGGCCTGGTCTGCAGCAGCCTGCACGGCCAAGCCACGCTCCTCGAGGAGCTGCTGCTGCGCGCGCACTATAGGGATGGCGACGTCGAAGCGAAGTTGCGCCGTGTTGAGCACCGCGCGGCTCGCCCAAAAGCCCCCGTTGTCGGCGCGCTGCTGCGCAACGGGCGACGAGCCCTGCCACCCGTCGGTGTACTCGGGTGGGGCCTGCAACAGGCCTGCGGCCAGCGGCACGTACACCGTCCCGTGCGCTGCGTGAGGGCCGTACCACAAGGTGCCACCCACGGCGTCCGGCAGCCAACTGCGGGCTTGCACGACGCTCGAATCAGAAGTCCGGTAAAGGCCAATGGGCCGCTCCCAGTTCCCTGTGGTGTTGCTGCAGTCGGTGCTGTCGCCGCAGCCGCCGTAACGGTCCGGAGACCCCCCGAAGCCTCCCGGCAAGCCCGCACTGAGGTCGTAAGGGGTGCCCTCGTACCAGTCGCGCATCACGGCGAGCATGTCAGTGACGCCCAGCTTGTTTTCCACGACCACCGCAAACGGGTACGGCGCGTCTTCTTTCAAGTTGTCGTAGGTGGGCGACAAGTTGGTTGCCGTGTACGAAGGCGCCACCAACCGAAACGCGCCCCACATCCTTCGCCCGCTGTAGTACTGGTGGCCGTACTCCCCGTCAGAGAACGTGGCTGTGAAGTCCTTGGGGTCACCTTCAGCCCAAAGATTGTCGTCCGCAGCCAAGTCCCACATGTCTTGCCGGCCCAAGAAGTTATCGGTGTCGTCGAGGTCGACCTCACGGATAACGTACATGTTGGCCACCTATAGGAACATGAGGATAAGACAAGGGAGGTCAAAAATTAAGGACACAGCAGGTGAGAAACCCTAGGAATTTATTAATTTTGGTCATACAATCATTCAATTGTGAACTCTTTGATATTTGCGTATACTGCATGCACTCATCAAATTACGGTTTAATTTCTTTCTTTGGTACGCCATTAATCGCACACCACTACAGGACTTCACTTCAACGCACCACAGTCATCGAATCGTCAGGCACCCGTTGCGCGATCCAGATGGCGCTGGTGCCAGTCTTGTCCGCAAGAATGTGGAACACAAAACCTTCGTTGGGGTCAATGACCATGAGCGACTCGCCGCCACCTTCGAGCGCGCCCGACTGGCCGTGAAAGCCCCCAGCTACGGCCAGGTCGCCCATGAGTTGAACGGCTTCGCGCGCGGAGGAAGCCCGCTCCATGGCCACACGGCTGAGCTCATCGATAGACCACAAGGCAGAACCTCCGTCGTTCAAGCCATACGCACTGTATACTGCGGAGCACGTGGACTCTCCCATGCCGACCTGCTTTTCGTTCAAGGTGCCGTAAGTTTGCTCGAAGTACGCGTACGTGTGGTTGACTTGGTCGACATAGCCCAACGGCACAGAAGGCTCTTGTCCTGGCTTGGCATCGTAGCTCGGTGCACCGCGGTTCCCTTCAACGCTTCCACCGCCTACAAAGCGTGGGTAGCTTTCGGGGTTCGGGAACACCGGCCGCTTGCTGCCCTTCGGCCAATCCCGCGCGGGGATCCGCACTAAGCGCGGATCGGTGGTGCCTTCGCCATCGTTACTATGAGTGGCCATGACACTGCCATCAATCGTCGCGTATTTACCAGCGAGCAGCGTTGTACATCCGTATGTAAGCATCGGCGCAGAGAAGAGCACAAGCGGGGCATAGTTGATGCGGCATTTTACCATTTTTTAGCAGGGGCACTTCGACTTCAGAACTTCAGAACGTAAGACAAAGTAAAAAGTTAGTTAGACCCGTTCTTTCCGAGAACCAAAAAACCTTGATTCTTGATTATAGAGCTTTTTTGGTCTTGGCCAAATCTTGAATGGTTCTTTCCGAAACTGCATTCCTGAAAAGCTCGATTCTGGCATGTGGGCTTTTGAAGGTCCATTTCTTGATCCTGAGATGTAGAATCGAGTTTTACCCAATCCTAAAAACTCTATAATAGAGCTATCGAGGTTTTTTGTTCTCGGAAAGAACGGGTCTTACAGTACTTGGTTTTTCAAACACCTCCTGTTATTTGATTGGCGCAACAGATGTGATGATGTGGTGATGTGATGATGTCCTTTGTGATGTCCCGTGCTTCACTGAAAGGACAGAGACAGATCAGATGATGTTGTTGTGCACAATGTTCATGAGAAAGTACTGCCTCGCAAGCAAGCAAAACGGCACACATCAAGACCTTCGCAACTTCGGTACAGGCTTTCCGCAGTCATTGCGAGCACACAAAAATTACATTTTCATCCATGAGTTCTGCTGAGGACGAAATTCAGCTGGCTGAGAATCCGATGTCGAAAACAAAGAACGTAAGTCACACGTCACAGCCTCTCTCGCAAAAGCGATCTTAGCTGTATGATGCTGTGCTTTTTCGTCATAGTTGAACATCGCCTCATCCCTTCACACAGATTTCGTCAACACAGCCTGGATCACTAAAGAGCAAGTACTCGCATCAATTTTCTGGAGTGGCTGATGAAATCAATTCCGTCTCGACTTTCAAGCTCTTGCCAGCACGTGATCGTGACGCCGTGAATTCATTTCGAGACTTGGTGTCATACAAAGTTGAGAACCTGGTTTCATCAGAAAGGTGAGCCAGACAAGTGTTCAGCTAAAATCTACTTGAAATTATGATCTCACGCCACAATTTGACCCTTATTCGTGTCCTTTGTCACCCACTTACATTCCGTAGGTACACGCGGTTTGTTTTACTTCTGGGGTCCGCCCTCACCATCGGGATTATCCTCGCAGGCGCATGGGTTTCGATTCCACATGAACTGAGTGACAATGAAATTCTCACAAGTAGTCTTCAGGATTCTTTTTTCTTTACCTTTATTCTGCTAAGCACAGGAGAATACGACACGTCGATCCAGAAAGGCGGTGAACGTGTAGTATATGGTATTACCATAATCATTGGCATTTTGGTTGTTGCGGTACTCATTGGCATCGTCACGGACACTGTGTCGTCAGCCATGCAAGAAATTGCTTCGGGTAAAACGAAGATTATTGAAGAGGGTCACACATTGGTTTTGGGTTGGAACAATTCCACAGTGAGGCTTATCTGCCAAACCGCATTTCTTCGTCGCATATGGCGGCAGCAGAACGAAACCTTAGCCCGAAGGTTGCTTCCATGGCTGCGCGTTCAACCAACGAGCCCAGTAGCAAAAACAAGATTGTGCTTTTATCAACATGGCAAGATAAGGCTGCGGTTGAGGAGACTCTTGCGAAGGCCTTCGCTGAATTTCACATCAGTAGCCGGCGGACGAAGCTCGGACGTGACGTTATCGTTCGCGTCGGCGACCCTACATCTACTCATGACCTGATCCGTGTTTCAGCTCACAAAGCAACTTCCATTGCAATCATGCTAACATCAATGGATGCCTCAGAAGCGGCGCATTCAGCTGGCCGCATTTCCAACAGTGCGACCTTGCGGTGCCTGCTGGCTTTGCGCTCGATACTATTCTCTCAGGACCTAGACGCGGGGAATTCATTCGACCCTGATCTACGCATCGTAGTTCAGCTCCAAGAACGCTGTGACTTCATTGAGGTAGACAGCGGTAGCATATCTACTGTTACTACGAGCCAGCAGTGCTTGCCGAAAGTTCTCAAGATTTTAGCACTATACACATTTGTCGATACCGTTGTGATAATCGTAACTGTGCTCACTCTGATTTTGCAGGCGGCAACTTTCGTTGGGCCAAACGGTCAACAAACTGTCTTTCCTATGGATGTCGGCGCGATGATCAATACGGTACGTGGAGTAGGACGCTCTATGAAGATGCTACAAGTGGCCTCGCTATCAAAGAGCTGGATGTGACCATCAACAACGAACTCGTGCTTGAAGTAAACCGTGGTCTACCAAAATACTTCACTCATTACGAGTCCCTTTTTTAAGTTATGCATTGATTTGCTTCTCTGTCTTCCCAGGTTATGTTCAAATGCTCGTGCAAGCCAGGGCTTGCGCAGGTCCTGACCGACCTTCTTGACTTTGAACATTTCGCAGTGCGTTCTCGCCGCGCGGATCAAGTTTATGGTGGCCAGCACGATACGTGTGGGTACTTCATCGGACTCACAGTGCGCCAGGCTACTTTGAGCCATTGCTGGGCTCAAGGTGTTTTCCTTGGTGTGAGCGCCCAACTCTCGTCGAGTGCTGATGCTACAGGCGTTAATGAGGGACAAGAAGGCAAGCCACGAGGGATAATGGGTGACCCTAATCGAGTCATAAAAGCAGACGACTTTGTGATCTTTATATCATCAACCAGCAATCCCCGCACTTCAACCTATGCAGCGGATAAGATCAATTTCGCAAACAAGGTATTATTAATGGATTTTCCAAGTTTAAGTATCTCATCAATTGATCGCTAATTCATTTCTTTCTTTCGTCTCTTCCGTGCTTAGTCCAAAGATGTATCACTCGGCGATAATAGCACTGCTACAAGCAACAGCGGACCTGCCATTGCGCGGCGGCTCAGCAGCGTGAACCTCGGTTCTGACAGCGATACTCCTCAGCATGTTCTGGTAAATGCACTTTCTTACCATAACATAACCTTGGAACCCTCGTACCTTCCGGTTATTTGACTTTCGTCTCGAATTTCCTCAGGTGATGGGGTGGCGACCAGAGTGGTCATCCAACCCGCTAAGCTTTCGCTCGCGATTGCGTCAAATCTGCGATGATTTGCCTCGAGATTCAACCTTAACTTTTCTCAACGTCACCAAGCCCTCCGACTTTCACTTACTGGTAACTCAAGGAAGCGCAAGTGTTATTGCGCGCGCCAACACTACTACTGAAGTGGTTGGAAGCAAATTTGACAAAGATGCAGCAGTGGCATGGGCGATAAATCCAACTGCTGCGGCGCGCGGCGATTTCAGCAACGGTTGGAATGTTCAAGAAGGCGATGGCGGACGGGTGTTCTTTGTATCACATGTGTGGGGGGATCCAGTGATGTTTAGGTCTGTTTCTGCCGCGCTACGCGGCTGCGAGCACCCGTTTGAAACGGTTATTTGCCTCGGGAGTGTGGTCGGCAACACGGAGTTGCCTTCAGAAGCACGCGACAGCCGCGTGTTGTCCATGGGGCTCATGCTGCGGCAAATTACCGACAACGATCCACGGTACCAAGGTCGACCTATTCACGTGGTGGCTGAAAATCAGCTGGAGCAAACACCTCATCTTGCGGTTATACCTAAGCGTTCCCTGGCGCCACCTTCGTCCTTGACCAGCCTAGTAAATGTTGCCAAAGAGAATACAGCGTCCATTGAGCCATGGGCTGCGCCTTTGCAAGTGTTTGAAGAACCAGCTTTTATTTCACCAAGGAAGGAGAATCCAAGCAATGTAGTTCTGCAACCTGGAGCGCAATTTCGTTTTGTGGAAACTCGCCAAGTGGTGTCTCCAGATGACGCTGCAGGGCTTGCTCCGACCATCTTTTACCGCTTAGCCGATAAAAGTGGGTGGGTACACGACCGAAGCACAGCGCGGCCTGGCCGCCGCACCATCAAAGTAAAACTTGCGAACGCAGGCATTGCCAACGCTGCCACATCGCCCGAACCAGACTTCGTCAACAACAAGGCATTGGTGGCTCGCGCCATTGCCATGTCTTTGGCCTATCCTCAAATTGAAGCTTGCGTGCTTGAGTTGTGTAGCCCCATGTCAGGCACTCCTGAAATCGAGTTCTATCCTCCTGCGTGCCTTGGCCTGCCTTGCGACGGTAAAATTTCAGTGCCGTTTGGGGTCATTCAAGAACGGCTGGATGCACTTTATCAAGGTTATGCTGTTGCCATCGGCGTAGTGCTGAGCTTTGACTCCGATGGCAAGCCTGATGGGAAGCTTGAGTTGGCGCCGCGACTGGGCAAAGAGATCACGTGGTCTTCGGGCGATCGCGTGGTGTGCATAGTGCGCCATGCCCGGAAGCCAGCACTTCAAGATGCAGCGGTGGAAACCCTCAGCCCACGCTCAGAAGGTAAATTTGGAGGAGAAACCCAAGCCAAACATCGCATTGCGTCGTGGCGCGAAGCAGCAAAAATGATGGCCTATCTTCCCGGTGCTCCAACGTCCCTAGAAAGCGTGAAAGCTGGGCAAGACCTCATAATGCTGGAGCTTGCCAACATGAAGCGAAACATGGTAACTCTCAACAATGGCCGCAACTTTGAGGATAACAAGCAAACGGTCGAAGATTCAACACCGTCATCCGAGTCAGCAACGCCAGAGCTTGGCAGTGCATTGGAAATGACTCCAAGCGAGGAATTACTTCCTAATGATAAAATGGAGGAAAACGCCATTGAGAATGTTGAAGAGTCGGTGCGTAAGGTGTAAGTACCACCAGAAAAGGAAGAGCAGCACGTCCAGATGGCCATACTCCTTTTGGCTTTTGGCCTTCAGGAGAACTATTCGCATTATTAAGGATCCGGGAGAATTTCTACTTTCTCTGGGTTCGAACCAGAAGTACCTAATTCGAAATCCACAGGAGTGTTTTCTAAGTCCAGGGCTTCCCGCCCAATTGGATAACCCCCGCCAGTTTAAAGTCCCCAAGTACGTCAACAAACGCTGCTTGAAATAGCGAAACAGCATAGAACTATATGTGCGGTATTGATGAGTACACCTGCCATGTGCCATCCTGCCATCTGCCATTGGAGAACAGCGCAAGCCCAAGTCTAACTGCGGATTCCGATTTCCCAACGCCATTTGCAGCTCAAGTGCATTCTTTATGTGCCTCTGTGACTGCTTTGTACTTGCCTTTCTTTGTTTTTGGGAGAGTACTAACTAGACTAGACTAGACAACGCCAACGCCAGCGATGTCGATTTCGAATTGCGAGGATGATAATTTGTTCAGACGAACGGACCTCGTGCTGGTAAGATGAGATTTCCAAGCCTCCATAGTAGATCTGGCTACGCAATACGCACCCAATATTTGGAAATCAAGCAAGAAGCAAGATGCAGTAAACAGTAGGAAATTCTAGTCAGTTAAGGCCAGCAGTCGAAGCGGGCGACTGGTACGCCCACGGATGCCAATAGGCCATAAATGAGCCCTTCATAGACCCTAATGAGAACCAATAGGAGGCTAAACTGCTAGACTGAAAAAAAACGGTTTAGGGGTTGACCTCCTTCTTTCTCTATTCACCTGCCCTCTTTCCTTCTTCGCTTTTATTCTGGCATGATTTATACTACGCATTAGCATGAAGTCCCACTGGTTGGCCATAACCATAGAATTGATTTGCGGTATTGAACATTACACTTCGCGCTGCACTTCTAGATTCCCAATAAGGCAATGAGCAATGATTTCCATTATCTTCCTCTTCTCGGCCCCTTTGGATTTGGAAAGGGCTTTCAAATACCCGGAGGGTTTAATAGGTACAAACTCTAACTTCAACGTGATGCTGAATTCTTATTCCTACTTCCAAATTCCTGAATCCCGCCTTGTCTTATCTCCCTTTCTACTATAGCCCCCGACATCCGTTTCTATCCTCAGGTATTCCGCATTCGGCCGTTCAGTAACTAATTCAAAATTAGAATTCGGATGGGGTTGATAATTCGACTACCGACAAGCAACTAAAGGCATATTTTTGGGAATTGACACATGCACCGAAGATCGCTGTGTCGCCCCTTTACTCTTTACTTTTAATTGATATAGGCAGTACTCTGGATCGTGAACCGACACGCACATGGAATGTATTGCTAGTTCCAGTCTAAAGGGAAGTATCAAATTTTCACACCCAAAATCGAAATGGAAGTGCGTGTACAACTTTACTCCTTTTATATTTGCTTTTCTTCTGGCCTAACGCATGAACTCCCACTGGTTGACCATAATCTTTGACATGCACTGCAGCGCCTCCCGCTGCACTTCCAAATTGTCGTGCTCGATGAGCTGCATGACGCGGTCTTTGGCGCCGTAGCTGCGGAGCAAACTTTTCCCGCCAGGGTAGAACCGCACGAACTCACCCAAATCGAAGCACGCCACCGCCACCTACGAGGCAAAAGACGAATTTTTTTTTAGGAATTTAATAGAATGTAAAATCCACGCAACTTTCAGACGAAAGAGTAAGTAGAACGCTGATCAAATCCAGTGACTCTATTCTGCTAATAGCTCATACATTTCAAAACTCATGTGCAGCATTGGCTTCTCCCTTACCACTTCGGCTTCCAGGCTGTCGAGGAGCGCCACCAGCTCCTTGAGCAGCTTGAAGTCGTGCTGCTCGAGCAACGCCGCGTTTTCGCGCCAAAACTTCTCGCAGTGCACCAGCTTGCTGCCCCACTTGAGCTGGGCCGTAGTGACTTCCGAAGCCCATCGTTCGAAGGTGGACAGCTCCCGGTAATTGGCCATCAGCGCGCCGTACACCTGTGGCCATGTGGACCGAGACGTGAAGCAATGTCAGTAACGCAAGTTACTGTTCTACGACACCTCATTCTAGTAAATGCGTGCTATGTTAACACCAACTTCATCTTTCCTCTCTCATTCTCTCTCTCATTCTCTCTCTCTCACCGCTTCGACGTCTTCGGCAATGTCTGGATCCGCCCACGCGCGGTCCTTGAGGTTCGCCAGGGTCTTGGGCAAGCCACAGCCAATCAGCACCGTGGTGCACGCGCACAGGGTAGCGCTCATGGATGCAGAAGAGCTTCCGCCTGGGGCAGAAGTCGACAAGCTCATGTCACCGCCACTGTCGCCGCTGAAGCCGCTGTTTTCGCCAGCGCCACACAAGTTGCGCAAGGTCGCCAGGGACACTCGCACCACTTTCTCTCGCGGCGCGGCTGTGACCTGCAGTGCGCCGAGAATAAAAGGAAAACAAGACAAATTGAGGGCAAATGGATTTCAAAGATGCAACCGTGAAGCAAGCACGAAAGCAATAAATTAATTAGTGTGTTGAGGGACGCTACGCACGCATGCGGACAGCTAAAGAGTCGAGCGCGCACCTGGTCAGCGAGCACAGGCACGGCACCGGCAGCGACAAAGAGCTGCTGCGCGTCTTCGTCAAAGCTCAATGCCCACAGCGAAAAGGTGAGCTCGTACATGAGCTGCGCGTTGGGCTGTTGAGCACTGCCACCGCTGCCGCCGCCGCCCCCACCGGGTGTGGCGCCGCTCTTGGAATGCCGCAAGAGTTTGGTCAAGTAGCCGACGCCCCCGTTCTGGCAAAAGAGCTTGCGGGCGTCGCTGCGGCGGAGCAAGAGCGCCAACGCGCGCACCGCTGCGGCCACGATTTCCCCACCCCCTCCGCTGCTGCTCCCGTGGTTGCCGCCGGGCCCTGCCGCGAGCGCGTCGCAGATCCAGTAGACCAGCGGCTCGCACGAGGAGGCGTCCGACGCCACCAACAGGCGCGCCAAGGAGTGCGACGCCGCCGCTTTGCAGTACGCGTCCGGGCCGTCCGTGCGCAACACCCGCATGAAAACTGGCACGTCGACCGTGAAGGGGCCATCTTTTATTTTAAAAAAAAGAAGGTGCCCACAACATGAGCGCCGTCGAAAGAGAAGACAAAAGGTGCGTGAAATGGAAGGTCACCACCGGAGAAAAACAGTCAATCGTTAGCTTCAACAAAGCCGTAAAAGTCTTGCACGTGTCCAAGCAAAATGAAAGCTTACGCTGCAAACACCTCACCTGCTGGAGCTTTTGGGTCTCGGAAGAGCAGCGCCCGGCGCCTGAGCTCCTTGGCTGACATCGCCACTTGGGCGCTGCCTGTGCTGTCGCTGATGTCGCACTTGCCACTCAACACGTCATCGATTCGGGTCAACGCATACTGCTGGGCTGCGGTGTCGTTAATAAGGGCGACTACTTTTTGCAACACGGCTACTAGCCGAGCAGACATATCCTATGTATATAATAGCAAACAAAAAGTGCCGGAAGGAGAACGGCTTAAAGGTTTGCGCAAGTGTTGCTGTTCACATGAAAGGAACTCCCAAAGCACACGACACCCCATCTAGATCGTCACGACTAACTATGCTACGAACCAATTTGGAATATGGATAAAAATACGACAGGCAGAGAGAGAGTACCCAATTCCCAAATAACTTCAGGTCAAGTCGAAGAGCGAATGCGCACCTGGTCTCCTAGAGTAATGTCGAGGGAGGCTTCCTCGGTGCGTTGCAGGACATTCACGTCTTCCATGGTTAGGAACGCTCGCGCTCGTACGTACTCCGCCCACGGTATATTGTCGAACATGCCCAAGGCCTGCAGTGTAGCATCCATCCAAACAGGAAGAAAAATCCCAATGAGGTGAGTAAACAATGCGGGAATTTCGTAGCAGCGTCGTTTCGCGGTGGGCGCAAGCAGCAAAGTAACAATAGGGAAAAAAAATCCAAGTTCACCTTCTCGCGGCTTACGCTACGCGCGAATTCCATAGTTTATGTGCCGATGGACTTCCCAGACCGGATACACGAAGCTCGGCAGGCTTGGCGTAGCAAAGGAATAGATCACAAGCTATTCGGCAGGTCAAAGGTCGGTAAAGTGGTGTGTGTGTGTGAGCGTAACTCGTGAGCACCTCAATCATAAAAAACGTAGTATTACGATATTATTTAGTGGTTTTTGAGAAAGATGGAAATGGAGCGCACCTCTTTGGCGCCGTCTTCTTTGATCCTGTAGCTTCTGGTTGCTCTAGTGTTAGCTAGGGTCTCCTAGGTAGTGATAGGCTATTGCCAATTTCTGCACTACCATTAGCACGACTTGGCGCTCTATAGTTAGTTCTCTTTCATCTTTCTTGAACACAATCTATAGCGTTTATCTCAGGCAATAGAGTGAAGTGTGCTACAGGTAGTAGTCATGATTGGGTTAGCAGTTACCCTGATCGGAGTGTTCCTCATTGTTTGTCCTAGTCATATAGCCGCGGAGAAAGTTCCAAGTAGTCGGCAAAACAAAAATCGCTCCAAAGTATTCTTACTAGGCGATGCAACGATGGGCCGTACCGCTAAAGCCCTCAGTCACATTCTTGATGGCTGCATTCCCATTGATTACGGAAATCGTTGCGACGTTCACTCTAACGAAACACTGACCAACGAGACTGCCCCTAACGCCTCTGCACCGAGCAGTTTTGCCCCCATAACCCAGGGAAAATCCCGTAGAGGGTGTGAAGACTGTCACGATTGTCAACCTATGAAGTGGTGGTGCAGAGAATTTGATATCGATTTTCTTGATATTGAATTTGCTGCTCACGAAGAGTTCTCCATTCCTCACCGTGGCGTGGCCCATAGCAACAGAGTTGCAGGCTACTTGAAGAAAAGCGCTCGTAAGGGAGACTTTATTGCCTCAAATATTGGATTTTATGACTCATTTACGACGAGCAACTCCTCGTCAATCTATATGCAAGAGCTCGAACGCTTCTTAAATGTGCTGCTGGAAATTTACACTCGGCCTTATATTCGATGGATCACCTCACCATTCCCTGCAAGTGGGCAGCAGATTTCTGGGTGGAGCAATACTACACCATATTTCGAGGTTATAACCCATCTCAACCTTGCGTCCAAGGCTTTGATGAATAAGCATAGCATCAAGGTTTTAGACCTGGCTATGATTTCCAGGTTGCATCATTTTCAAGAGCTACGCCAAGATGCGATACATATAGGCGACGAAAACCAGCCTTGGTACCGCTCTGTGGCCTTTGCTATATTTGTGCAATTTGCTGGTCTTCTTATGAGCCCGACCTGCGAGGCTCGCGACTGTGGTAACAATCTCCCCACACCGAACATCGGAATCACATCCGGCGATATCCAAGGAGGAAACAACACGATGAACGTATCAAACTTCACATCGCAAGATCAATTGAGATAAGCCCTTTTTGTGCACACAGGCAGCAGCAACGCGCGCTTAGCTTTCTTGCATGTAACATTGGTTGAAAATCGCGTCCTCATAGGGCTGATTAAGAATTATTATTGCTTTATATTGCTATGAATATAGTAGATAAGCCACCAGCTCTACCACCGGCCGTCAATAAGCGGGAAATCAATTCACGGAAATGAATGCCCTATTATTGAAGTTACCAAGTATCCCATCCGATATAGAAATGGAGAGGAGAGCCATAAGGTAGACGGAGACGGCGCCCGGCCCGGCCCCGTGGCACCGTGGCAGGGACAGAGGGGGTACAAAGAGAGAATCCCAGGGAACCATTTCGGACGCCAGCTATATAGTATATAGATAATTAATCTGCAGCAGTGTGCTGCTGGGAGCGTCTGATCTCTGATATCGAATATTTTTAAAACTGACAATAAACGGCCCTGCCCGCTGCGTTGGCTTTGGCGTTGGTCTCTCTGGCCTCTGAGCGGAAAACCGAAAAGGCCAAACACCTACGCGAAATCTGAGGGATCCAGTTTTTGGCGGACTGTAACTCGGCCAAATCGCTGTTACCAGACCTAAGAAGTAGCGCAAAATGCTTATCTTCTCCCCTACTTACAGTAGCTGTGAGAAAATAATGGGGTAAAAAAATATAAAAAGGTACCACTTCCTAGCCAAATCACCCCTAAAAAGTACTATATTTTGCATTTTTTGCCTAAAAAGTGAAAAAAATTCACCTTGATAATTTACGGGCTGCATAGACCAGCTAGTCCACTCGTTGCGCTAGCTCTAAGAGTAAACATAGCTATTGGTACTTAATCTTTTGTTCTACAATTTTTTAATTGCAAGGACCTCCGTAAATGTTGCATACTCTATCGCCGCATCGGAGAAGGACAAAGACGAAGGTAATGAACGGCCGATGGCTCTTGGTCCCAAAAGCCATGATAACTGAAAAGCCTATCTGCATTTCCCCGTGCGCAATGAAAATACTCCAGTAAGCCGAAATGAGAACAAATCAGGAAGCTAATGCCAAAGAAAAAAAACTACGTCGCCATGCGTTTGCCCGCCGCTCGTGAGACAAAAAGTAATACTTTCGGGGCCTTTAGTGGGACTTAAACCCTCATCAAAAGAAGGCGTCGAGTCTACAGTAGATGCATTACCCTCTATGCCATAAGCATCTTTCTGACGCCTAAATATATAATAATTTGAAGCAGTCTGTCTGAAGAAACCCAAAAATATCTGATCCGGAAAGCGCAGATATCATTTCGTCACCAAAAATGCGCTCTCTTTTCACCGCGGTTTAAGCTAGCTAGGGCGCTAGTATTGTCTCTTTCGCTTCGCACGCTAATAGCTAGGCAAATGGCTTGCCTTATACCTACCAAGGATCAGGTAAATCAAGCGCGCAAATTACCCAAACCCTTGATGCTAGTAGGTAGCAACATTTACAATAGATCACTATACATTACTCGTCAATTAGCTCGTGCTATCGGTGTGCTTGTTCGCAAAAGTCAAGGGAACCAATTACTCGGTGAACTTCGTAGTGTCGTAGATATGGATCTTTATCATTTTACTCACTCTTTGGAATACTCACCAAAGTCTGAATCATCACCTTCCCTTTACTTGTTTTTAAATGCTTCCTGCAATGCCTAGCTTATAGGCAGGCCGCACTAGCATTCACGGCATCTAATATTCAAGAGCTCTGCCAAGCTTGGAATTCATTTTATGGCCAGTGCTCCGCATGCTCGAGGGTCTGAAACTTACGAAACAGCTCCATTGCGCGTGCACCAACAACTGCAACGTACCACTATCGTTTTTTGGATTTACTCGACTTCGAACGGATTCTTGTGAATGAATGTGAAGAGAATGTGTTAGGGCACCTAGCCAAGCTGAAAGCTGCGGTGGCCAGTTAAGTCTCAGACTCTTGCTGATTTCTTGAAGAGGTTGAAGCACGCCAAGAACTAGCCCATGCGCGGCGATGACGAACAGGCAACCGAAGGCCTCTTATGATACGTCTGGTTGGCGTCAATCAAGATGAAAGCTGAGCGAATTCCACAGAGCATATATTACGCAGAGCTGACGCTCAATTAAGTATGAAGCATTGCGAGTGAAAAGGAGTGAGGCTTGGGCGGTCAGCTGACGGCAGGAGGTCAGCTTTATGAGGTGCTAACAGAAAAATTAATCATTTCTGAAGGCACTACAGTTCGAGAGTTAGGGTGTTCGAGTTGAGACCTCGACAAAGGGCATCTTTAGAAGTAGGTGGTTGTGATGACTCATCCAAAGGCCCTAGTTTCCTAGCAGAGGAGCACACATGAACGAGCACTAAAGTATTCGAATTCTATGTTGGAGCCTAGTATGCCTCGCTATTGGGGCGCATTGGAGTTAGCTCGTTAACCCACATGCTGGCCATCCTCATTAAAAAAAAAGAAGCGGATTTGACTTCCTTTAATCGCGATAAGTTCACTGCAGTCTCCGCGCTTTCAATACACCCCGATTTGGGCCATTTTTCGTATAATTTCGGATATCAGGCCTTATCGTTTGGCTTCTTTGGTTTTCCGCTCCTCTAGCCACTGACCTGAGGCCACTGGTCTGTTTTGCTTGGGTTATTTGGTCTTTTGTGGTCTAGTTGGCGGTTAATGTTAAAATTTACTTTCTACGTGCTTGTGCACACGCCCATCGCACGTTAAGTGCGTGGTGCGTGAAGCAAGAAGCCCACGAAGCCACAGACCTGCAACTCGGGCATCTGTGCCAGATTAGCTTCGTAGTTTGAGCTGCTTATGTTTTTCTGTACCTGATAGCCTTCCAATACCGATCCCCCGGGGCCTGTGTCATGTACAAGACTAACCCAGAGGAAGAGGAAAGAGGAAGACGCCAAAGGAGGTGGTTAATTCTTGCTCCATTCCTCTCCTTGGGGGTGACTTGGAATCTTGGAATACGCGGGAGAACCGAGAACAAGAAGCTTTTGAAAGTCACTCAACAACCGCGAAAACTCGTCCTTTGGCCAGCATAGTCCAAGATGGCGTCCAGTTTGGGCGCAGGTAAGCGGGCTGGAGCAGCAGATGGTAGTGATTCGGACAAGAAGCCTCGCAACAGCCCGGTGGGTGTCGTGTCTTCGTAGTCGTCTGTGAAAGCTTCATGCTGGCCTCTAGGACTGAGAGGTGTATGTCATTAGATACTGGAGTTGCTCGATTGTAGTGCACATCATGTTGCAATAGCTTGTTACAATAGCTGCCTAAGAGTAGCTTCAGTACTAAGAGAAAACGGAGAAAACACATTTGGTTGTATGGGTTCATTGTGCAGCCTAGATTCGGGCAATTAAAGTATCTGGGTTAAGTATTGTATGCGGCTAGTTCTTGAAATGTCACCACGTTCGTAGCATTTCAAAATTGTGACGAGTGTTTCATTAAACATTAGCCGCACCTCTTGATTTGGTGCATGTCTTTAGGCATTCTATTGACATGACTCCAAATTCTTCGTTTCTCTTTAGGCGGTCGTTGGCGGCAACGATGACGACATGGAGGAGCTGTTGGCCATGGAGCGGGAAATGGCCGCAGGCGACTTTGAGGTCTACGAAGACGAAGACGCCGAATTGGCGCCTGCACCAGTCGTGGTTCCCACCACAGTGAGCAGCAGTGAAGATTTTGCCGAGGTAGACGAAGGCATGCGAGCAGGTTGGCGGCGCCCGCCCGTAGGTGACCGCTTTCTGCCCCACGCAGAGGCGCTGTCGTTTCAATGGATGGACGTCGACTTGTTGACAGGGGACCCCCTCGCCGCGCACCCCCGAGGTGGGGGCATGGGCGTGCCAGGAGCCACGGTGGGGCCCGTGCCGATCATTCGCTTCTTTGGCGTGACGGACACCGGCAACAGCGTCACCTGCTTCGTGCACGGCTTTACCCCGTATTTGTACTGCATCCTGCCTCGCGGCTCAAGTGCTTCGGTACCAGCTCTCGAAGGTAAGCAACAGCAAGCACATGTAGAGCTTCAGTAGTCATAGCGAAATGACTGACTATCCTACTGTGGGACTTGCCTAGTTGTGCAGAAGCACACTCAAAGGGGGGGGAAATTGTGAGGACGTTGAACCACTCTGGGTGCTGGGTTTAGGTTGGCTACTAGAACCACCGTGACTAGCACCCTCTGCACCCTCTTTTACAACCACATTTATGTACATGCTGCCCATTGTCCTCTCTCCACATTCTTCACAGCAACCATGCGGTCGACCCTGAACCGCTTGCTGGCGGGCCGCGGGCGGGGCGTGGAAGAAAAAAAGTGCGTGAACCCCGTGCTGGGAGTGCAGGTGCACGCGGACAAGAACTCGTTGATGGGCTACAACATCGACCAAGAGCCCCGCGTGTTTCTGCAAGTCTTCGTTGCCATGCCCACCATGGTGCCCACCTTAAAGCGGGTTTTGGAAGAAGACGGCGTTGAATTCCCCGCTGGTTCGTTGATAACACAACTACCTAAGCTTTTTTTCATGTGTGGTTTTATATACGGTCGGGTGAGTGCGTACTGACTGCAAAAAAAGTATTCTTCACGAGCGCCTTGGTAGCTTTTTAGTCTTCTCAGAGTGCAGTTGTGAGATGCATCTTCTTCCCCTGCTCTGGTCTCACCTTCAACCTCTCGCTGTCCATTTATACTTGTGCGCTCGTCTGAGCAGGCACCCTCCCTCACGGGCTGACCCACGCTGCCTGCCCCACTTTCGAGTCCAACGTGCCCTTCGTGCTCCGCTACATGATCGACAGCAGCACCAACGGCTCAACCTGGATTGAACTCCCGCAGGGCGCCTACTCTCGCCGCACCTCCAACAACATGGTTACTCACACGCAGGTACTCTTGATGATATTTTAAACCTCCAGAGTTTTTCAAAAATGAGACGCACTTTGCTAACTTTAGTCTAGCCTGAAATGTTAGATTCTGCTCTCATGTTTACAGTGAGTGTATCTGAGCGCGTTTCACATTCCTCGGTCTAAGTCTCTTTGATGTAAAATATTTCCCTCTCTTCCTTTGCTAGATTGAAGTCGACGTGGTTTATTCCGATGTCGTGAGCCACGCGCCCGAGGGACTCTGGTCCAAACTTGCTCCTTTGCGGGTGCTGAGCTTCGACATCGAGTGCCAGGGCCGCCAAGGCCATTTCCCCGACGCGCAGCACGACCCGGTGATTCAAATCAGCTCCGTGGTGCAAGTCCAGGGCGAGAAAGTGCCCGCAGTGCAAGTGGTCTTTACCCTGAAAGGCTGCTTGCCAATCGTGGGGGCCCAAGTGGTGACGTCAGAGACCGAAGACGAGCTGTTGCTCAAGTGGCGCGATTTCGTGCAGGAAAGCGACTGTGACCTCTGGACCGGTTACAACATCCAAAATTTCGACATTCCGTACCTTCTGAACCGCGCCAAGGTGTTTCCGATTCAGTGACCAGCTCGACTGACTTATTTCCTGCTTGAATATTGTCGCGCCCATTCCTACGTCTTGAGAAGAATTGCGTCTTAGTCTCTCTATCATCCCGCCTCATCTCTACTTTTCTCCGCAATCCCTATGTTTTTATCTTTACAATGCATCGCGATGCCACACCATATTCAGACCCTGGAGAAGAAGTACCCTCGCCTCAAGAAGTTCCCCGAGCTCGGGCGCGTGCGCGGAATCGGCGCGCGCATGACTGAAGCTACCTTCAGCAGCGCGGCTTACGGCAACCGCGACAGCATCAACACCACCGTCGACGGCCGGGTGCAGTTCGACTTGCTCCCGTACATGTTCCGCAACCACAAGCTGAGCTCCTACAGCTTGAACAGCGTGAGTGCCGAGTTTTTGGGCCAGCAAAAGGAGGATGTGCACCACTCCATCATTGCCGACTTGCAGAACGGCACCGACGCAGACCGCCACCGTTTAGCGGTGTATTGCCTCAAGGACTCCCTGCTCCCGATTCGCTTGATGGACAAGCTGGCGGTGAGAAAGACGAAGCACGTTCTTGTTGAATTTCGTACTAAATATGATTCTGATTCTTTGCAATATAGCACCTTTCCGGTGTACAAATTTAAACTGACTGTCCTTTTGCATTCATTTGTGCCTTTGCGTGTGTTCTTGTGTGATGACCCCCTATCCCGTAGATTTTGGTGAACTACGTGGAGATGGCGCGCGTCACTGGCGTGCCCATTGACTTCCTCCTCACCCGAGGCCAGCAAATTAAGGTATGGCCCCACCACACTTCATCGAATCATCTCGATGTCCTGACCTTTGAGTTTTGAATTAGCCCCCTTTATTCACACTGCCTCTTGTTGATTGGTCTTTCCTTCATTTGCCTAACCGCGTTAGTATATGTGTTCCTACTTAATAGGTGTTTAGCATGTTGCTGCGCAAGTGCCGTTTGGTCAACCTCTTGATCCCCACTCTCGCCAAACACGGGGCGGACGACTCCACGTACGAGGGCGCCACCGTGATCGAGCCCAAGAAGGCCTTCTACAACGAGCCCATTGCCACTTTGGACTTCGCGTCCCTGTACCCCAGCATCATTCAGGGCTACAACTTGTGCTACTCGACCCTCGTGGCCCCTAGCGATAAGGCGAAATTGCCAGAAAGCAGCTACCAGGTAGAAATCCCACCCATCGAAAAAATTGAAGAAATGGACGATAACACAGCATCATTATGGCCATAACTGCCACGTATACTTTCAACTTACAAATGAGAGACATCACGCTTCCTGCTCTAATTCATCCTCCCGCTTCGTTATATTAACGTACTATCTCCTCGTACCAGATTTCCCCATCCGACGATTGCTTCGTGAACTCAACCACTCGCCGAGGGATTTTGCCGCAAATTTTGGACGAAATTTTGGCTGCTCGTAAGCAAGCGAAGCGGGACATGAAAAACGCCACGGACCCAATGGAGAAGGCGGTGCAAAACGGCCGCCAATTGGCGCTCAAGGTTGGTGTTATTGCTACGTAACTTACATATTCGTGTCCGAAAATGCAAGATGGACAGAGGTGAGTGTGTTGTTGACTTGTTACAATGTTGAGAAGTTCTGTCAGGTCTGCATCAGAAATCATCACGAAGGATACTACTGTTGTTGTTGGCACTGTTCTTGTCCTCCCTTTCTTTCCAACAGGTGAGCGCCAACTCGGTGTATGGCTTCACGGGCGCTACGGTCGGGCAGCTGCCGTGCTTGGCGATTGCGTCGAGCACCACTTCTTATGGCCGCCAGCTCCTGATGCGCACCAAGGAATACGTGGAAACCAACTTTACCCTGGAGAACGGGTGCGTGTGGCGTGTGCGCGGGCATGTGACAGTGAACATAGCATCGATGAAAGATTTCAACTATTTTTCTTCCTTCTGATGTGCCCTAATGAGCCGGCGCTCTCACCATCAACGTTCATGTGTTTGTGTACATCCCCCCTCCTCCTCCTTCTTTCCGCGCCCCTTCTCGTGTCCCGTCTGCGACCTGCGCGTGTACTAGCTACCCTGCCAACGCCGACGTGGTGTACGGCGACACCGACTCGGTGATGATCAAATTCGGCGCTGAAACGGTGGCCGAAACCATGCCTTTAGCCGAGAAGGCCGCCGCCGAAGTGAGCAGCATTTTCCCCGACCCCGTGAAGCTGGAGTTTGAGAAAGTCTACTGGCCGTACTTGCTGATGAACAAGAAGCGCTACGCAGGCCTGCTGTGGACCAACAGCGACAAGCACGATTACATGGACTGCAAGGGCTTGGAAACGGTGAGGGGGTCAACTTAATATTTGAGCGGATCCAAAGCCACATTAATTGTTGTTGTTGTTGTTGTTAGTGTTCTTGCTTCTTTTACTCCTATAGCAACACCGGAGTCAGTTGCACTAATTTCGTACGACGAATAGCACCTTCTTATCGTTCAACATGTTGTCGTTTGACTTTTTTTTGTACTTCAATTTTTTTTCAATTGTCTTTCTGTTGTTGTTGCGACCGTTCTCTCCTCCTTGATCAGGTGCGGCGTGACAACTGCCTGTTGGTGCGTCAAATGGTGGACACCTGCTTGCGGAAGATCTTGATCGAGCGCAACGTAGAGGGCGCCATTGCCCACGCCAAGAGCACCATCAGCGACTTGCTGCAGAACAAGCTCGACATTTCCCTCCTCGTAGTGACCAAGAGCTTGGCCAAGTCCGCCGACGACGACGGGTAAGTTTGACAAGTCGGAACGAGGGAGAAGGGGTTTTTGATATCTTTGCCCTTTCTTGTTTTCTAGTCCTTTTTCGTACACTAAGCTATTCTTCTCCTTTTATTTCGACGGAGATTTATTTATTGTTTTCATTTCTGGTGTATCACTTTTTCAATGACTGTTGCTACCTCAACATCATCATATTAGGTACAAGGCCAAGCAGGCCCATGTGGAGTTGGCGATGCGCATGCGGAAGCGGGACCCGGGCACCGCCCCCAACATGGGGGACCGCATCCCTTACGTCATCATCCAGGTGCTTACTCTTCACTGTGACCATTTGAAGACATACGCGTCGCTGATGCCTTAGTTTTACTCGTAAGTATTTTTCTCTCCTGTCCTTTTCTTGTCATAATTCGCAGGCTGGCAAAGGAGTACCCGCGTACGAAAAGTCGGAAGATCCGGTGTACGTGCTCGAGAACTCCATTCCCATTGACGTGGAGTACTACTTGCACAACCAGCTCTCGAAACCTTTGCTTCGCATCTTCGAGCCGATTATCGACAACCCTCAGTCGCTGCTCAGTGGAGACCACACCCGCACCATCTGCAAGCCCACGCCCACCGCCCGCAAGGGGGGAATCATGATGTTTGCCGTGAAGACGTTAAGCTGCCTGGGCTGCAAATGCCCTATTACTGACGCCGAAGCCACCCTGTGCGTGCGTTGCAAACCGAAAGAAGCTGAGATTTTCATGGGCAAGTCCTTCCGCGTCCGAGAAATCGAGAGCTCCTTTGGACGATTGTGGACGGAATGCCAGCGCTGCGCCGGGTCTCAGCACCACGACGTGCTTTGCTCCAATTGCGATTGCCCCATATTTTACAAGCGAAAAAAAGTGCAGAAAGACTTGGCCGACGCTCACGACGCACTGAGCCGTTTTGGGTGGTAGTTGGTCGAGAGGCGAAGAAAGAGACGAAGAGAAAGAGAGGACGGTTCCAAGATAATGCTGCCGTTTACGGAGCTAAGGAAGATAGTTGTAATCGGCAATGGGAATTCCAAACAATTTGTAACCCACAGAGTATCCCTAGCCCGCGTGCGCGTGCGAGTGGCAGCAGGGACTCATAACCACTTCGTCCTAGGGGGCTGAGGGTTTCCACGACTCGAAACCAAAGTAAATTCCTGTTATATATACTCCAGCTGGCATGTGGCAGGGTACTAGACCAACTGGCAGCTAAAGGGGGGTCACGGGGAACGGGGTCACTTCTGAAATATCACGTTTAGTGGCCATAGCATACGAAAACCGAGGCGGGATTCCCCCTAACCGAGCTCATACGGTATTTTGATAATATTGAGGGGGAATCCCGATACCAAGAAGCACGAAATTCTATTGAATTGGGGCCTAGAATGGGCCAAAATCGCTGGAAATCCGCAGAGCAGCCGAGCTGCACTGGCTGTGCTAGATGAGCACCAAAAAAGAAATAATGGCACCCAACGGACAAATTTACCGTGGTTTTGCGTCGCGGCCCTACGGGGTATACCAAATGCGGCTTACGGCTTATCCGTGCATTGGATGATAAATACGTAAATCGCGTCTATGATGCGAAATGGCCAATAAAGCGCAAAATTTCCGCTTTTGCGAGAAGTGACCCCGCTTTAGCTGCCAGTTAGACACTAATGGCTACGGGTAGACCTCGGTTGCTGTGCTTTTGTACTGAGTTCGGTTTGGTAAAAAAGTACATGAGAGGAGCACCCTTGTTCTTTTCACTGCGACCTCTTCTTTGTATTGGCCTGCCATTCGTTAAAAAAACGCAGAAATAGTTCGGTAGAATCGCGAAGAACTTAAGCTCGATGACACGCACGCCTGGTAAGCGAATTCCGCGGCTCCTGGCTCATGTGCATGCGCGAGTTGTTGGGCCATCCGGCCAGCCCAATGGGGATTCCGTTTGCGATATCTATATCCCCTGTACAATAAAACAAAATTGCGCAAAGGCACGAACTTTGGATACGTGTGCGCGTGCTTCGCGCGAACAAAACACGAGACTAATGATAATACGGGAGGGGAAGGGGAATCCGCAAAAACCTTCGTAAACGAGCGGAGAGCTTGTGGGTATTGCGCACTCTATGAATATAATAAAGGGGGGGGGCAAATGTAGCTCATGACTTCCTGACAACGAGGTAAAAATTTGCAGAAGCGGAAAATGTGTACCTGATTACATTATACTCATGTATTGGCTCCTCTCCTAGTATAATTTTCTTTGCTTTGTATTTCTGCCTGTTGGCATTCTAGTTCTGGCCCCTCTGGACCCGTATCAAAATATCCCACTTGCCGTTCAAGGTGCCTTAGGTCCTGTCCTGAGGCCGCGCGAGACTCTCGGTTGGACAAAAAAAAACTTCCTCAAGCTCCTTTCTCTAACTATAAAATTGACACAGTATTCTAGCGAATTGTTTGACACCTATGCCCCTCTTTACGATTCTGCTTTTCAACAAACGCCGGATTCCCTACCCGTAGTCGGCATTTACGTGCTTCAAATCCCTTTCGAGGCCCTAACTTGTGAGATAGTTTTCAGCGCGTACCTCGAAGGAAGCGGGTTCCACGCTAGGGTTGGAAGAAGCTCGAGCTCAGTACAGGAGGTCTACCGTAAGTATGTGACAACTTGTTACATCTTCGTTCGTGTGTTTGGTTTGACTGTCCCTGTATCTCGTCTTGGAACTCAACTATATGTACTGTACGTGTACTAATCCTTTCTATTACATGGAATTTCGTTCGTGGTTCGTTCGTTCGTTCGTTCGTTCGTTGGTGTTCGCCCTTTCTTTTTGAACTGTACTACTGTGCAGTTATGTTATACATGTGCTGTAGATAAGAAAGCGGACCACGGGCACAAAAAGGGCCACGCGTCAAGGGCGCCACACGGGGCACTATTCCACGGGCACCTCAAGGCCGTACGGTGCTCCGCACCAAACTAACTGCACTTACACCGCGCATCGCGCGGGCACCCGAACTTGTTACTTCTCGAATTCGAAACTCACCAGAAAAAAAATGTGTGTTTGGAAAGAAAGTTGCCTCCGCTGGTTCGTCTGTCCACTCCCATCACACTTATTTCGCGCTCTAGTCACAATTCTAACACAAAAAGATTGCTTGCCTTCCTCCGTACCTGCTCCTCTGTCAGCGCGCAGGTTTCTATTTGCTTCTAAGCTACTGTACCACATCCCCATAAGATTTAAAATTCGCCTGGTACTCACCGGCTCACCGCCGGATGTTCTGTACTATAACGTAAAATTGAAATATTCGATCTGAATTATTTCACCAAATTTGTTAGTGAACAAGCTAAGTTAATCTACGTTGCGGTTCTGAGCCTACTTTTGCTGCGCTTGTCGACTATAAATACTGCAATCACGTCGACTTGCCGTCTTCAAGTCAGTCGCGCATCCGGGTACTCAGTGACTCATACGCTCATACGGTTTCTCGCCCTAGTATGGGGCGACAAGAAAAAGGTCGCCGAAGCAATTTAATCCTTGACATCAGCGCCCTAATTCCAGTGGTGACATTCACTTATGTAATCTCGCAAAAGCTCATTGCTTTGATTGGGCCATGGTGTACCAGTTGGTTTCGGCGGCATAGTCTGTCGATGAAACGAAGAGGTAGATTCGAAGAACAGAGCGCCATGGAGGTTTCGTTGGAAGCGACACTTGCTGGAAGAGCGTGTCGCACGGCCTTGAGGAGAAGCCCAGCTTCATGTCGCGTCGCCCTTGCCGCACATCGAGCACGTATTGACCCAGCACTTTCAAACATCCTTAAAATTGTTGGAGATTACGAGGGCAAGGTCGGTCTGCATTTCAATTTATTCCTTTGGTTTCTGAAGGTGTGTCAGTATTGTTTACTCACAGTTTGAATTGAGCGCTTTTATTTATTTGATATCGTAGCACGGCAGGACTCCGCTATGCGAATCTTCTAGGCTTGGAGATGTTGATACCTTGCAGTTTCTGTTGTCGGCTGGAATTGGCGGCTGCATACTTTCGGTGAGATAGAGGGCATGGTCTTAGGATGTTCCGGTCTAAGAATTTGTTGATATGCTACTTTTCTTGTATCTTTTTGGTGTGCACTTTGGTATACTATCTTACCGCTAAGTCGAAAGCATAACAGTAACGTGTGTGCTACTACTTACAGGAAGGCGTAAAGCCGAAAGATCTGGCTAGCGGTGCTTGCCGCGCGCTCCTCGAGCACCATTATTTGGCCGTACAACACCTATCAATATATCCACGCGATATTATCCCTGCTGTGATTGCACACTGTACTGGTAGCAGAGTTTCGATGAAGTTTATGCCCACAGTAGAACTGTCTGCCAGTAAAATTGAGGAGGCAGTTCAGGTTCTGTCCTTACGCACCTACCACTTTAACGACCCGTCCTTCCGTTGGGCCCCTACCAACGCCCGTGCGAGTATCTTCGCTTGGGCACAGGATGTTTTTGCGGCCCAATTAGTAGCAATTGCTGAACCATTTGCAGACTTACCTGAAGATTGTGCTGCCGATGTGTGGGAGTATCTCATCGAGACAGCCATGACACGCATTGACATGCAACATATAGTGACAAATTGCTCATCGCCCGAGGCACTCGCTTGGATCGGCGCAGTGGTTGCTGCAGCTTATGCAGCCAAAGCCGGGGTACGGACAGCACCAATTTGTTTTGCTCGAGCTCAGCAATATGAGGATATGAATCTTCTAAAAATGCCCTTTTTAATTCCTTTTGTCGAGCCATTAGAATAGACCGTGCCTAATGATCTCTACTTGCCGTGTTGCACACACATGGTGTCCGCATCAGGTGGATGCTGCGAAACCATTAAGACATGCAGTTCTAGTAGGCGACTTGGCCACCGTGCAGGATTGCATCCTTAAAGGTGCTGACCTTGAGATAGCTGGCAACACGAAATCCTTTGAGAGAGACGGCAGGGTTATTGAAACGTCCAACATTCGTCGTGTTCGAGATACACACAATAAGGATAAGGTGAACCAAAGTGCACCTATTCGCACGCATCAAGTGCACTCATCTTCTTTTTTTTTAACTTAGTTTATCTGTTACATTCACTTCGTGCTGTAAATCATGTGTTTATTTTTTTGCGATAATATATACGTCAATTACTATTCCTCTTGTGTCAAGTGCGTTGACGAGAACATGGAGTATGGCTGATGAATATTATTTTGTGTGCAATTTGTTCTCCAAGATTAGCCTTCTTATGTTGTTTCCATGGAATGACAGGATTCATACACAGCGCTGATGTGTGCCACCGCCAATGGCCGGACTGCTATCGTGAAACTTCTTCTAGAGGCAGGCGCCTATACGGAGGCTATTGATGAAGTATGCTCCTTATAGGCCTGTAGTAGTAATACTTCTAATCTTTAAGAGCATAACAACTTAACTCATTTTGAAGCATTTGTCTTTATCACTCTCATTTTAAACATTTTTATTATTGATTCTACTGCTTAGCTGCCAACGATTGTTACGGAAACCCTCAACACTTCTGTAGATGATACTCACTCAAGACTATTACATTTCGAATCATGTTCAGTCAAACACAATCCTATTGAGTTGATATTTGTGTATCTTTGAATAATATTACAACAATTTTGTTATTGCTTGTTTGATGCATTGCTTGTTTGATGCGAACGTGCAGGATGGGATAATGCCACTCCACCGTGCTTCAATTCAAGGATATACTGCTATCGTAGGCCTCCTTCTACAAGCAGGGGCCAGCGTGGATTCAAAAAATTTGGATCGGGTATTTATGGGCTTAAATTGAGTAGGGTACCCTTCAGAATAGCCATTCGCTAACTAACAAATGTAGTTCTCCCCCCTATCTTTTGTTCGCTCATCTTGGCTCACTTTAATTTCCGGTGGATCTGGTTGATTGTATTACTATAGAAGTGTGCATTCGTCGAAATAAATCTTTGTGTCTTCTTCTTCCATTCTCATTTTTAGGGTGGCGTCACACCGCTTATGATCGCCTCCATGAATGGCTACGTCGATATCATGGAACTTCTGTTACAAGGAGGCGCTGACGTCAATACCACAAACCATGTGAGATTCCTTCCTTCCTGAGGAAATATTTTCTTAATCGTTTAAAATGACTAGAGCATTCGCCAGTAATTGAGTCTAAAGCTTCCTCTGCCCCCACCAATCATCTTTTGGGTTCTTTGTCTTTTTATGATAGTGTATTTTAACATGATTTCTGATATAATTTAATTTTTATTTAGATAACCCCTTACCTCATGATGTATTTACTTCGAGTTTACTTCGACTCCTTCTTTTATTATTTTCTTTCATATTCTAGGACGGGAAAACAGCCCTCACTTGTGCAAACTTGGCGGGCCATGCAAATACAAAAGTAATTGAGCTCCTCCATGAAGCTGGCGCCGATCTCGAGGCCATAGACCAAGTATGAGTTTTTTTTTATAAATAATACTGTGAGTTGAGAATTAGACCTTGCATTACTTTGAGAAGACTTGTGTACCTCTATCGCCATCGCTACGAAATTCATTAGAGGGTCTAACTTTGGGCGCTTAGGGTTATTATCTCTGAGTTTCTGATTTTTCTCTACTGATACTAGTACGGTGACACTGCACTCATGAATGCTTCGAAAATGGGTCACAATGATGTCGTTGAGCTCCTTTTCGGAGCTGGCACTAACATCCAAGTGAAGAACGAAGTAAGTTTTCTCACTTTCTAACTTAGTCCCTTTTTTACTTTGTGCTATAATGCTACGTACTTAATTTCACCAGAGCCACATCTGCCCATTCAACTTTCACTTTTTTACTGAGCCATTTCTTTTCATGCTTACTGCTTTGTTATTCGCTACAGGCTGGTAACACTGCGCTCACGTATGCATCACTTAATGGACACGCCGCTGTCGTTAAGTTCCTGTTGGGAGTGGGTGCTGATATTGAAGCCGAAAATAATGTGAGGCGTTCTCATAATATTACCTCTGTCTTTTAAAATCCTAAGCATCCCATATAGACTTGTATTATGTCTTGAAACTGATTCTTTTTATAATACTCCATAATGATAGGATGGCTGCAGCGCAATTCTTTGCGCCTCAAAAAAAGGACATGTTACCGTCGTGGAGCTTCTCATCCAAGCGGGCGCAAATACAGATACTAAAGACGAGGTGAGAATGAAATAATTCATATTTTATTGACAAATCTTTAATTGGAAAGACCATTGCAGAACGCATGTACAAGTATTATAGTTGGTTGGCTTACGAAAAATTGTGAAGTTCTCGCGGTCGTGATTACACAATAAGAGTCACTTCACTATGTCATTGTTCTTTTGTCTATACTGTTATTTTGTAGTTTGGCAACTCACCTCTTCGTTACGCCATCGCGATGAGGAATGCCGAAGTCGTGTCTCTTCTCCTGCAGAAGAAGTCTTTGAACCAGGGGCACGCCATACCAACGCGCTAGTCGCCGCAGCCTTGGAGTATTTCAGTTAGCGGATATGGCACCCTACTGTACTTACCTAACATCTGGACCACATCTTTTTTATTGGAAATCATTCGGAATTGTTTTGGTGTTATTATTGATATGGCTGTGACTGCCGCCGAAACAGTCATCATGTGCCTTATCATTTTAGCCAAGATATTCACAATTCAAGTGCGCACGAACGCGCGAGCTAAAGTGGTCTGCTCGTCCGCTCTAGTGCTGGACTGTGGCTCTCCAATCTCCAAGGGAAGCACAAATAATAAAAATGCTTTGCTTACTTCAAAGATCTTCCTAAGAAGCACGATGCGCGAGATAGTACATAGGAGTGGTTAGTGGCTAGTAGCCACAGATTTTATAGTGGTTAGTGGCTAGTGGTTATTGGCTGAACATATGCCAGCAGTGGTGCGTGTCACCCCGCCTCGGTTCTAGTGAATCAAACGTGGCTCATCAGAGCTAACAGGCAATAACTGGGAAGCTCCCTGTCTCAAAACACGGCTGAGTCCATCTCTCGCCTGCGCAACTGGCATAACAAACGCATACGTGAAATGTGCAGGGTGACGATGTGTCAATCGTTTATCCACCAAATATCTTCAGCGAGCTTACAAAAGCGCACGGGTGTCTTTTCGATTGAGTACCACCTCGCAAACCGCACTCTACTCTGGGCTGGCCACGTCGCACGCATGCCTAAGAGTCGGCTACCCAAAAGGCCCATGCTTTCGTGGGTATACGAGCCGAGGATAGCGGGCGGTCAAGAGATGACTTATGGCAGATCTCTAGAACGGCATCTGAAGTACTTCGGCCTCGTGGACGCCCTGGCGCAGGACCGCGCTGGCTGGCTAAAGCTCGTTACGAAAGCGCCTTTCAGCATTGGAAAACCGCAGCTGCGGCCACCTCGGTGCGACACTAGA
>Ga0307982_1000537_pt1 | contig 29830 bp, 18 predicted proteins | sample OrgLakmetagen989_FD_201847 | JGI IMG/M metagenome (GOLD analysis project Ga0307982, IMG submission 201847) | Saline water microbial communities from Organic Lake, Antarctica - #989 | ecosystem: Environmental > Aquatic > Non-marine Saline and Alkaline > Saline | place: Antarctica: Organic Lake...
GGCGACGCCAGGCTGGTAGGCTGTACTGCCAGGGATATGACAGCGGTGCTTGGCCATATGGACGAGCTGGCTGGGTGCACTGCATGCTCGTCGTATTTCTCCGCTTCTGTGGGGTCCAGGTCTCCGGTAGAGAGGCTGCAGGGAGATGTCCCCCCCTCGCGCCCTGAGGGGGGGATGGGGGGGTCGCCCACCAGCGCCGCAGCTTTGCGGCGCATGGACTCGCATGCGGGGGTGTACGGTGTGGGAATCCACCCCCGCGCCATGCACAGCAGCAGCCACAGGCAGCCTGCGGCGCTGCTGGCAGCCGAGACGTAAAAGGTGAGCTCCATGTTAGGCAGATCGCTGTGCGACGAGCTGCCATTTCCACCAGCGCTTCTGGGCAGCTGCACCATGAAGAGGCCAGTCGCAGAGGACATGGTGGATGCTATGAGCATGGTTGTGGTGTTGGCTGCTGCTGCTCTCATGTACCAAGCCGGGGGAAGAAACGAGTACAGCATGCCCACGGTGACAAACAGGGCTGCGAAATGAAGCGCCCAAGTCCACTGAGAAAGCACAGCAGCCGTCATGTGTGGGGCTCCAAAAACCACCAAGGCTGGTGTTATTGCAGCTGCTGCAGTTGTGAGCAGCAGTGCGCTACTGTATCCGCCAAACCGATACACTCCAAACAGTACAGGAAATGTCACAAACGGCGCGTACAGCGAATGAACGAAAAGAGTGTGTGTGACATCTTGAACACTGATTCCAAACCAGACAGGCACAACATTCACAAAGTACTGCTCTGATGGCTTGAACCACACCAAGAACTGTAGAATGCACGTGGCAGCCAGCAAAACACGTGGAGCCGGCAGCTTGAGAAGCAAATGTGAGCTGGTCTGGGATGTCGCCATTGTAACCAGCTACAACGATTCCAACAGCAACACCTACACAACCGAGCTTAAAAGCGTGCCTTATCAGTAAATGGTGCTGCCAAATTGGTATGTTTGCGCCCGATGAATGCTCAGTCTGCCCTGGCAAAATCTTGGAGCGAATGCTGCACTTTCCGCATCCGCACAACACTCAGAATTATATGCTTGCGTTGCTCTTCCAGCAGTAGCATGAGGGTTTGGAACTTATTTGATATATCCTCAAGCATGTGGCTCTTGTCTGGTATTTTAGCCTGACTTCTGCAGGGCCCTTGAGGGGTGTTCCCCCGGGAACGGCAGTCACAGCGGAGCGTCCTGAGTCAGAGCGTTACGCACAACATCCTCAAGAGTGGGGAACAGGCAATAACAAGCTGGCTTGAGTGCATTTACCCCCGGCTAGAGCCCATGCATGAGCTGGCTGCACTGTTGGGAGGGCAGCAGTGGACGCTGCAACCGCACCAGGGACGCAGCCCGCAGCGCCCGAAGCAGGACACCATGGCAAGGCTGTGTCCCTGCCCACCCCAGCCTGCGATCTTTGAGGTTGTTGTTACCGCGAAGCCTTTGCCATGGCCTGTGTGTGTATGCCAGCAGCCAACCTGGGCTGTTACAGCCTGCGATAGCAATGTCTCAAGGGGGCCGCCGGGGGGGCCGCAGGGGGGGGTAGTGCCGCACAGTCATTGTGTCTCAGGGACTTGGTGTATCTGGTGCATACTGAGTAGTGCCTGGTAGAATAGGTGGCGTGCCGCGTACGCTATGCCAGGTGGTGTCTGCTACTTCCAACGGCCATCGTGCAAATGCATGCAACTGCTGCTCGCAGCAAGTCTACATAGACTGTTGGTGCAACAAGCAGGAATACCCGTCTGTTCATTCGCAGGCAAGCCAACTAATATTCTAACGCACAAGACTGCACCTGCCCCCCCCACCTCCGACGCAAGCACACTGGTAGCACGTTGCACGTTTACACTCCAGGCTGAATAGGGCCCATCTTGGCGTCGATCTCATCGATCTGCTTGTCGACATCAGCATCGTCTTGCACCTTGAGGACAAAGTGGTTGTCATACAAGGGGTCGCGGTACACAGCGCCCTCACGCAGAATGAAGAAGCGCACAAAAGCGTCGTCCTGCAGCGGCAATGTGGGTGGCAGACACTGCAATTAGCGTACGGCGCTGACGAACTCACCTCCAAGGACATGCCGACGATGCGGGTGGGCTCGTTGCTGAGAATCACAATGGGGTTCTCCCTGGTGCCCTCCTCGAAGAAAGCAGTAGCATCACGGTCAAAGAGGTCGAAGTCCTCGCCGGCAGCAAGCTTGGCAATTTCCTCTCGGCGAGCAATGCCTGTGTAAAAGTGTTTCAGCTGTTTCCGAAGCACCACGAGGTGCAAACACTGTCGCATCAAAAGCCGCACTCCACATCACCTGCGCATCCGCCTCGAACCAGCAGATACACACCAAAACAATTAAGTTGTAAGTGGGGAAAACACATTGACATGCAGCTGCCGCGTGCAAACGTCCAAAGCACACGTCATGGGCCGCGGAGCAGCTGAGAGTATTTCACTGCCAATCAGCCAGCTCCAGAATGCTGGGGTACGCACCTGTGAGACCCTCGCGCTCGCCATGGATATGGCCCTCGTCTGCGTCGATTTTAGGTGCCCCAGTGGACATAGCTGCGCGGAGAAAGTGGTGAACGTGTGTGCTCGAGGACGCGGCAGGGCGAGCCGTCTGCGGAATTGCGAGAACCACAGGGAGGAGAAAAGCGCATGGGCCTACTGCAAGGGCCGATGCCCCAGGTGATGTCAACGTACTTGCAACAGTGTTCCACACGCGAGGCTGCACAGAGCGTGCAGCAGTTGCTGCGCGGAAGGCGACACGGGCCAGCATATCTGAAACGGTGATACGAAAACTCCAGCTGATGCACACAACGTCACAATTTAGAAAGCACTTTTTGTTCAGCAGGCGGGCAATGCAGCTGAGCACACCGCAAAACACAACAGACAAGCTGAGCACCCCCATAAATCAAACCTGTGTGCGGTCTGCTCAGGTTTGCGAGCCACTCACCCCAAAACAGCCTGGGTGTTGGTGGGTGTGTCATACTGCCGTGCCGAACAAGCGTCGCCTCCAAGCTTCAATTCAAGTCCATCATCAGTGTCGAACGTATCAGCTACTCATTAAATCAACCAGAGGAGCCACTCAAGCCACTATGCCTCCTGGCCCGCGCCCGACAGCTGGCGCTCGGCCAAGGCCTCGGCCGCAACCTCTTGGGAGCCACGGTGCAGCCACGACCTCCTCGCGAAGTGCCCCCCGTGGCCGCGTTGTACCTGCAGCCGTTGCAAAGGGTCGAACTTCTTCGTCTTCCTCCTCTGCAGTGCGTTCTCCTCGTCCGGCTGGCCGAGTCGCCGGTCCACGAAGCACTGCCGCAACGGCTGCCGCTGGTGCTTCACAGCCACAATTCGCTGCAAGGCCCCAAATGGGCCGAAGTGAACCAAACCGCCGTCAAGATTCAGAAATGGGCATTCCTAGCCAGCCGCTGCGTCCTGGTCCCTCAACGGCTACAGCGCGGCCAAGCCAGTCTCAGCAACGTGCGAGGCTGGCAAGGCCTGCACCAACCTCGAGGGCCCTCAAGCCCCAAGCTGCTTCCAGCCACAGTGCAGCTAGCAACCACCAATCGACGAAATCAAGCCGGGTGAAGTTTGTGGATGCCTCCTTTAATCCTAGTACGTCGGCAGGCACCACCTTTGACTACAACCTTGCTTGCGGTATTTGCAACGGCTTATCCTTGCATCACGCCAGTTTTTGCACAGATTCCGTACAACGTCAGCAGCATACATCCCAAATGGACCAGCATGGCTTGAATTTGACTCCTGCGCAGTTGCAAGCTGTGCAGCAGCTGTATGCGCAGGCAACTGGTGTCGGGGCAGATGGCAACCCCCAGCTCTCAATTGGCAGCTCTGCCAAATCGCCACACGTGACTCACCCCCGAGCAAACACTGCAGTTGCAGCACAGGTACACCGTGCGCCTCCAGCTGCGCCAGACATGCCTCCAAGCCCTCAGCGGAGGGGGGGTGCAGATCCCTCTGGGGGTGTCCCTCCATCTCACCCCCAAGCCACACCAAGTAACATCCAACTGAACAACATTCACGGTGGCTTCGGCACAGTGACACATGCGCACCCCGCTGTGGTATCTGCCCCCGAAGCCAGGGCAGCAGAGCTACGCCGAGCTCAGATTCTCGCCATGTCTCCGCCGTCAGCTGGAGCTACTCCCGGCACAGCCTTTGCCTCCAGCGACGCCGCTGCCTTTGCCAGTGCAGCCGCCCAGGTGGATGAAATTGCATCGCTGCGCAGGCAACTACAGGTAGAGTCTGACCGCCGCAACACGGCGGAGCAGGACCTAGCGGAGACGCTGCGATCCCTGGCAGTTGCACGGGATGCCATCCAAGGCTCAAATGCGGGCAGCGTACAAAAGCAAGTCCGTGTTCACAGCGCCTCACTAGAAGCCCTGAGCAACCCACAGATGCAGTTGATATCCCCTGCAGCCCTGTCCTCAGCGTTTGCACTCGACCCGTGCCTCCTGGAACACATTGCAGCTGGTGTCCCGCTTCTTCGGTTGTTCCCTCTTGAAGTGCTGCGGGAACTCTTGCGGCAATCCAGCAGGACATATCTGCCCCCTCGCAGCTTGCTGTCCTCTGGCCCGTCAGCGCCCTCCGCCTTGAGCGTGATTCTGGACGGATACGCAGTGCAGCAGGAGGCTCTGGACTCCATCACCGCATCGCAATATGAGCCTGTGACGCAGCATGCGAGCCAAGCTGTGCCTGCTTTGCAGTGGGGCCCAGCCTCTGCTGCCGCTGTGCTGTTGCCCGGACATGCATACGGAGGCAACGGTATTTGGAGTGACGGACGGAGCCAAGCGGGGGGTGCAGGGGGGGTCACTTCGCACCTGGACGGGTGGGTAACCCCGGGGGGGCTGCACGCCCTGGTGATTCCAGCTGAGCTCATCAGCCAGTACCTGCAGAGCGCAGCCATGGCGGCTGGGCAGTGGCAGTGGGGCGACTTCTCCGCTGGGCCTGGCGCCGCTCCGGCCCAGCCCAAGCCAGAGCATGCTGTGGTGCTGCAGACAAGTCGCAAGGCAGCCACGCTGCTGGCTTTGGCAGCGAGCTTGATGGGCACTGCGCCACTTGCAATGCCGGCTGCAGCATCAGGGGGTGCTTCGTCGCCGCAGGGGGGGGTGTTGTCCGACCGACTGCGACTAGCCATGCAGGAAGCCACCATGCAAGCAGTGCTGAACGGGCAGCCACGGCCTACTTCTGGCCACGCGAAGCTGCTGCGGGACCTGCAGCGCCTCCCACGCAGCGTCACGGCGCCCTCCCCCCTCCTGGCCAGCCTCCTGCTGGCGGGGGCTGGGGGGGGGGGCACCTCCCCCCTTCGCCAGCTGGAGCTGCAGGTGGCTGCAGCCGCCCGCTGGTGGGGTGTGCGTGCAGCAGCCTTCCTCGAGGTGGATTCGCAGTACAGTTTGATCATCCAAAAGCTGCTTGTGAGCGGGGCGTCTCCCTCCTCCAGGGCTCCAGTGCCGCTCACGGGGCGCAGAGCGGGTCTGCTCTCTGCTGCCTTGGCAGGTGCTCAGTACACCAACGCGTTTGTAAGCGCTGGTGCCGCTGCCACTGTCACTGGTGGGGCCGTGGGCTCCGCAGAAGTGGGCGGGGCGTTTGAAGATGGCCTCATGGAAAGCCAGGATGCCGCTCGCTCTGCCACTGTCCCCTCAGCGCTGGCAGCAGGCTGTCTCACCCCTGTGGGACGGCTGCGGGGGCACGGCCGGTCCGTGGCACTGCAGGGCTTAGTGGCACAGGTGGCCGCCACAGGCAGCCTCGTGACTGTCAGCCACCCCTCACGCTCCCCTGAGTTTGATGTGGACGTGGAGGCGAAGGTCCTGCCGGTGCTGGCGGTGGCAGTCAATGTCGCATACGTGCCTGTGTTTGTGACGCTGCCTGCACACTTGTTCGCGACAGACGACTCCCAGCATGTGAGCCCCCACGACGAAGAAGCGGTTGGTGCCCTAGACGCCGCAGACGCCCTGCTCAACGCAGCCAGAGACGGCATTAGCGGGATGGCTGAGGAGAGTGTGCCACCGCGGGTGCACACCCGACGAGTCTTGGCAGGCGTGCTTGTGCTGGTGGACAAGGGGTGCTTCCCATGTGTGGGGGTCGCTGCAACGGCACAGTCTGCGATGGCTGCTGATGCTCTGCGTGCCCGGGGTGTGCTGCCTGCAGGGGCAGGGGACAACGCGAGGCATGGTGCCCCTGGGTCCGATGTGGGCTTCATCCATCCATTCACCTCCAGCGACGAGGAGGCGCTGGTGACTCTGGCGCGGCGCCTGGGGGAAAGCGTGTCCTCTTATGTGCTGCAGGCGCGGGAGGTGGGCGCACGTGCCGCAGGTGTCGGCGTGTTCTCCACCGCGACACACGCAGCTGAGTCGCCGTGGGGCAGCGACGCGTTTGAGCACGACATTGGCGCCGATATGGGCACCGCACATTCCTTGGGCTCCACCATGGAGTCAATTCCGCGGAATGCCGGCGCCGGCCAAGAGCCAGACGAGCTCATGCCGGGTGATTCTGCCAGTCAGATTGGAGATGATGAGTCCACAAGCGACGCACGCACGGTCCCCTCGCGCTACGGCCTCGCACACGCCCCGACTAGGTTTGGGGGGCAGGCAGCAGCCTCGACATTGCTTCCATTGCACGCCTTCCGTCCGGTGCGGCCGCAGCATGCCATCACGACGCCACTGGCATGGCGAGCAGTGACACTGCAGCTGGACCGCGGCACAGTGGCCTGCTTGCCTGCTGCAGTGGCCAGCGCCACACGGGGCAAGCCGTCCTACGCTGGCGGCAGTGCGCAGTCAGGTGCAGGGGGGGTGTTTACTTCGGTAAGGGGGGTGGTCGGATACCCCAATACCTCCATTGCGCCAGCCAGTCGATCCAGCTCTGCATTTTTGCCCACAGGATCCATGCAATTTGGCAGCCACACTGCTGCAGGGCAGGCCGTGTGGGACTCGGGAGCAATCGTGCAGAGCTTGCCACCGGGGGGGTGGGAGGGAACCTGGTCTCCACAGCACGGCGCTGCAGCTGCAGCTGGGTGGCGCTCAGCCAATGTGCGTGTGTGTGATGTGCCCCGAGGCACATACCTTTTGCTTGCTGTGGTGGCGTCATTGGATACAGATGCAGACACTGCAGCAGGGGATGACAGTGATGATGACGAGGGGGTGGATGGGGGGGGTGCTGTGGTAGGGTGGGCCGCAGTGCCGCTCTTCACTGCAGAGGGGGGCGGGCTGGTGATGGCTACTGGGCGGCAGCGTGTGCCTGTTTGGGCAGGCGATGCCCCCCTGCCCACCGCCAGCTGGGCGGTGCAGCGACCCAGCGGGCGGTCAGACCCGACCCCGTGGGAGGTTCTGACCGCCCTAGATGGCATGCAGGGTGCACACGGTGTTGCGGGTGCCTCGTGCGTGGGGCACTTGTGTGTGGAGCTGTGGCCCTGTGACTCGCCCCCGCGGGCTGTGGGGACGGCGCTGCCTGCGGCCACAGCTGCCACTTCCCTGCACGGCTCTGCGGGCACGGGCAGAGCAAGCGGCCTAGATGACGATGGTGTGAGGCACATTGCGGAAAGCGCTGTGCGTGGTACGCTGGGTGCTGGCTGGTGCAGCAGCAATGTTTCGCCGCTGGTGCTGTGCGCACACGCAGGGGCTGGGGAGGGTGCCTTCCGATCCGTGTGTGCTGAGTCCAGGGTGCCAGCATTCATGCTGGCGCCACCCCTGGCTGGCGCTGAGAGGGCCCACTTGGATGCCACTGCAGCAAGTCTAGCGGCGCGCCGTGGCGGGCTGCTGGCCTCTGCAGGGGGCATGTCGGCGTCCCTGGCTGGTGAGGCACTTGGGGCACACCACAACCTCGCCCAGTATGCGGTGGGCGACCCGCTGGGGCGTGCACGCCCTGGCGCATTTGTGTTCCCTGCGCCCCCCATGCGATCTCTCATTGCAGCCGTGAACGGGAATATCGTTGACGCGGCCTTCGTGTCTGCGCTGCTCAAGGCGGTTAGGGCTGGGCCAGACACCGATGCAGCCCGCAGCAACACAGCTGCAGGCACCCCCGCCCGCACCACTGCAGGCGGGAGCACTGCGGCTTTCTTTGCGCCAGCTGCGATCCCAGGTGCGTTTGTGCCGTATGCGCCGGCCGCCGGCGACGGCTTCGAGGGTGACCACAGCGTGGCCTCTGGGCTGACGCAAGCCCAAGCCATGCTGGTGTGGGTGTGCAGAGGCGAGCTGGCTGGAACGCCGGAAGCCATCCCATTGCTGCTCCGGGCTGCAGCGCTGGTGGCCGCGTCGCCCTACAGCACCCCTGCGGCCGCCCACGCTGCCTCCCAGGTGTCAGCCCTGACCGCCGGGCAGTCCCTCACGCCCGCCATCGCATACCTGCCGGCCAGCCACAAGCCATCGTACCTCTCCACTGCAGTGGCGGCATCCGTGTCTCCCTCCCTGGCGCCCCAGGCTGTGCATGCCGAGTGCATTGCGCTGCTGCAGGCACACTCCCCCCTACCGCTGCACATCGCCGTGACGTTGCTGTGTGATACAGCAGTGCCACGCCATGTGGACTTTGAAAGTGCAGCGGTGGCATCCCTGGCTGCAACCCCGGCGCACGAGCTTCTGCCGTTCGCCGTGCCGCTGTGTCTGGCCGCGTGCACCAATCACGCACACGCTCACAACCCCATGGACACCCCTCTGGTGCTGTGGTTGCTGGCAACTGCAGCCGCGCATCCCAACACGCTCGCTTGGCACCTGGTGTGGGCACTGCAGTCATTGGCTGCTGCACATGCTGCCCAGCGCCCAGCGTGGTCCAGGGCCGCCACTGGTCTGCTGCAGCTCATGCTGCAGTCTTTCTCAGCTGATCACACAGCTGCAGTGGCAGACAACACTGCTGGCGTGTCGTCCCTCGTCATGGCACTAACAGCGGCAGTGCAGCAGCTGGGCCCGCTGCCTGGGGGCGTACGGGACAGTATGGGGAACGTTGCCGTCGGCGGCGACAGGAGCGCAGTGCAGCGTGTGCGCATGGCGATGAACAACACAGCCATGCCCAGTCGCACCCGACTGCCTCTCATCCCACCCCCCCTGCACACCCCTGCTGCTTGGTACAGGCGCACTGCCACTGTGGCGCTCACCTCTGCAGCCCTGTCCCTGGGCAGCGCCAGCGCCGTGAAGGCCCTGGTGCCTGCTGGGGGCTCCCTTGGGGCCGGTGCCCTGGCTGACCGCGCTGAAGCACTGCAGGTGCTCGGTGACTCCGATGCTGAAGAGGAGGAAGATGCCCTGGAGGCGGAGGAGGCTGCGCTGGCCCTGGTGTGGAGTGGTCGCCGCAACGCCGCGCACGACAGTGTCTTGGCTAAACTGGACACAGCATTGGCGCCACTAGGGATTTTCAGCGCTGAGAGCGTGCTGGATGGTGCTGTGGAGCAATATGCTGCTGAAATCGCCCCCGGCACTGTGGGTGTTGTATCTGGGGGCGGAATGGTGCACTGCGGTGAGTGTATCCCGTCTGTGGGGCTGCCGCAGGGGGGGCTGTCTGTGGAGGCTGTAGACCTGGACAGCACTGCCCACGCCGTGGCTCCTGTCAGACAGGCCTCCAGTGTGGCGCCAGGGGTGGCTGTGGGGCTGAGGGTGGCCCACGCCCTATCCGCTTCTGGGCAGGGCGGGGGGCACACCGTGGTGACGGGGGACGTGCCCCGACCGCTGCTGGCCGCTGGGAATGTTTGGCGGCTGGCAGCAGATGTGGATGCTGGGCTGCGCGGCGTGCGTGCGCCGTCTCTTGTTGCTGGCCCCCGCGCACTGCTGGCGGCTGGGAATGCGGTGCTCGCCAACGCCCTAACCAGCATTTGGCGCCGGGCTGGACTGCCAGTGGGCGACTTGACTGTCCCCTATGCACATGTTCTGTTGCCGGCGAGTGTTCGCCCTGCAAGCTCTGCGCAAGGCCACCACAGCGAAGGCAGCCCTGGTCACTGTGGAGCCCCCTTAACCCTTGTGGGGGGGGTGCTGCTGGCCTCCCGCTCCCGGCCCCTGTCTGCTATCCTGGGGGTGTCGCACAGCGACGTGCATGGGGCTGCCCAGGGCAAGCAGCTGCCTGGACAGCCTCCGAGCCACGGGGCGCTGCAGCGCTGGCTCATGGCTCAGTTGTTGTCGGCCGCCACCGGGGGGGGGGCAAACGGGGGGGGTGACGCTGACAGCGATGAGGAGGACGCCCTGGCTGCAAGCGGCAGCGGGGCATACGACGCCATTGTGGGCAACTTTGTGGGCTCCCTTGTGGGGGCAGTGGTGACGGCATTTGTGTTGGGCCTGTCTCCCCGTGCCCCAGGCCAGCTGGCGCTTGCGCCGTCGGGGCACGTGAGCTTGCTGAGTCTGCATGGGGCCTCTGAGGCGCTAATTGTGGATGAAGCGCCCCTGCTACATTGCCCAGTGGCGCCCCAAAGTGGGGCTACTCACAGTGGAGACGGGTCGCGCTTTGCGTCGGCGCGTCTGTGTGAGCAGCTGCTGCTTGTGACCGGACAGGCCCCCTGGCTGGACTCGCTGGGGCGCCGTGTGCACACAGCCCAGCTATGCACCCACAGCATGCGTTTGTTGACCATGGCACGTGCTGCCCTCATGGCTTTGCGCTCTGCCGCTGGGGAGCTGTGTGCGGTGCGAGGGGCGTGGTTGCAAGCGACCGGCCTGCCCAAGGCACACGTGGGAGCGCAGATTGCAGCGTTACGCAGCAGACTGTGCTTGCACCTTGATGACCATGCGGCTCGAGAAGCCCTGACCAGTCGTATAATGCGCACACTGCAGCTGCAATAATCTTGCAGTTGTGTGCTCTTTCGTTTACCATCTCTGGACTGGCTACCAGGGGGTGAAGGGGTCGAAACTGAGCTGCGGTAGTGCGTGCAGCACACAGCTATGCATGTGCCAAAACGTAATAAATAAAGTGAGACAAGACTTGTCACCGTTGGCTCTCTGTGCAGTGGCATGGGAGCAACTTGGTCACATTCACAATGGGCTTCAGCTTCGAAGGATTGCTGCGTCAGGTACTTATTGCAGCAGGAGATGTTTGGCAAGGTGCCACAAATTGTATAATTACAGGTGTGCTGGACATGGCGCGAACGGAAAGATAGGGTACTGATTGGCGCCGCAATTCTCAGCACAGCAAGCATAGGGCTGCTTGCTTGGCGCCTCTCTTCGCGGCCTGCTGCTGCAGTTGCCACTCTGACTACTCTAAAACAATGCCTCGACCAGCAGAGCGTAATTGCAAGTCGACTGGGGGCACTAAGTCCGCTCGCCACGGAAGCTATGCTGTTGCATGATGGCGATTCGCAGGTACGTGGCACTGCACGCTCCGCTTCGAAACTCCTGTGAAACACTCTCCTGTCCGCACAGTTCTGGGTAGCCATTATTGACCAGACAAAGATGAAACAGAAGAACAGCAATAAAAAGCGCAGTGTGCCTGTGGATGCACTGAGCTCGCCCGAGGCAGCCTTGGTCGTATCACACAGCCTGTTTGCCAACTTCTCTGTGCTCTTGAATAAGTTTCCTGTGGTACCTTCACACGTAAGTCGCTCGCGAGTTTGTCGTCCAAATTATTTAGGATGCATGTCAATGCGGTGCAGGCACTGTTGGTTGCCAAGCAATTCGTTCCCCAGCAATCGTGGCTGAGCAAGGCCGACTGGAGTGTATTTTGGGCTGCCGTGCGCTCCACTAACGCACTCGGCTTCTACAACTGCGGCAGCGAAGCTGGTGCTTCACAGCCACGGCGGCACATGCAGCTGATTCCCCTGGCGTCAATGGTTGAGGTCGCTCGACGAGGTGGGCTTCCAGTGCAGGACGTCGCAGCATCCCCCCGTACGACTGCGCAGGCTGCCGCTGCGTTTGCTGCCGGGCGGGGCGTCCTGCCTGCCACCGGGCTGCCTGTGGATTATGCACTGGGTCACACCCTGGAGGCCATGCGTGTCAAGCTGGGGCGGGGTGCTCGCCCCCATGAGCCGTTTCACATCGCAGACTACCAGGCGGCTGGCGTGAAGCACGCTGTGGCCATGCTAGGCAGTGACATTCATCACATGGGGGCAGGTCTTGCTGGAGAACGCTTGCATGCCACTTTTACAGCTGTCGCGCGTGCTGCAGGGGTGGATGTGGCCGCTGAGAAGCCGCAAGCCTTGTCCATTGTCCTGACCAGTCGATGGATGCTGGTAGCTCCGCGCACCAAAGACAAACATGGTGCAGTTGGTTTGAACTCTGTGGGATACGCTGGAATGCTATTGGCGAAGGGCTCAGCAGCGCTGCAGCAGCTGTCCGAGCCAGGAGCTGCGCTCGCAGCTCTTGCGGCTTGCAGCTCAGATGGCACACAATGAAGTCGTCGCAATAAAATTACGATTCAGAAGTCAAGAGCCCATGATGCTGTGTTTAAGACCAACATTGTTCCTTGCAATTCCTTCCCACTCCAACTGGGGGGGTAACTTCTTGTGAGACGAGGAAACTGCGATTTGAACTCAAGGCATTCCTCACATTTGCTAGCGTCCACCCCTGAAGCTGTGCATGGTGATGCTGGCTGAAATCAATCATAACGCTCATTATATGACTATTCCATTCACGGCAAGGGAGCTCTACCCAGGTAGCTAGCAGCCACTGCACGCAGAGTCACCGATACAATTAGCTGTTGCCACAGCACGAAGACACAGCCAATCTTCAGCGCAGCCATGGAGGACAATATGTTTCAATTAACCCGTATTCACAGCTTGCGGCGTAGTCCTGTGGTATACGGATCAATCCTCGAGGTAATTCTGCATCGCACTTTGACGCCCACAGCCAATTTCCGCATGCTTGGAAACATTGTTTGCAGATTTGGCGAGAGCTGTGCAATGTGATGGAAGTAGAAATGGATGGGTATTGCTGCATGGTCTCAGTTGAAGCAGCTCGAAAGCTTGTGTCATCCATTCTTGACTTGCTGGATGATCAAAATAGTGTAGCAACGGATGTCGAGTGGCCCAATACCCTGCACAGTCCCATGGGCTTCGTGGGCTTTGTTGATTTCTGCGAAATCATCCTCGGGTGCTCGTCCGGAGTTGCATTGACTGCTGGCAACACCCAAGCAGAGGCTTTCCTTACCAGCCTAGTAAAGCGAGCTTCAACGCAGGTGGCCTGTCAATCTAACGTGCCCTCGAACAAAACCCCAGTTCAAAAAGAATGGCTACGAGAAAATGTCAAATTATGGCCTTTGAAAAGCATTGCAGCCTGGAAGTCCGGTGCATTTACAAGCTCTGGGCATTTGAGCCATCCGGTTTCGCCAGTACGCTCAGTTCTGAGCAGAGTTCGGAGTCGTCGCTCGTCACTGACGCAATCTGACACGCCAACGCCATCCGCTTACCGCACAACTACGCATGATGGGGCCTTAAACACACCAATTCGCATGGCTATGGCAGCTGCCGCCACAGACGATTTTCCGGGCAGCTCGAGCCCTGCATCCGCCGAGGTCAAAAACAATGCTACACGCGAAGCATTTGACTTGGAGTCTAAAGCTGATTTTCCACTGGCTGGCTCCGGAGTAGTGACAAGCAAGGCTCAAGGCTCAATTGTTTCAGTCACCGTGGATGTTGCGAGATGGCACCGTGCTCAGTGGAATGCCATGGAGTGGCCTGCTCAATCAAGCACTCCAGTTGTTGACGTGCTGACAAAAGCAGCATTGCAGTGTAAGAGCTGGGGAGCATTGACTGAAGTTCAATTGCAGCGAGATCAGCAAAGCTTCGAAGCGAGCAAATATAGCATTGAAGAAGGTGGCATGAAGGGTGGCCAGCCGAGTTCAAGGAATGCAGGCGGCAGCTCCAGCGTGTCAAATGCAGCTGGTTCGGATGCGCACTTGCCTCCACCTCCTTTGGATTTGCCTTATGAATCACCACTTGAAACTCCTAGAAGTATCGGTGGCCAAGCAGCGAAAGAAACTGAAGCAGCGGATCCGACAAGTGCTTGTGCTGCTGAAAAAAAAAGTAGCACCACAAACACAACAGATCGGTCCCAAAGTGTCCAACCAGGATTGCTGCAAGCAAATGAGTACACCAACCTAGCTATACCAAGCCATGGCGTCCAGCATGGCACCAGTGCACGTGCACCAACGACTGCCTTTTCCAGCAGCGTAGCAAGCTTTGGCAGGGCTTCAGTGAAATCACAGTTCATAGCATCCACAGCAGAAGCCGTCCAAGTGGAAGCTGCACGGCGAAAGAAAATGCTGCAAACCAAGGTGTATAGCCACCACAGTGGCTTGTACCTGTATCCTGGCAGTCCTGAGTCACACCAGCCGCACCCCTCTCCTGGCCGGGCACGTGGGTTGTCAAGTACTGCTCGCAGCTTACTGGACAAAAGCGTGAGCTGTTCGCACTCTACGCTTATGTCGGCCTCTCAAATAGTTCTAGGCAAAGTCAACCCCCGTTTGTGCTATTCCCGTGCTGACTCATTGAAGCTGCTTCCACCACAGTCGCCTCCAGGGAGCCCATACCAATCTGAAATTTTTCGGTTGTATGTGCACGAGACTGGCAACCAAGGCAGGCGAGTTCTGCACAAAACAGGAACCTTGGACTTGGAAAGCAGCAAAGTCCTGATGAAGGCATCTCCATATAGTGCAGAAAATGACGGGTCTTCAACTCAGCTGCCGGAGTTACCTGTGTTCTCAGTCCAACCATCTCTATCTGATGCACGCAACGCAGCGATGCTTCCATGGGACGCATCTCAATCCTTCTCGCAAATAACTCATATTGCAGCAGCAATCACAGCCAGAGCTCCCCTGCTCAAAGACCCGCCTTTCGCCGACCTCACTCGAGCGCTAAGCAATGAGCACACGGCAGTCTGACCTGATGCAACCTCTTGCGTGATTCACGAAAAGAAAATTGTGTACATTGAAATAAATTCATCGGGAAAGGAGAGCCTCGCTCTGCATGTTATTTACCCTCCAAAGGTACAGAGCTGCTTTGAAAGCGTTGAAACTTACGGATAGATCCCCAATCAAATGCTCGTGGGCCTGCCCACTGCGTTTGTCGAAACGCACAACACGCCCAGAAAGCGAAAGTGGCGAGCGCTGCCCCGCACCTGTTGCATACGCTCCACTTGCAGCCTCTCGCAAAGTGGCGCCAGCAGCCAGCGCTGAAATGGGATACACCTGTGCATCAACTTCAGGAGCACCGGGTGAGCTGCACAGGCTGCGAATGGGCCCTGTCCCAGCTGGGCTGCCGAAGACAGATGAACCACGAGACCGAGGAGATGCGCTGCGATTCCGAACGACGGTGCGTTTCTGGACAGTGGATGTTCCATGTTCCGAGCCACGTGCAGGACCCCCAGCAGCTCTGCGCCCCCCCCCGCTGGTGGCTTCCATTTCCGGTGTCTGCAGCCAAGGGGGCAGTTCATCCTCATCTTGGGCGGAGTGCTCAGAGGAAATGTCACCAGTTGGACTTGTTTCGTGAGATTGGACTGCAGTCCCGCCGCTGCTGGGCGGGGGCACTGCTGCTGGAGACTGACTGATTGGCGCGAAGTCCGGTGCAAAGCTGCTGATTGAAGACCCCCCCGCAGCTGACACGGGGTGCGGCAAAGCTCCCACTGGGGCCTCGATATCACCATGACTGTACATTTCGGCAAAAGCGTACACGTATGCAGCCAGCTGAAGTGCATAGGACGAGTGCACAGAATTCGAAGTTTTGAAATCAATGATGTGCACCCTGCCATCAGCGTCTGTCGCCAACGCGTCAAGGGCCCCGGCATACTGGTATCGAGAACTTGCAACCATTGTGTCGCCCCTGGGGTCAATTGTGAGGCCTGATTGCTCGTGCCAGCGCCGGAAGCCGTCAACAATTGGTTGAATGTCTGCAGCAACTGGGCCGGGGTCGCGCCCCTGCACAAGTGCATCAATGGCATCGTGGGCTCGCGTTCCCAGCTGTGCAGCACCATCCCTAAACCGATCAGGTGCGAGCCGCGCCTTGGCTGCAGCTTCCTCCAGCCAGGCTGGACTCAATTCGCCCTGCACAGCAGCCGTGTCAAAGCAAGCACAGACAATTGTGTGCGCCCCTGTGCAGCCAACAATACTTACAGTGGACAATTGGCTCTTAACATTGGCTTTGAGATCATCAACGCTGAGGCCGACAGCCCAATTTGTCAAGCCACCCTTGTCAAGCACGCCTAAGACTGCACATCCTCAAGTCGAAATCCGCACAGCCAATTATTGAATTCTCAGTTTACATACCACTCGTGACAGACGGGAACCTCTGACCTCCTTCTGCCATTTGGTATAATCGATTTCCATTTTCGTATACCCGCTTCGTGATCATTCGAGCCGCCATCCTCGCAATTTACTGCCACGACTTCGTCAGGATAGATCTCACAAGAGCCTCTTGATTTTTCTCAGGCCTTTCAAGAATTTTCAGTGTGCTGAAGCCAACACCAAACAAATCGCTAGACCGGTATTATTCCCCCTGTCATTGTTTTGAAGCTGGTCTGTGTTGTGCGGCAGGGTTGGTCCACCCCCTGCGAAAGCTGAAAATTTGAGGCCCCCTGGCCACGAAATGCAGGGTTTTATCTAACCAAACGCAATTTCCGCAGCGTATTTCCCAATTTCCGCTCAATTTCCGCACCTGTCGGCGCAAGATGGCCTATTAAATCTAACATGGGGTGGACCGACCCTGTGCGGCGATCATTTTGCACAGGGCTTGGATGCAGACAGGGAGCCCCGTGTCAACCCCGTGGGTGGAAACCTGCGCCGGACCCGCTGGTAGTCATCTGCAGTTTCGCAAAATCCCTACAAAGTTCAAAGTGATTCAGATGCCCCCTTACATCTGGAGTGGCGCAGTGCTTGCAGCCTGAGCTTACTGGAGCAGCGCACCGGCTCCAACGCTGCCGGGATGTGGCTCTCAGCACGTTGCGTATCCAGGTACACCGAAGGCTGCACACTGACAAAGTTCGACCCACGGCACAAGGCGAAGCTTGACTTGTCTCCTCTTTAGCTGCTGCTTCTGCTGCTGCTTCTGCCCTGCCCAGGTGGGCAATGCTACTCTGTCATGGCAAGGCGGCCTGGGCCTTACGGGGGGGCGCGCCTCAGTCTCGTCAAGTGTGTATGCTGCAGGCAAGACAGCTGTTGCAGTCTTGTCTGCATCGTCGGAGAGAATCAGCTGTGCGATACGTTGTGTCGTTTGAGCAAGCGCATTCAACCTGCGAAGGTGCCAGCGGGAACACCTGACAGGCCTGGCCCGCTTGAGTTCGAGAAAAAACCAAGCATGCACCAAACATGTGAGCCATCTTCAATTGTGGTTGAAAGCTTGCACATGCATGTACACAATTTGCTGGGTGACTTGTACACCCCCCCAGGCACCCCAAGTTCCAAACGACTTGGCCAATGGGCAGCACAAGTCTGGCCTCCACCAGGTCTGTCTGCAACAGCACCCGGCAAGCTTACTTGTGATGAGTATGCCCAATAGGTAAGGCCGCCCCTCCAATCGTTGACTGGAAGTTCCCTTGAAATGGCGTCTGGCCGGTTTGACCCCCTCATGTAGAAAAAACAGTGTTTCGTCGTCTGGCTGCACCCCCAAAAATTGCTGGCTAGGAACCTCGGAATTTTTACTGCAAGTAATTAAGAGTTTGTTTGATTGAATGGAGTGCATTCCAACTGGTAGCGAAGCAGTTGGACATTTTGACAACGTGCGGAATTCGTGTATCAACGGAAATTACCATCGCGCAAAGTGATTCAAGATGAGCGAGACAGGAGAACTTGATTTTGATGTCACTGGCCTTGCTGCAACCACTGTTGTGACTGTACGGGCGCTGTGGGCAGAAATGGGCATTCCATCTGATGAGCAAGAGAGCTTGCTTGCGGGCCTGGTGCACTCCGCGCGCAGTGTGTTCAGCAAATTCTCTGAGGAGCAAGCCGCACAGAAACAGTCAATCATTGATTTCATTGCAACTGCACAAGAAAAATGTGCTGCGATGGCAAAGTCAATGCATTTGCAAGAAGAGGAGGTATGCACTGAGTTTGACTGCTGCGTAACGGCAGCGACACAGGAGTGACACACGCACCGCAATTTGCCTGCTCAGGTCGAGAAGGACGACATGAAGCTGATTGAAACGCAAAAAGCATACGAAACACGCCTTTCTGAACTAGACCGGGTGCGTAGATTGTTTGACCTGCAAAGCGCAACTGCTGAACAGTTGTGTTGACACGTTTGCAGATTCACTCGAAGCGCGACACGGAATTGACCAAGCTGCACACCTCATTGGTGGAACTGCACAAATCGATGAACACAGAGATTTCCACGGAGTTTTTGGAAGTTGGCACGAAGCTGACTCTTCAGCGCATCAGCGAATTCAAGGCTGTGCTCGCTGAGCAGCAATCTGAGGTACGCTGCACACTGCCACTGAACGCTCACTACGCTGCCCGCTCGGCCTGACTGGCACTACCCTCACTCCGCAGGCAATTTCACGCCGCGAGCAAGTGGATTCCATGACTGCCGAGTGCGCCACTCTACTGACCCTGACGGGGGAGGAGGTTGAGCACCCCTTGACATCCCCCGTGACGGAGGAGGGCGCCGGTGCAGGCAGCCTGGGCATCGCCACGGAGACCATTTCTGCACTACAGCAGCTGCAGGGCACACTGCTGGCCGCCAAGGCCCGCCGCGAAGGCGTCATCAGCGAGCTTGGCGGGGATATTGCTCGGCTGTGGGAGCGCTTGTCCACACCTGAGGGCGACCGTGACGCCTTCCGCGCCGCCCACGACGGCCTGGACGACGGTGTCATTGCTGCTGTACAGGATTACCTCACTGGCCTGCAAGTCGAGTACACTGCCCGCCTGGGGGAGCTGGTGCAAGGCCTACGCTCCCGCATTGCTGAGGCACAAGCAGGCATCATGCTGGGCGAAGGGGATGCAGCCGCGGAGTTCGGCGACTGCATGGCCATGGCTGGGGAGAACATCACAGAGGAGCTCCTGGAGAAACACGAGGAGTACCTGAGCTCCCTGAACGAGCGTGCGGAGGCCATGGCGCCACTGCTGCGGGGGGTGGAACGACGGGCCACCCTGCTAGCGGACAAGGCTGAGTGGGAGACCATTGTGGCAGACCCCAACCGGCTGCTGTCTCGAGGCCGCCGCGGGGCCGACCGCCTGCGTGAGGAGAAGTTGGAGCGACGGGTGCGCAAGGAGCTGCCAGCCGTCACCGCCAAGCTGCGGGCGGCCGCCCTGGCGTGGGAGGAGGCCAATGGGAAGCACTTCTGTGTTCAGGGGGCGCGCCTGGTGGAGTCACTAGATGACGCCGCAGCTGCAGAGGAAGCGAAGAAGGAAGAGGCCAAGAACAAGCGCAAGACGGCCGCAGCGGATTGTGGCAGCAGCACTGGCAGCCGCAGCAACTCAAACGCTCGCTCCAGTGTCATGTCAGCCAGGGCACCACCTGCCCCTGGGTCTCGTGCCGGCAGTGGCATGCGCGCCCGCAAGCCATCTGCTGCAGGGGGCAGTCGGCGTGGAGCCGGTGGAGCCGCTGCTGGCAAAACCGCAGGGGCTGCTAAGGGGGGGTCTGCTGCTGCCCAGGGGGGGGCACGCAAGCCACGGGTGCGCCGCAGCAGTGCGAAACCGGCCACAAGCGAGAACAGCGCGCCTGTTGATGCTGCTGCAGCCGGGAAAGCCCCCAAGAGCAAGCTACCCATGATGAGTCCTTCCCAGGAACCCACACAGCACCTGTCATCAGCAAAGGTGCACGTGAGCACTGCAAGCAAGAACACTGCGAAGAGTGTTCTTGCTGCCCTTGGTGACTCTGCCACCGCCAACGAGGCGTAATCAGCTCCTGCTGTCCCGTCTTGTGCTGGGCCGTAGTCAGGGGGGTTGCATTCACACAGTGTGCGCTTGTGAGTGTTGCTCCTCTCTCCGGCACGAGGCAATTTGAATTATTTTGAATGTATGCGAATTCTTGCAGAAAAACACTCAAATCCTGGGGTTGGATCAGTCTAGGCTGCAGCAATCCTCTACTAGTCTGCATTGCAGCCGCTGTCCTTGATTACAACTGGCAGGCCAAGGGCTACTGCTAGGCTGGCAGTGGTTCTACCCGGCCAAGCCTGGCGTGCCTGCCAGCTGGATGAGGCCCCACCACAGCTCCCGCATGCCACTGACAATATGTGCGGAGCCCCGTACAAGTGCATGCTCGTGCAGCAGCTGCTGCTGAAGAGAGGGGGTGCTGGCTAGGCCTTGGGCCCCCTGGGCCAGCAGCTGGGAGAAGGGGAGGTGCCCGTGCACATCATTGGCGTGGGCAGTCAACACGGGGGTGAGCGCCCAAATGATCAGTGCCAGGCACAGCGGAGCCCACATCTCCAGTGCGCCCTCAGCAATGGGAATGGCTTGGGTTTGTTGTGGCTTTCCTCCTGTGACGACGGCCGCCGCGGCGTATGAGAGCACATACACAGCAATGGACACCTCCAGCATGATGATGAGCACGAGCGCAAGGTGTATGACAGCTCCCTCAGGCAGTGGCGGGGGTGCCAGGGCTCGCGCTGCTGCACCAAAGTCTAAAGCCCCCCAAAACGTGAATTGAGGGGAGACCCCGGGAGCTGACAGGTGTGCAAGAAGCAAGACCGTTTTCCAATGAAGGCCCGCAAGCAACGCAAATGCACTTGTTACAAGGAGAACGACCGCAAACTTGTGTGTCCACCAGTACTGTCTGATATTAAAAGCCAATGCGATTGCAACTGCAAAGGCAGCTCCACATGTACCCACTAAACCCAATGCTGCAGGTCGAGCCGTGACTTCAGTCACACCCACAATAAACAACCAGATCATGCAAAGTGTGAGAACAATGGGACAAAAAATGAATCTGCGCAGGGCAAGATGTTGGGGAGGTGGAGGGTGGGAGATAAATCTCCTCGCATACGCACGGGACTGCAGCTGCGGTGGGCCTGTCAGATGTTGCAATCAGCGATGAAATGCTCGCAAAACGTTTGTTTTTAATAGCAAGAAGAATGAAGCTTCCCAAGAAAGGAGCGGTGACCGCCATTGCTGCAGGGCCGAGCATGCCATGCACATCTGATACGCTCATGATGCTCTGCTTGGTCAGTGAGCAGTGCTTAGCAAAGTCCGTGGTTTCAAACTAGCCGCGCTTCCCCTCAAATGTTTTGAATGGGTAATATAACTAAATTTGATTCGTTTCTGGTGGGGTTGGCAGCGCCGATCGTCCTACGATCACACTCGGGCAGTGGGGGGTCTCCACCACGCCTGGCGGGCATGCACCCTTTGCAGCCCCCAATACAACATACACGCCACGCCACCAGACGGCACACAGTACACATAATAACATAGGCCGCGCTTTGCAGCTGCTGCCCTCAGCGCACGATCTTCAGGGTGTTCTTGATTTCTTTGTACCGGCGGTACTCCGCCGCCACGGGGGCGATGTCCCTGTGGTACTTCACTTTGCGCCCATTGTCCATCATGAACTTGTCCTCGTACTCCCGCAGGCGGATCTGCAGGCGGCGCTTCTCTTTTCGCAGGCCCTTCATTGTGCTGGGCGACACAAGGTCTGCCGCGGAGGCAGAGCTGGCGTGAGAAGCCCCAGTGACTGCAGACACCGTGCTACCCGCATCAGAGTCAGCCCCACTTATATTTGCGCCGGGGCCGGTCTCAATTGCCTTCTTGAGGTCGTGGTACCGCTGGTACAGGTGTCGGATTGGCTCCTTGTCCGACTTCTCAGGCTGCAAAAACAAATGATGAAACAAGCTCAACGGCTTTTTACGGGTAACACTGCTGACCTTTCTTCCATATTTAGCTTCGAATGCTGTGTCATATTGGCGCAAGCGCTTCTTGAGATGGCTCTGTAGACAAGGCACCATTGGCTGTGCTGGCGTTACTGCGACTGCAGACTCGGAGCATACCTTCTCGGCTTGCAGCTGTGACTGGCTCATGCTGCCGATTGTACGCTGCTTTGACTCGGGCTGTGGTAGTTCCCCTTTGGATTCTGCGTGTGAATCGGCAGCACTCAATGCGGCTGCATGCACGTGCGCCGTGCTCAAGCCCCTGCGAAGCGGAGTTTCAGTACTGCTCAGCTCGCACATGATGTGCACCGCAGCACGCACCTAAAAGGAGGCTCAGTTCGAAACAAGCCTGCAACACAGACTCGAACAAGTGATTCAACGGCCGACGCCGTTGAGGTCGTATCGACAGTTGACTGGGCCATAGCAAATCGCGGTTTGTCCAGCCTTCTATCTGAGATCTCGTTTTGCGCGGGCCAGACTAGTTCACAGGGGGCAACAAGCTGGGGTGTAGACAAATTGAGGATGAAGATCCGGTAGAATCAAAGTGCGGTGGCTGAACTGGCCTGGGGAATGCCAACTGTGTGGTAACACAGAAACATGTCTCGCAGCTGCTGTTCAGGGGGGGTCGCCAGGGTGTGCGATCACTGAGCAAACTTCACCAAAGGGCAACCAAATACAGTTGGCGCAATACCCACAAACGCGATCAACTCAATGTACACAGTCTACTCTGCAGTTTACCCGCGGGCAAGTTTCTAGTTCTGCCCAGCTCATGAGGCTCCCAGACCAGGAGTCATGGGAGGTCACGCACCGTTCAGGGGCTCTTGGCAGCGTGTCGACAGCACGTGGCATGCAGCAGACAAACAATGCACAGTCAATTCAGGCACAACAACACCTGTGTATCTACCGTCGGCGCTGCTTGCTGGCAGACTGGAGCAGGTGGCCATTGTCCGGGTCGGGGTCAACCAAGCCACCATGCAGCACAGGGCTTGCAGACAAGGCACTAAGGGGGCTGGGTGCCGAGCTATGTGCCTGCACGGCAGATGAAGCAGCGCTTTCGTCACTGTCTTCATCCATCAAGTCAATCACAAGCCCTGCGGGGGCAGGTACAGGAGCGGCGGCGGGGACACTGCTGGACCATATCATACCCGGCAGCCAGGATGCGCCCGAGGCAGGGGCAGGGACAGGGGCAGATGCTGACTGGGGCTGCCCTGCAGCAGTGAAGTCTTGCAGAAAATCCTCCTGCCACCCCTCAAGGGTGTCAGGGGGGGCTGAGGAAGCCCTCCCCACCCCCCGCACGGCTGGCGCACGGTCTGCGCTGTTCTGAATCATTTCCACCACATTCAACTTGCACACCGGACAGGTGGGCGTGCTTTCTAGCCACGGGCTGATGCAGCTGTGGTGGTACTTATGGCAGCATGGCAAGATGCACACCACATCGTGGTGTTTGAAGTTGTCCAAGCACACCACGCAGTCAGGGTCATCGCCGTCTTGCGCTGCGTATTCCGAGGCTGAGGATCCGCCACTTGACCCACTCGTAGCTGGCGCGCTTGATGCAGCACTGCTGCTGCTGCCCACGTTGTTGGCGTTGGAGTGGGCAGGGTCAATGAAGGGGTACACCGGAAGCCGGTCCATGACATGTCTGGGCACCCCCACACGCGGCACATTCTTGTCCAGGGCCAAGAGACGCTCATAGGAATCGGGACCGAAGTTGCCCCCCCTGAGGCCCTCGCCCCCCCTGAGGCCCTCGTTCAAGTCAATTAGTCTGGATCGCATCCTGCCCATGCTGGCAACGCGGGCGAGGAGAGTGGAGCTCATGCTGCCCAGCGCATGTGAATATGCAGATTCTGAGGCACCGCTGCCAAGCAGTCTCATCAAGGAGGAAACGCCACGTGCAGAGGCTGCGGATGGCTGCGCGGCAGAAGTGTCTGGAGCGCTCACGCTCGTTGCCGAAACAACACGCCGACGCCTTCCCTGGCCAGCGGCACGACGCAACGAAGATGGTTGTGATAATTGTTCGCTGCTGCTCTGCGCTGACGGTGGAGAATAGGTCGGGTCTTCATCGCGCCGACGCCGACGACCACGACCACGACCACGTCCGCGCCCACGTTGGACGGGTTCAGATCTTCTGGCTTGCCCTGTCACAGCAGCAGAAGATACTGCCGGCTGTGAAGTCTGTGCTGGGCTACTGCTCACTAAAACCAGCGAAGAGTTCAATTCTTGAGAGTTTCCAGTCAAATCCACGTCAAAATTTGCCATGGGGACGTTGCGGGATTTGAGAAATGAATGCTTGCTTGCCAAGCACCTTGCGGATGCACTGCAGCCAAATTGAGCAGAAGTGTGGGGAATGCATCATCGCGAAAACATCCTGTGTAAGAAATGTTTCACTCCAGATCCAGGCAGCATTGGGGTAACGACTGATGAATAACAACACTCTTGGGGGGGGCTACGCAAATGTAACATGGGCGACATTGCTCCCAAGCAAGCCTGGCAACAATTTCAACACGTGCAGGTAGAAGTTACAAGTTGACAATTGCATCAATGTTTTGCATACGGTTTATATCAATCGCTGTCGCTGTAATTGTGAACTGTTTCTGTGCTACAATGGCTGCTTCTGCGAGCTCCACTCACAAGGTGTCCACCGCTAAATCGTTCGATAAGTCATTTGGAAAAATCGCCACTGTAACCCCAGTTGGTGACCATACAAGCACTGTCATTTTCATGCATGGTTTGGGGGTACGTGTGAAGCTGTGAAGACTGCTAGTCGTGCACTGCAGCAAATTCTTGTCGCAGGACTCATGCGATGGTTGGACCAGTGCCGTGCAGCAAATCATGGCCCCTGCCCTGCCAAACACAAAGTTCGTGCTTCCATCAGCAGGGAACTTGCCCGTCACACTCAACGGGGGAATGCGCATGCCCGCATGGTACGACATTGAGTCCCTCGGGGCTGACCGCGCCACCCAGAAATGTGCTGGCATGGATGCTTCCCGCGCGTACGTCGAAAAGCTGATCGAGGTGGAGGCCAATGCAGGCATTCCTCGCAGTCGAATTGTTTTGGGTGGCTTTTCACAGGGCGCCGCCATGAGCCTGTACTCCGGTTTGCTCAGCAAGCGACGATTGGCTGGCGTGCTGTCAATGTCGGGTTACCTTGCCCGGGGACCCGAAGTGGCTGAAAAGTGGGGCGGCGACAAGATTAAGGACGTGCCCATTTTCATGGCTCACGGCACTTCCGATCCAGTCGTCCAATTCGCCTGGGGGGGGGCGAGCCGCGACAGCATCAAGGCCCTGGGAATGACCAATGTGCAATTCAAGAGCTACAAGGGCATGGCACATGAAGCAAGCGATTCCGAGTTGGCAGATGTTGTGCAGTTCCTCACGTCTGTGCTGGCCGATGTCCCGGTGGAGGAGGCTGCAGGCGCTGCCGAGGTGGCTGCGTCCTCTTGAGCCCCCCCCCCCCTCGAATAGTGCATACCCGCCCCCCCGCTGCCCTGGGGTATAAATGAAGCTTTTGGCCCTTATGCCCGATTAATTGCTGATAACTTCGGCACGAGTTCAGTCTTGTTCCGGCTAGGGGGCTTTCTTGACGCTGGTTCAAACTGCCCACCCAGAATCCTGACGGGCTTTGTGCGTCGTCTAGCCCCGGTTGAAAGTCGCCCGGATTTTATCAGTACTGTGTAATGGCACAGTTACATATTTTAGAGGGCGTAAGTATCTGTTTGTCGACCCATCTGGCTCTCTGAAGTTCTAAATTCACGGGGATACAGTTGGCAGGGGGCCTGCACAAGGATGCTGTTTGATCACAATGACCGCTGGTCACGGTAGAAAACCAAAACGCATCACCACCTTCAACACATTGTAAGAAGTTCATATTTGTTGAACTTTGAGGTCTTCAGTACCGCTGCTTTGCTAACAGGTGCAGCTCAAAAGTTTGCTACCAGGCGTCCGTTGCTCAGCTGCCGCTACAATGGTTCTTTTTTATCAGTCCGTGTGCTCTGCACCCAAATCCTGCTTAAACTTCATCATAGTTTTGATGGTTATTATTCAAATTGGTTTTCTCCTTCGTGTGGCCGTCAAGCCCACAGCTGATGATGTGAGTTTCTCCCGAGCTGGTAACGTCAGCTTGCTCAGTGATATTGACCTGCAGGGCTTTGTGCTCAACTCCTGCTTCAGCAGCCAGAAAGGAGGCAAATTAGCGGACTCCAGCAGGGATTGCAATCAAGGCCAGGGGCCTTGGTGCACTTTGGAGGAGCCGTGCACCCCATGCACGGCAGGAGGCTGCCGCACTTGTATTGCCGATGCAGACAAGCTGTGTCACTTTTTGGAGGGGGTTGGGCCGTACTGCCAATTCGGGAGTGAAAAGAATGATATCAAACCTTGCGAAGTCTGCTGCTCGTGATATGGGGAATCACACAGTACTCGCCAGTAAAACCTCTGGGTCAGACGTGGCTGCAGCCCAGAAGCGCGCCAGCACATCTCGGCCCCGGATGAGCGTGCTGTGCTTCCACTCAGGTGTATCCACGTAGAAGGCGCCTAATGATTGAGCCCGCTCTGGTGCTGTGATGGACAGGTCGGGCTGTGACAACAGCTTGCAGTTCAGCGCTCGGATTGCCTGGAACACATCCAGGGGCTCCAGTGTTCCGAACTCTTGCGTGACAGCCACCTTGACTACCCCTTTTGGTACAGCAGCCATCTTTGCCGTGCTTGGGCCGCGTGCTTTGCCTGTGGATCGAGAGCGCGCCTTGCGGCTGCTGGGGGAAGATGAAGCAACGGCTGCCCCCCCCCCCGCCGGCACTGCTGCTGCCTCCCTGCAGGCCACCAAGTCTGCCCAGCCTGATGTTCGAGGGGTGGTGCCCACAAGCTGCGGCAATAGCGCGGGGTGCTGGGTCCCCGCTAGCAGCATAATGGCGGAAGGGAACCCTCCCACCGTGTCGTACGCGATGCCGTCTGCGGTGCAGCCCTGCACCCGCAAGTCACTGAATGCGACGCCGGGCACGGCATCTTCGCCTTGCACCCCCGCGATTCTGCGCACGAGGCCCTCTGGCTGCCCCCCGTCCAGCAGCAGTGTGTCGATGCCGCTTGGCCCCAGCCCCGAGTGCACGTCCACGTGCACCAGAGTGAGCAGTTGTGCGTTGTCCCGCGAGACGCCCAGCTCCAGAAGCGTGGAGAGGACAAGGGCGATGCTTTCCTGCAGCTCGAACCCGCCGAAGTACATGCCGTTGGGGAAGCTGTACTGCCCTCCAACGGCAGCCTGCTTCATGCGGTTCATGCCGTACAGGGCAATCATGGCACCTGCCCGCAACAAGAAGCAGTCCAAGATACCCACTGAAGCAGGGTTAATCAAGGGGTTGAACGTGACATAGTCCTCGTTGGGCTCTGATTGCAGCTCCGCAAAGCGGGCAGCGTCGCCACGCGCTGTGCCTGCGAAGACGAATCTTGGCGCTTCGTCAAATACTCACGCAGTACAAGCGCTTACCTGGGACGACAATGGCATTGCGGTTCAAATCTACGTTGTTTTCGTTGAATCTGTGCCACCATGCCATACCAAATGGATTCACTGCGTGCACGAAAACAGCCAAGTGGCCCTTGGGAAGCCGGTGTTGAGTCCTCGTTTGGAAATTTGCGATCCAGTCTCGCTGAATGGCAGACCCAACGTAGCCTTCCGGTCCGTGCACGCCCGAAGAATGCACAAAGACAGAACTCGGTGAACGTGGCTCAGCTTCATCCTCTGGCGAATGAATGACGAGAAAGTCAATGCACAGGTGCTCTCCGTTCGGTCCTCTGCAGTAGAGCAAGTGCACTGCCGCAAACTCACTGCACGAATTCTCAAGCTACGCACAGCAGATTTTTGTCAGCTCCGACACGCTTAGAGATTACGCGACTACAAGGAACTTCCGCGGCTAAAGCCAGGAACTGCGCGCGGGCATCGTTGTAATTTGACACGAACCACCGGTCTGACGGCAAGCTACTCGATGTAGCGCTCTCAGCCATGACGACGAGCTGCAGAGGCTATTCTGAACAACATGCCCTGAAAGAAGTATGGGCAACAGGCAGATACACGGTGAAGCATCAGTACATAATTGGTTTCAACGAGCCCCCCCCCACCTTCAGATTTGGGGGGTGAATCTGACCGTGCACAGCCCACGCACAAAGCCATGTGGGCCTGCGCTCGCTCAGTCCTCCTCCTCGCTGTCTTCATCGCTGAGGCTCTCCTCGCCTTCGGACAGGTCCTCCTCCTCCTCCTCCTGCGCATCCTGGCCGTACATCTGGTCCAGGGGGTCCTTTGTAAGGGACAGCTCTGCGGCGCGCTCCTTCGTCTCAGCCTGCGCTGCCAGGCGGGCCCCGTAAGAGGACCCCCGCATTTTCTTGGCTTCATACCGAAGGCGGTTGGGGGACACAAACATGGGATTCTGGTACAGGGTGGGCCCACCAAAGGACCCCGCGAAGATGCGGACGGGGTTCATGACGAAGCGTGGGCCCACCTCCACCATGGACGTGGGCTCCTCCCCTGACACTGCCATCTTCTTGCGGGCCTTGGGCTCCTGTGTGGCGTCAACCACCTGGTAGTGACGCACCCAGATCTTGCCTTCAATCACGTAGAAGCCCATCACGCGGTCGTGGAAGGGCTGGGACTTGGGGTGGCCACGGGGGGTGTTGAACACGTGGATGAACAGCTCCTTCATCACTGCCAGGTGCGGCTCGCTGTCAAATGCCTTGTCAAAGGACAGCAAGGGGCGAGAGCCCTTCAAGCCATTCCCTGCCAGGCGCAGCTCGTCCATGGTGTGCACGTTCTCCACGTGGAACTTGATGCTGGGGCCGGAAGGCGTCTTGCTGAACCACAGGTACAGGTCGCGCTTCTTGCGCACTTCGAAAAACACGGTACTGCCGCAGGCCTTGAGCTCAGCAATTTCGTTGATTGTGCTCAAATTGTCCTTGCTGTCCAACTTGCTGTCTTTTTTGTGGTGAGGGATCAAGGAACGCATGTCCTCCATCAGGTGTCGGTAGCGTGCAGTCACGCCGCGTGAGCAAAATACAAGCACACGTTGCTTGTTTGTGTAGGTTGGGTTCGGGTCGTATGCGCCAGGCGCTGCAGCGGCATCATGGCCTGCTCCAGAAGCAGCACCACTTGTTTTCGAAGCAGCAGTAGCATGACTAGCATCCAATGTGCTGTCATCGCCTCCAACGGTGTCCTGCAAGAGGCAAATCCAGTGAGCGGAGGGGGTCCATTGAGGCCAGCAGGAGCAATTTCCGCAAAGCCCAGAAATCACACACCTTGGTGGCTCGGCGCTTGTCTTCGTGCTTTGCGGCAGACGCATCACCGCTAGTGCCTTGATCTTGGGCGCGTTTGCGCTTGTACATTCTGATGCTGCTTGTAAATCAGGCTCGCTATGTGAGCTCAAGTGCTGATCCGGAAGAACAGCTCAAGCAGAGGATGCTTTGGGGGGTGGCGGCTTTGATGTCGAAACACAAAGCTGCACCTGAAATGTAGAAGAAGTTACTTTTATAACCACAATAACATTCACTTTTGTTTTTGTGCGGGCGATTCATCGACTCCCCTTCAACCAATTCAATCATGGCAGCAGCAGGATCCGGCCACGCCGATTTCTCCAAGAGCGGCTTCGGCACCAAGGTGCTGCATTGTGGACAAGAGCCCGATGCCACCACTGGCGCAGTTGCTGTGCCTATCAGCATGAGCACCACCTTTGCCCAGGTCTCTCCTGGCATCGCCTCTGTACGTGTTTGCGTGATGCAAAGCTCCACGGAATGTGTCAAGTTATCGCGTTTTTTCAGGGTGCTGACTCTCACTTGAGCTACCACAAGGGCTACGAGTACTCCCGCACGAACAACCCAACTCGTGCTGCATTCGAGCAAGCTTGCGCTGCCGCCGAGGATGCCAAGCACGGTAAGTGATTGTTGAGAGTGTCAGCTTGACACGCCATCTGCACTGCCTCACACCAGACACGGACCAATAGCTCACGTTGATTTTCTCGCGCAGGCCTCGCATATGCCTCTGGCATGTCCGCCACAACTGCCATCATTCATTTGCTGAAGACTGGTGACCACGTTGTGTCCATCGATGACGTCTATGGAGGCACCCAGCGGTTCTTCCGCCGCACTGTCGTGCCTGTACGTGCCGCCTGAGCT
>Ga0307982_1000538_pt1 | contig 29830 bp, 28 predicted proteins | sample OrgLakmetagen989_FD_201847 | JGI IMG/M metagenome (GOLD analysis project Ga0307982, IMG submission 201847) | Saline water microbial communities from Organic Lake, Antarctica - #989 | ecosystem: Environmental > Aquatic > Non-marine Saline and Alkaline > Saline | place: Antarctica: Organic Lake...
AAGTGCTTTGCCAGCCGCACAGCACTACAGCCACTATGACCAAGCAAGCCTTTTTAATTTGTTATTGTTATGGATTTGTAAAAACCCATACTCAAAATGGTCGTGGCAGTAGTACTTCCCAAAGCACTAACTGTTGTGGATAGTCAGCCCAACAGGGGAAGTAATCGGAGAGTACAAGGGTCTGATTATTAAATTTCTTGATGTAACTATTAGAGATGATAAAGCAAAGAAGGCTTACGCATCTTAAAAGCACACCATAAAAAAAGGAAAGCCCGTAACGACTTCCCTTTTTAAATAACTCATTCCATAAAACAACACTCAGAATCCCTGTACCACGCTCACACAAACAGCAAGGAACTTTAAAAAGATCATAAGAAGATCTCTTTAAAAACCATATCTATTGAGATCCCATTATACACGGCACTTGTCCCAACCTTGGAACACTTTTGTCGCAGTTTTAACGATTTGCAACGTTTAATACACGTTAATGCGATAAAACCTTAAAAGAGAATATTGTATCTTTTTTAATCGATTCTCCTTTAGAATTATATTCCGAATATCTAACTACTAAACCTTTAGGAATTGATTCAAATGACTCATAAACATTAACTTTTTCCAATTCACTTGGTTCAGAATCACAACTCTGAAAATATATGTTTTGATATTTATTCTCTTTATTTTTGTTTAAGAAAAACCAAACCTGAAAATTGCAAGCATAATCAAAGACTTCTGCGTTAATTATTGAGATATTATTTAAACTATCATATCTTATGCCCACTACATTTAAATCACTTTTAGATAAAAAACTAAGGTTATTTGTAAGATAGCGATTCATTTTTTTCTGTTTTGTTTTGGGTTCTATAGTATTTATATCATATTGAGTTGAGTCTATCATTTTTTCCTTTTGAGGTTTTGCAGAGTCCTTTGCAATTTCCTGATTAAACACCTCTTTTTTTGCAGAATGAAAACACCCACTAAATAATAATAATAATAATAATAGGCTGCTGTTAAGGGTTTTTATCAATTTCATAATCTGTTACAGTTGTTTGGTTTATATTATTTTGTGTTCGGATTAAATTATAATCGCTTCCTTCATTTTCTCGCTGTTGGCATTCCTTTAAGGGACCAACAAATGGCCTCTTAAACTCATTAAAAACACCATAAGATTCATCGGGATGAAGGTCGTAGGTAGTATCTGACGTCCTATGCGGATGAGCAAAGGTATAATTCTTCTTCTTTCCTCTGGAATTATAAACATTTCGCCAAGTCTTTACAGTACCATCACCTGTACCTTTTGCTTCTAATGTTTCAAATGAAACGATTTGACCAGATTCGTTTCGCTTAACATTTCCAGTTGCAATCATCACATGACCTGGTCTATAAACCCAATCTCCCTCAGATATTAACTCTGAATCTTTATGAACAAAAGCTATATTTAACTTTTGAGCTTTTTCAAAATGACGTAATTGTCCAGTAGACCCATCAACTAATCTACTCATCAATAATTCTTGATCTTTTGAATACGCTTGTTTAGTAAATCCACTACAATCAATCCCTACAGAATAATTATCAGGAATATCATAACGATTATAAACGGCATTTCTTGCTTCAAAAAAATGACCCCAAACATCACCTCCAGTGCAAACTTCATTGATTCCTTTGTGCTTCTTATAATGTTGTGGATGATAACTTGAAATCATCCATAAATCATCACCCATACCTTGCCAGGTTAAGTAATTATCCGATGTAGTAGACATGTTATCTGAAACGAGACCTATATTACTCTCGACAGGGTTTTTCCCTCCAAATTCATATTGTGTTCCAACGTATTTTTCTGCTTCGTTAATAATTTTAGAAGATTCTAATCCTTCTAATTCAATTGAATAAATTGGTGTATTCGAAGAAAAGTGATAAGGGGAATAGAAAGGATATTTTGGAGCAAGAGGATCCACCGCAAAGAAACGTCCAAGTCTCACATCATACATCCTAAATTTATAATTATAACTATTCCCTTCACCTTTCACTTCATCATCACGCTCTTGACCTTGGAAGCCATAGCGATACGCGTCAGAATCCACCGCTCCATGTCTATTATTAAGTAACATCCCATACCGATAGTAATCACTGCATTTTTTCAGAAAAAATCACTTTTTTTTGCGCATACCTTGGCTTAAAACCTGCTTTTTTTATTTTAAAGAACGACTGCCTTTTGGGCGGTATAAATATAGTCTTTTCCTTGATTCCCGCCATAGCCTGTGCTGAGCTTGTCGAAGTGCTTTGCCAGCCGCACAGCACTACAGCCACTATGACCAAGCAAGCCTTTTTAATTTGTTATTGTTATGGATTTGTAAAAACCCTTACTCAAAATGGTCGTGGCAGTAGTACTTTCCAAAGCACTAGCTGTTGTGGATAGTCAGCCCAAAAGGGGTAGTAATCGGAGAGGACAAGGGTCTGATTATTAAATTTCTTTATGTAACTATTAGAGAGCATAAAGCAAAGAAAGCTTACGCATCTTAAAAAGCACACCATAAAAAAGGAAAGCCAGTAACGACCTCCCTTTTTAAATCCCTCATTCCATAAAACAACACTCAGAATCCCTGCACCACGCTCACACCAACAGCAAGGAGCTTTAAAAAGATCCTAAAACCTACTCTTTAAAATGCATGTCTATTAGAATCCCTTTATACACGGCACTTGTCCCAACTTTGGAACGCTTTTGTAGCGGTTCTTGCGATTTGCACCACTCTTTTACTCACACTCGGTACTAGTTAAAAACTAGCACTAGCGACCGTGTATACTGGCGCCAGCAGGGTCCGTCACATTCATCATCTGGTAATGCGACAGAACCCTAGTGAGTTTTATAGTGTTTTTAGTCTACTTGTTAAAATGTTATAACTTACACAACTCATTTCTGTAAACAAAATTTTTTCCCTAATAAAATTTTCAACTGAGTAGAAATCCCTCTCATCTATCTTATCAATAATATCAATGTTATCCACTAAAGCATTCCATTGTAAATTTGCTTCATGATCAAGTCCTTTGTCAATATAATACTGGATTAATTGAATTCTAGCAGCATTTAAAAAAGGGTTTCTTTCTAATGAATTTATTAACAATTCAACATTTGATTTATAAATACTTTTTAAATACATCGCTTCTAAAAAATATAAATAGGATTGTTCAGTTATGTTTCTAGCTTTATAGTTCTTAACGTCTTGAATATAACTGCTAAGACATAAAAACGATTCAGTATAATACTTTAATAATAAAAGGTTCACATTTGATTTAATGTTTATTGCAGAATTCAATAGGCTTAATGCTTCATCATACTCCAAAATTGGCACTTCTAATTTGACAATTATCAATTTTGAAATAGCATAAATATTTTTTGAGTTTATCTTAACAAACTCATTTAGATATTTTTCAATCAGATACTCTTCTTCATCATGTTCTTCTGAATAGTTGGCAATTATTTCCTTTATTACTAAATCAATTTTATTATCCATTATTAGCAGCAGTTTTAATAGTTTCATCAATAGTGCTTTTAGCTACTCTTTTAGAAGTTCCTTTAAAAGCATTTGCACTCATTACTTCGCCTTCTCTTACAAAAGCCTTAACAGTTGTCTTATGTCCATTAATCATAGCAATTATATCGTTACTACCTTCCTTAAGAGAAGATTTATTTCTGGTAATTACTTCTCCAATATTTTTGAGTATGTCTTCGACAGAAGATCCTAAATCCATTATTCCGCCTTTTATATGCCTAGCAGAAAATATATGCTCTGAATTATTTAAAACAGCTCCAAATACATCATCGGAAATTCCATTTACTACAGTTTTTGTAACATCGTCTGCCAAAGAAGGTACAAGCTCACCAACACCTTTTCTAAGAAGTAGTTTACCTCCTTGAAGACCTAATCCAATTCCGATTTCTGCGAAACCTGCATAACCAGCTACGTCTAGACTAACAGGTATATCTTGTGCACCTCTTAAAAAAGCACCCCATTCTGACTCGTAATACTGTTCTGGCAATGGTCTAGCTTGATTTAATAAAACTCCTAAATAGGTATAATCATCTATTGTTACTCCAGCCATGTTTGTAGGTTCTGCAAAAGGAAGTTTTCTTTTCCTAGCCTCATAACCTTTTCTTGTATTAGCGATATTTGTCCCTGGCACTGCAGGTGAAATTAAAAACAGATCGCTTCCTTCTATAGATTTTATGACAGATTTTATATCTTCTATTTTTCCATCCTTGGGACTTATAACTCTAAAGATTAGTTCGTCTTTTCCATCTTCAACTATCTGAAAATTTACCATTGCGACTAGTGCATCACCTTTTCTAGCAAACGTAAAATAAAACGTTATTTCATCATTACCATCTGGATCGACTCGCATTATAGGATTATTACTTGCAAACTGATAAGAACTCAAATGAGCTTTCTTGTAATTATCAGTTGTAAACCACCTCCCAATCCTATTATCATACATCCTAGCACCAAAATCATAAGAACTTCCAGAGCCTTTGACTTCATCATCACGTTCTTGCCCTTGGAAACCATAGCGGTAGGCATCAGAATCCACAGATCCATGTCTATTATTAAGTAACATGCCATACGGATAGTAGTCAGCGCATTTTTTCAGAAAAAATCACTTTTTTTTGCGTATACCTTGGCTTAAAACCTGCTTTTTTTATTTTAAAGAACGACTGCCTTTTACGGTTGCTTAAATATAGTCTTTTCCTTGATTCCTGCCATAGCCCGTGCTGAGCTTGTCGAAGTGCTTTGCCAGCCGCACAGCACTACAGCCACTATGACCAAGCAAGCGTTTTTGATTTGTTATTGTTATGGATTTGTAAAAACCCTTACTCAAAATGGTCGTGGCAGTAGTACTTCCCAAAGCACTAACTGTTGTGGATAGTCAGCCCAGCAAGGGATATAATCGGAGAGGACAAGGGTCTGATTATTAAATTTCTTGATGTAACTATTAGAGATTATATAGCAAAGAAAGCTTAGGCATCTTAAAAGCACACCATAAAAAAAGGAAAGCCCGTAACGACTTTCCTTTTTTAATAACTCATTCCATAAAATAACACTCAGAATCCCTGTACCAAGCTCACACCAACAGCAAGGATCTTTAAAAAGGTCCTAAGACCAACTCTTTAAAATTCATGCTATTGGAACACTTTTATTTATGGTACTTGTCCCAATCTTGGAACACTTTTGTAGCGGTTTTGACGATTTGCAACACACGCTTGACGCACTTATTAAAAACGTAAGACTTAAATCTATCGCATAAAAAAAAGGAAAACCATCTCTAGCTTTCCTTTTCTATTATAATTCTTGACTCTTATTGTGTAGATCACGAGCGAGACGCTCGCGCCAGCTGGGGGAGTTGGTCTGGATTGTCAGTTTGTAAATTATTTGTCATTGTGGAAAAGTTTTAAAATGATAAACATTTATGGCAAATGTATCACTCTTATAACTTTCAAACAACAAAACAACACTTCTTTTGATATAAAAATATATCTACATTTGCATTAATTAGTGATTATTACTATTCTTTTGATAGATATGTTAGACTTAGGAAGTAAAATAACAGAACTTAGAAAGACCAAAAAATGGTCGCAAGATGAACTGGCTAAAAAAGTAGGTTCTTCTCGTGTAATGATAGGGAACTATGAACGTAGTACCAACACGCCATCTATAGATGTGCTTCTTAAAATTGCTCAAGCTTTTGACGTATCTGTAGATTACCTAATAGGCGAAGGACAATTATCCACTTATGATAAAGAGGTTTTAAAACGCATTGATGACATCGAGCAGCTGCCAGAAGAAGATAAAGAACACTTGTTCTATCTCATTGATAATCTCGTGCGTGCTTCTAAGTTGAAGGCGATATAATATTTAAAAACATGAAATACTATTTATTATCTAATGCAACTGATGAAAAGGAAATAGGTAAAACTTATCCTCAATGTAAAGGTGTACCTAATGGTTATACTTTTGCATGGTATGATGAACCTGACTCAATGACTAATCTTATTAATAAGGAATTTCCAAAGAATAATCCTAATTTGATATTTGAGCTCGAAGAAAAAGCCATACTAACTGATGTAGTGAGTCCAAGTAATATATCTGCTAGAGGTATTCTAATGAATGAAAGAGCACTTAATATTATTAATAAGAAAAAAATTTTAAATAACGAGATCTACTCAGGGGAATTGAAGAAGGGAAATGAAAAATTTAAATATTATTGGCTGCATTTAGTTCATGATAATTTCGATAATATTGACTTTATTAATTCTAATTTTATAGAAACTAATTTGTTTAGACACAAAGTAAGCGACTTAAAAATTGAAAACGAATATCAGTTCAAAATTGAATTTGAAAAATGTTTGAAAAGGTCAAACATTATAAGTGTAGAAAGACTCAAGTTAAAAACAACTTTCAACTATGATCTATTCTTTTTTCCAAAAATTCATAGCGATCTGATTGTTTCAGAAGTTTTATTAAATAAACTAGAATCAGAAAACATAACTGGAATTACAAGTAAGCCAGCAGATTTTTTGAATTAAATCTGCTAGCTTATTTTTTTAACCTTTAAAAAGATCATTTACTTTTATTCCTGTACCGTCTAACATAGGCTTTAATGCTCCTGTTACCGTCTCAAGAGTCTCTTTTGCTGTAGCATTAGGAGTAGCTTCTCTTGCATCATTAATCATTTTAATAATTCCTTTTGCATAATCATTTGGATGTTTACCGCTATGCTGAATAACTTCTAGTCCTAGACCATTTACTATTCCATTGAAATCAAAACCTTCTTCGACTGCTTGTTGAACATATTTATTATTTTGTAATAGCTCTACAGGAATCAAATGATGCGCAGCTTTAGTAGTACCTGTAGTACCGAGAGCTTTCGCTAACTTATTCGCACCAACGTTTTGTCCCAATCTTTTTCCTCCAGAATCCCAAATAGCATCTGCTACTTTTTGTTGACCTGGAAAATTATCTGAAATCTTTAAATAGCGAGTAGCCGTATTAGTTCGCTTAAAGCTTCTACCAGCTATAACTACTGCATCTACACCTTTAATAGTATATTTTAAAATCTTACCTGCTTCTCCTATAATTGGAATAACAGCAAAAAAAGAAAAACTGGCATTAACATAATCTCCTTCAACAGCATATAGAACACCGTTTGCAACATCTAATGGCTCTCCTATAATAGGTATCGCACCCATTCCATCTAAAATAATATGAACTTCCTCTGGAGTAAAACCATCACTATGTACTCTGCCCACGTAATTAATCGTTTGAAGTTTAACGTTATAAAATGGGTCTCTCGCTTGGTCATCATCACTCATCAGCACAAGCTTTGATTTACTCCATTGTATAAATGCTCCAAACATTCTACCTACGGCATCTTCTTCCTCAAGACCTTCAAGTTCAGTATAAGATATTAATTTATTACCAGCAAAAGAGTATGGTGTATAATGTGCATATTTATAATCTAATGGATCCATTGTGAAGAAACGAACTAACCTAGGATCATGCATTCTAAATGTATAATTGTAGCTGTACCCAGCTCCTTTTAACTCATCATCACGTTCTTGTCCTTCAAAACCATATCTATAAACATCACTATCTACAGAGCCATGGCGGTTAGGTAGTAGCATACCGCCCGGATAGTAGTCATTAAAAAACTAAATACCCTTTATATAGCCTACCTATTCCTCCAGAAGAACGGTGTCAACAATATCAAAACCGTGAATAATTCCAGCCTTCCTATCAACATTAAAAAACAACACCACCATTTTCCTAATTGCGGTAATCCAGAAAAATTATCTACAGGAGATAGATCACCAAAAGCTGGCCCCACATTCCCTAGACTACTTAAAGCTCCACCTATGGCTGTTTCAAAATCTAAGCCTAGCGCTGCTAGTACAGTTGCTCCTACGATAAAAGAAAGCATGTAGAGAATAAAGAACCCGAGCACGTTGAAAACAATACCACTTTGTAAGGCTCTACCATTATACCGTATCGGTAAAATAGCATTTGGATGCAGTGTTCTTTTAAATTCCATAATACCATTACGTATTAAAACAATGTGACGCACCACTTTAATTCCACCGGCAGTAGAACCCGCACTACCTCCTAAAAAGAACAAGCCAAAAAACATGATGGTTAAAAATGGCGTCCACATGGTATAATCTGCAGAGACAAATCCAGTTGTTGTAATGACCGCTAGCACCTGAAAAGTACCGTGTCTGAAAGCGCTTTCTGCTTCACCTAAAACCATAGGGTGAGCAATTGAGGAGGTCAATGGGTCTGCTTGAAAATAAATCAAAACCCCTGCTAAAACAGAGAAACCCACTATAAAAACGGCGTACCATTTGAACTCGGTATCATTTAAGATTCTACTAAACCTTCCCTTAATAGCAAAATAGCTTAAAACAAAGTTGGTTCCAGCAATAAACATAAATAAGATGATGATCCATTGTATAGCAGGATTGTCATTCCAAAAAGCTACACTGGCATTTTTTGTTGAAAAACCTCCTGTAGAGAGTGTACTTAACGCGTGATTCACCGCATCAAACCATCCCATTCCAGCAATCCTAAGCAGCAAGGTTTCTACCGCAGTAAAACCTACATAGATCAACCAGAGTCTTTTTGCAGTGTCTGTGATGCGGGGATGCAATTTATCAGCACTAGGCCCAGGAGCTTCTGCAGCAAAGAGTTGCATACCACCAATTCCTAATAATGGCAATATGGCGACAGCGAGAACAATAATACCCATACCACCTATCCAGTGCGTAAGACTACGCCAGAACAGAATTCCTCTAGGCATGATCTCGATATCGTTGATGATACTTGCCCCAGTAGTGGTAAAACCACTCATAGTTTCAAAAAAAGCATCGGTATAACTAGTGATCGCCCCTGTAAACATGTAGGGCATGGTGCCGGCAAAAGCCATGATCAACCAGCCTAAAGTTACAATAAGATAACCTTCCTTTTTATTCAGTTCTTTTATATGATGACGTGTCAGGAACATAACTAATCCTCCTACTGCAACGGCCACGCCTGCAGCTGCAAGAATATCCAAAGCTTCACTTTCTTCATAAATAGCGCTGACTAATGCAGAAATCAGCATAAACCCACCGTTAAAGACTAAAAGCAGTCCCATAATAAAAACAATGATCTTATAATTAAGTTTGGTCATTATAAGAACAGTTTTTCCACTTTTGAAATGGATCGTGGTAAACAACAAACTACCACTCTATCACCAGCCTTGATAATAAAACTTCCCAAAACTATATTACCTATTCCTTCTCTTATTACACCACCTATGATCGCGCTTCTAGGTACACCAGCATTTGCTATGGTTTTTCCACATACGGGGCTTTCTGGTTGCACAATAAATTCTAGCAGCTCTGCATTCATGTTGTTAAGTTTTGTCATCGCGACTACTTCCCCTTTGCGCACATATCTAAAGATATTATTTGCTGCAAGTAATTTTTTATTGATCAACGTGTCAATTCCTATACTGTGAGACAATTGGAAGTAATCCATATTCTCCACAAGCGATATCGTTTTCTTGACACTTTTACTTTTAGCCATAAGACAGGAGATGATATTGGTCTCACTATTTCCAGTAACCGCTATAAAGGCATCCATTTCATGTATATTTTCCTCTTGAAGTAATTCCACATTGCGACCATCCCCGTTGAGAACCAGCACGTCTGGTAATGCATCAGCAAGATCAAAGGCTTTTTTTGCATCCTTTTCTATCAGCTTAACGTTGATACCAGCCTTAGAAAGTTGCATAGCACTTTGCTTACCTATGTTACTACCGCCTAGTATCATGACGTTACGCATGGCTTGTTTTGTTTTACCAGTAAGTTTATAAAGCTCCTCCACTCCACCAGTTGTGGTTATAAAATAAACTTGGTCTCCTTCTTTGAACTGGGTATCCCCCCTAGGTATGAGCGTATATTGCGTACCAAAACGCTGTATGGCAATGGGCATAAAATGAATTTCAGGAAAAATTTCACCCGCCTGTTGTACTGTTTTACCAACAAATTGTGCCGTACGTTGAAGGTTGACTCCTACCATCGTAAGCGCACCTTCCTCAAATTCATAACTGTCATTAAAGGCACTTTGATTGAGAAGTAATTCGATTTCCTTACTTGCTAATGCTTCGGGAGAGATCAACTCATCAATCCCAAAACCCGCAAAACCTATGGAATCTTGATGTTCCAGGAATTCTGTATTGGTTATACGGGCGATAGTTCGTTTTGCACCCAGTTGTTTTGCCAATACGCAAATAGTAATGTTTGTAGTCTCGCTACTGGTCACCGCAATGACCAAGTCTGCTTCGTCTATACGAGCATCTTGAAGAATTTTTATCGAGGTAGAATCTCCCCGCATTACTCGTATATCTAAATGCGTATCAGCGTACTGTAAATTTTCTTGAACCGGATCAATAAGCGTGATGTCTTGTGACTCGTAGGACAACAGTTTTGCCAGGTGAAAACCTACCTCACCAGCTCCTGCAATAATGATTTTCATAGAATCGTATCTGTAGTAGATCAAAGATACTAGAATGTGACCTAAAATATAAAAAAAGCTAAGTTTTTAACGGTAAATTGGATGATTATCCCGCTTTCGCCTTGAGCTACACTAGGGTAAACTTCCATTCTAAAGATAGAATAGAAAGGGAATAGCAATAACCTCAACACTCTGCATTATCTTTGCTGCTCTAAAAAAAAGATTGTGTCAGAAGAAGTAAAGCCTTATAAAGAAGAAGATTCTGGAAAAAAAGAACAAGTCACAAAGATGTTTGACACCATCAGTGGTGAGTACGATGGCCTCAACCGAATGATTTCTCTTGGTCTGGACCAAAAATGGCGTGATAATGTCGTGAAAATGGTAGCTGCACAGCATCCTGAAGTGATTATGGACATCGCTACTGGAACCGGTGACTTGGTTATTAAAATGGCGCAGCAAACGGACGCAAAAAAATTAATAGGACTCGATATTTCTAGTGGTATGCTGGAAGTAGGAAAAGTGAAAGTGAAAGAAGAGCATCTAGATGACCGTATAGAAATGGTATTAGGAGATTCTGAAAATTTACAATTTGAAGACGCCTCTATAGATGCCGTAACAGTTTCTTATGGAGTGCGTAATTTTGAAGATCTTGAAAAAGGATTGTCTGAAATTTTAAGAGTTTTAAAACCTGGCGGAATTTTAGTCATTTTAGAAACCAGTGTGCCGACAAAGTTTCCTTTCAAACAAGGTTATTATTTGTATTCTGGTGTGATCGTACCTGCACTGGGGAAATTATTTTCAAAGGATAAAATCGCCTATCGTTATCTTTCTAATAGTGCCTCTAAATTTCCTTATGGAGAGAAGTTCAACAATATTTTAAAGAAAGTAGGGTTTAAAGAAGTAGAAAACGAATTACAATTTCATGGTGCATCCACCATTTATAAAGCAGTAAAAGCATAATATGAGACACCTTATGGTCATCATAGTTGTAGCAATGGGTTTTCAGACCGCAAATGCGCAATTATTTTCAAAAGAAAAAATTAAAAATTTAGAGAACTTTGATCAGAAGACTTTGACTTGGGGTTATTATTTAGGTTTTAATTCTTATGATTACAAGTTTGATTATAATGAAATTACTGAAGATATCATCACAGAGTCCAGTGCGGGTTTTAATGTAGGCCTTATAGGTGATTTACGTCTTAACGATTACTTCAATTTAAGGCTAGAGCCCGGAATTGTTTTTGCCACTAGAAACTTAACTTTTCCGGATCCTTCTCTGACAACAGTTGCGCAAATGGAACGTGAGGTTACCTCTACTTACATTCATATCCCTCTACTTGTAAAATTTTCTACAAAGAGGTCTAACAACTGGAAACCTTTTATCGTAGCTGGAGCTTCCTGGTCCAATAACTTGAGCAGCAATCAAGATAATCCAGACGACAATAGCGCAGGACAATTTAGACAGACTAGCAGTGTTTTTAATTACGAATTGGGAATAGGTATAGATCTTTATTTGTTTTATTTTAAATTTTCTCCTTCTATAAGAGGGGTGTTTGCCATGGGAGACGAACTCGTGCGTGACGCAGATCCTAATAGTGCATGGACGAGTAATATTACAAGCATGCAGTCTCGAGGACTTTTTATCAACTTCACATTTCAGTAACCTCTATTTAGCGAAAAATCGACTTCTCAATTTGGACTATTTGTAATTCAGATGATCTGTAGAACCTCAGCACCGCTTTAACTACTGTGATATCTTAATATGTCAAAAACGAAACTAATGATATGCCCTGTTTTAGGGCTAAATAGATGAAGAGCGCAGCCATTCTCCCAATATGACAGATGTGGCCATAGCCACATTAAGACTTTCTGTGTTTTGCAGCTTTCCATATTGAGGTATACTGATAGGAGTCCCTGTAGCTAATAAGTCTTCACTTATTCCGTGAGATTCATTTCCCATTATAATGATCCCTTGTTCTGGAAGTGTTGCTGTATAAATACTTGTTCCACCCATAGCGGTAGGAAAAATAGGAAGTAACGAATTACTGAGGTATTCTTTAAGGTTCGTATAGTGAATTTGAACTCTTGCTAGCGATGCCATACTGGCCTGCACAGACTTTGAATTATAAACATCAACTGTTTCCATACTACAAACGATATGTTCTATACCGAACCAGTCTGCCAGTCTTATAATGGTGCCTAAATTACCTGGATCTTTTACATCATCCAGAACTATAATTTTACCCGTCTTAGGAAGCTCTTGCTTTTTATTCATCTTAAAAACAGCCAGATATCCCGGTGCAGTTTTAAGGTTTGAAAGAATATTCATATCCTTTGCACTTATTATTTCAGGTTCTATAGCATCCAGTTGATGATTCCCAGAAACAATAAGAATATCTGCTGCAATAAGCCCAGAATTGAGGAGTTCTCTAATAGATTTGTATCCTTCTACGATAAAAAGCTGGTGCTCTTCCCTTATTTTTTTCCTATGAAGAGATTTGATAAGCTTTAACTTGCTTTTGGTAATCATTTATAATCGTATTTTTGAATATTGTACTATGGGAAAAACAGGACTTCATGCAAAAATAGGCTTAATTATATTGCTTATTATCTTATTAGTTTCCTGTAACGCTATCAAACGCGTTCCTGAAGCAAAAACACTTCTTACAAAAAGCACCATCCTAATCGATAGTGCCTCACCTAGAGACCCAAGAGTAAATACCCTTCCTGTATTGCAGCCTAATCAAAAGGTACTCGGTATACCACTGCGTCTCCATATTTATAATCTTGCAAGACCTCATCGCGATTCAATTTATTTAAAATGGATGCAAGACCATCCCAAAGGTTTGAAAAGACGTAACGCCATACTGTCTGAGAAGCAAACTATGGGATTAGGACAAAGCCTTGTAGATTTTAATAATTGGTTAAAAAGAACCGGAGAAGCCCCTGCACTAATTGATGATGTGGCAATTGATAAATCTAAAGAAAGGCTAAGAGCATGGTACTGGAATCAAGGCTGGTTCAACACAGCGGTCGATCACAAAGTAATTGACAGTAAAAACAAAAAAAGAGCCCGAATAGAATATTATGTTACCAAGAATCAACCCTATAAAATAGATAGTATTACCACTCAAATAGCTACTCCTATTATCGATTCTTTATATCAACTCGTTAAATCAGAGAGTATTCTAAAAAATGGAGAACAATATTTCACCCCAGATATCAATGCAGAAAGAGACCGACTTAACTCTTATTTTCGTAACCACGGTGCTTTTCATATGGAAAAGGAAAACATAAGATTTGAAGGAGATACCGTTCAGACCAATCAAAGAGCAAACATCACGTTAATTATAAAAGATCGTGAAGTACAAGATGGAGACTCAACCATTACCGTTCCCTATAGAGTCCATAAGATTAGTGAAGTAAATATCATTCCTGACTATCAAAATGCGACAAGCAATAACGTGGCAGACACCTCAGGATATGAAAATTATAACATACTGCGCTTTGGAAAACGTAAATACAAAAAATCTACCCTTACTGACGCTATCTTTTTTCATAAAGGAGATGTTTATAGAGACATAGATCGTGACAGGACCTACAGAAGAATCACTGAACTTCAGAGCTTTTTATATCCTACTATCCGGTATGATGCAGATCCTAGAGATTCCACTGGTACAGATCTTATTGCAAATGTATTGTTGACTTCAAAAAAGAAATTTGAATTCACCTATGGAGTTGAGGCTACACATAGCAACATACAAGCGATAGGAGTAGGTCTCAATACTTCCTTGTTGATTAGAAACCTTTTTAGAGGTAGCGAATTGCTTGATATCTCTTTTAGAGGTAATATAGGCGCTAGTACCAATGCTGCAACTGGGGACTCTAGATTTTTTGATCTTCAAGAATTAGGCGCAGATGCACGTTTGAGTTTTCCACGTCTCTTCCTTCCATTTAGACTCGACAACTTGATTCCTAAATACATGTCTCCATCAACAAATTTTTCAGTTGGTTTTTTTAGCCAGACAAATATAGGACTCGATAAACAAAGTCTCAATGGAGCACTTACCTATAACTGGAGACAGACTGCTATAAAAAGTACACGACTAGACCTAGTCAACGCCCAATATGTACGAAATCTAGACCCAAGTAATTTCTTTAATGTGTACCAAAGTAGTTATGGTAGTATTAATGATCTAGCAAACGATTTGAACATTAATGATCCTACTTATGTGAATGATAGCGGTAACCTGACCATTCCAGAAGGCACTACAGCATTTATAAATGATGCGATAGCAGGTAATTTAGGTGCAGACGCAGCTCAAAGAGAGATCATAAGAAATGTAAGGGAACGCCGGAATCGATTATCGCAAAACAACTTGATTATATCATCAAGTTACAGCTGGACACGCAACAATAGAGTAGGGATTTATGACGATGACTTTTCTAGATTCAATTTGAGAATAGAAGCTGCTGGAAATGTGCTTTCAGGAATATCAAGTCTTGCTGGTATTAATAAAAATGACAATAACAGAAGACGTGTTTTTGGGGTAGAATACAGCCAATACATAAAAACAGAAATTGACTACATCAAACACTGGCAATATGTCAATAACCACGTACTTGCCATAAGAGCTTTTGGTGGTATAGCGATTCCATATAGCAACTCCGATAACATTCCATTTATAAGATCTTTTTTTGCCGGTGGACCTAATGATAACAGAGCCTGGCAAGCCTATGAATTAGGACCTGGGAAGACTGGCGGCCTTAATGATTTTAATGAAGCAAACATGAAGCTAGCTTTTAATGTAGAATATCGATTCCCTATATCAGGAGCTTTTAAAGGTGCTGTTTTTGCAGATGTAGGTAATATTTATAACGTACTTGATATTGAAGATGATCCAGATGCTATTTTTAACAATATAAGTGATCTAGAATACTTAGCATTAGGCACTGGTGCTGGCTTGCGTTATGATTTTGGCTTTTTTGTATTGAGATTTGACATGGGCTTTAAAACCTACAACCCAGCTCTAGAAGAAAACAGAAGGTGGCTCAAAGAATTCAAGATTTCTAAGTCTGTTCTTAACGTTGGGATTAATTATCCTTTTTAGTAACCGTAACAAAGGCGTTTATTTTTGCTTATTTTTGCTATTCAATACACAGAAATATGAGTCATAAAATTAAACCAGGAGTTGCCACTGGCGACCAAGTTCAAGAAATATTCAATCACGCAAAAGAAAACGGCTATGCACTTCCTGCAGTAAATGTCGTAGGTTCTAATACCGTGAACGCTGTTATGGAAACTGCTGCAGAGTTAAACTCTCCAGTAATTATTCAATATTCCAATGGAGGCTCTGTTTTCAATGCTGGAAAAGGATTGAAAAATGACAACCAAAGAGCCGCTATTTTAGGTGGTATCGCTGGTGCAGAGCATGTACACCGACTTGCTGAAGCATATGGTGCAAGCGTTATCTTACATACCGACCACTGTGCAAAAAGCTTACTCCCATGGATCGATGGTTTATTAGATGCTAGTGAAGCACGCTTTCGCGAAAGCGGGAAAAGTTTATACTCTTCACACATGATCGATCTTAGTGAAGAGCCATTAGAAGAAAATATAGAGATCTGTAAACGTTACTTAGAAAGAATGTCTAAAATGGACATGACTTTAGAAATAGAGTTAGGTATTACAGGTGGAGAAGAAGATGGTGTAGATAATAGTGATGTAGATGAGTCCAAGCTGTACACCCAACCAGAAGAAGTGGCTTATGCCTATGAAGAGCTTAAAAAGGTGAGTGATAAATTCACTATTGCAGCAGCATTTGGTAACGTTCACGGTGTTTATAAGCCTGGTAATGTAAAATTGACTCCTAAAATTCTTAAAAACTCTCAAGAATACATCTCTAAAAAATACAACGTAGCGCATAATCACATCGATTTTGTATTCCACGGTGGTTCTGGTTCTACACTAGAAGAAATAAGAGAAGCCATAGGTTATGGAGTTATAAAAATGAACATCGATACAGACCTGCAATGGGCATTTGCAGATGGTATTAAAAAATACATGGACCGTAACGATGACTTCTTAAGTTCCCAAATAGGAAACTCATCTGGTGCCGATTCACCTAATAAAAAATATTACGATCCACGTAAATGGTTGCGTGTAGGAGAAGAGTCTTTTAAAGCTCGATTAAAGCAAGCTTTTGAAGATCTAAATAACATCAATACGTTATAAATAAACCCTAGTATCTGAATCCTAAAGGATTTAAATACTTTTTTACGGAAAAATATATGGCTTGGTTTAAAAGAGACAAAAAAGGAATTACTACACCTACAGAGGCAAAGAAAGACACACCTAAGGGATTGTGGTACAAATCGCCTACTGGAAAGATAGTAGATACCGATCAACTTAAAAATAATTTTTATGTGAGCCCAGAAGATGGGTATCACGTAAGGATAGGAAGTAATGAGTACTTTGAAATCTTGTTTGACGACAATAAATACAAAGAGCTCAATCCTAATATTGTTTCTAAAGATCCTTTAGATTTTGAGGACACTAAGAAATACACAGATCGTATAGAGGCAGCTCAAAAGAAAACAGGACTTAAGGACGCCGTGCGCACAGCAGTAGGTAAATCTGATGGTAATGATCTTGTAATAGCTTGTATGGACTTTGCATTTATAGGTGGTTCTATGGGTAGTGTTGTAGGAGAAAAAATTGCTCGAGCAGCAGACTATTCCCTTAAGAACAACATTCCATTTATGATCATTTCTAAGTCTGGTGGTGCGCGTATGATGGAAGCGGCACTATCATTAATGCAGCTGGCAAAAACAAGTGCTAAACTTGCTCAATTAAGCGATGCAGGAATTCCTTATGTATCTTTATGCACAGACCCTACTACCGGTGGGACAACTGCCTCATTTGCTATGTTAGGAGATATTAATATAGGAGAACCTGGAGCTTTAATTGCCTTTGCGGGACCTCGTGTGGTTAGAGATACCACAGGAAAAGAACTTCCAGAAGGATTCCAAACAGCAGAATTCCTTCTTGAAAAAGGCTTCCTAGACTTTATATGTCCTAGAAATGAACTTAAAAAGAAAGTGAATCAATACCTTAACCTGATTCTGAACAGAAAAGTAAAGGTGGTAGCTTAACTTAAAATAATTAATTATAAATCGTCTTATGGAAGTCCGTTGATCTCCATAAGACGATTTTTTTATGCTTTAAAAAGTACCAACTACACTGAAAATTATTTGTTAAGCTTCTATTATTAAGTTGAATGATGCGCTTATTTGATTATTTTGGAACATGAAATTTATAAGCACCCTACTTCTCTTTATGACTTCGTTTATAACAGTTTCCCAAACCCTTCAAAAACACCAATGGAACAATAGAATTGCCATTGTTTTAAGTGATGGCCTTTCTAACCCTTTGTTTCAAAAACAAATAACTGCGCTCACTAATGAAGCAGCAGCTTGTATGGATCGTAAATTGATTATTTACCAAGTCCTGCTCAATAACTGGAGACTTGAGGATTTTACTACGGAGACAACCAAAGAATGGAAGTCTACCTTTACTCTGTTTGACCAGTTTATGGGAAAGAGCCACCACTTTAAAGTTGTCCTGATAGGCTTAGATGGAAACCTTAAAGAAGAAAGAACAGATTTCTTTGAACCGCAAGAGCTTTTTAGTATTATTGATGGAATGTCGATGAGAAAAGCAGCGTTACGACATAAAAAATAATATTTTCTTAAGATCCTTTCTCCCTTGGGTAAGTACCTTTGAATGCTATGGAAAATGAAAAACTAATGGATGTTCTTATTATAGGTGCAGGACCTATAGGTATTAATTGTGCTCTAGAAGCAAAAAAGAATAACCTATCCTACCTAATTATTGAAAAAGGACCTATAGTTAACTCGCTTTACAACTACCCATCGAACATGAAATTTTTCTCTACCAGTGAGAAATTAGAACTGGATGATATACCTTTTATTTCTAAAGAAGCAAAACCTAGCAAACAAGAAGCTTTAGAATACTATAGGCGTATAGCAGTTTCAAACGACCTGAATATAAAGCTGTTTGAAACAGTAATTGCCGTAGATAAAGTGAATAACTTTAAAGTCACTACTGATAGAGGTAGTTACAAAACAAAAAACATCGTTGTCGCTACTGGATTCTATGACATTCCTAATAAGATGGATGTTAAGGGTGAAGACCTTTCTAAAGTAACTCATTATTACAATGATGCACATTTATATGCCTTTCAGAAGGTTGCTATTGTAGGGGCTAGTAATAGCGCAGTGGACGCCGCGTTAGAAATTTACCGCAAAGGCGGTGAGGTTTCTATGATCATACGAGGAGAAGCAATAGGGGATCGTGTCAAGTATTGGGTAAAGCCAGATATAGAAAATCGTATTAAAGAAGGTTCGATTAAGGCCTACTATAACAGTGAGATTAAAGAAATATCAAAAGACAAAATAGTCATCAATGAAGAGGGTAAAGATATTTCTATCCCTAATGACTTTGTCGTAGCTTTAACTGGTTACCGTCCTAATTTTACATTTTTAAAAGCTATGGGGATAAAGCTCGTGGGCAAAAAACAGATTCCATCCTACAACGAAGACTCCATGGAAACTAACGTGAAAGGCATATTTCTAGCCGGGGTTATTTGTGGTGGTGAAGAAACCCATAAATGGTTCATTGAGAACAGCCGCATACATGCCAAACAGATTATAGAAACGCTTTCTAAAAGATCTAAAGTGACGTTTTAATTGGTTTGCGATATTAAATCACTATAAACCTTCCTGTTCGGGTAAGGTGTCTGCTGTTAAAATTAATTCGGCTGTATTTTTATTTATGATCAAGAACTCAAGGCATGATTAGGAACTGATATTTGGCTCGCTTTCGCCCTGAGCTGCATCAAGATAAACTTCCTTTCCTTAAAAAAAGAAAAGAAAGAGAAAAGCCTTCCATTTATTTATCTTTATTTAATAAGGTCATTAAGTCCACATCATTTCCTAACAATATTTCTGTAGGGTTGATACGTCCATCTTCTGGACCGTTCTCCAACTTTAATACGCCACGCGGGCACACCGCACTGCAAATACCACAACCTACACAGCTGGAACGTACGATGTTTTCCCCTTTTTGAGCATAAGCTCTTACGTCTATTCCCATTTCACAATAAGTAGAACAATTTCCACAAGAAATGCACTGACCACCATTAGTTGTGATTCTAAAACGTGATTTAAAGCGTTGCACAAATCCGAGATAAGCTGCCAGTGGGCAACCAAAACGACACCAAACTCGATTCCCAAAAATAGGATAGAATCCAGTACCTATAACTCCTGCAAAAATAGCCCCTATCAAAAAGCTGTACACATTCATAATACTTTGTACCTTAATACCTAGGACTGCGCTCGCCTCTGTAAAAAAACCATACAATGTAAAACCAGTCATGACCACAGCAAAAACGAGTACGCCATGAACCAACCAGCGTTCTACTTTCCAAGAGAACAGCGATTTACTGGAATGCTGACGGTAAGGATCTCCTAAGGTTTCGGCCAGTCCACCACATCCACAAACCCACGAACAATACCATCTTTTTCCAAAGAAATAGACCATTACTGGAACAATCACCACGGTCAATATAATTCCCCATACCAGAATAAATAGACCTAATCCTCCACTAGAAATCAACTCTGACAGATTCCAGCTAAAAAAGAAATCGTAATCTAAAGGGAAGGCATTTTTAAAATCATAGCCTTTAGAATAAGATAATTGTAATCGTACCATGATTTCAGGAATGAGAAACGCAAAAACGATTTGAAAGAACAACACTGAGGTAGTTCTCAAAACTTGGTACTTATTGTAACGGTATTTGACATACATTCTAATGGCCATAACTGTCATTACCGTACAATACATAAAACCATATACAAACCAATGACTTGCCAGATTACCGCTCAAACTTTTACTTATAGGATCTACTAGATAGGTCCAGTTTACCGTATATTCTGATTGAAAATAGAGAACTAAGTAAAAACTAACTAAGAAGATAAAAACAAGCCATGCGATCCAGCCTCTATTGGTCGAACTTTGATGATAAATACCATTGTTTTTAATTCCTTTTCTACCTAAAGTAATCACTTGTGGTAAAATAAACATCAGCGCACCTAAAATACCAAGTCCAAATGTGAGGAACCACATCAAGCCTTTATTTTCTGGAATAAAGCCGTAACCAGATTCCTTTCTTATGGATGTTGCTAGATCATCATCACTGGCATATACTTTTTTATCCCATTCCTTATTCTCCGTATGGATGGCATTGGCATTTTCAGTAACTTCTGCCACTATAGAGGCTAAAGGCGTGATACCAGAAAAATCTTTACCTACTATTTCGGTTTGTAGATCCTGAATAAAAATCTCGCTTTTTATTCCTTGATTGACCATTATCTGATCAAAACTTTTTTGATCGAGTTTAAAGTGGCCTAAAAAAGGAAGGCTGATAAAAATTCCAAAACCCACTAAAAAAATGGCTATGCCTATATGTTGTATGGCTTTCATAAAGCGTAATTTGTTAGGTTTTGTTTAAGCAAAAATGCGTTTCCAGCTTTTTTTAAATGGCTTGATTTGTTTTCCTCTTTGTTGATTGTAATGATCAACTATGGCATTTTCATGTAGCTTGTAAAATTCTGGATCAAAGTTCGCATCCTTTAAATAGGTCATTACCTCATCTACTTTGCGACCCTCCGTAAGCCAGCGATCAAATATCTCATGTCGCATTCTGATTCCGAAGGTATTGATGCCTAAAAACACATCTGTCTCTTTATGATAAGCAATGGTGACACATATCATTTCTTCATCGTGTCTCCAGTGAAATTGCTCTTCAAAATCTGGCTGAAGCTCTCCACTTACCCATCCATAAGTCTGGTATTCTACGTCCATGAATTTAGCACTGTTAAACCAGTGACCCGGATTGTATTCCATAGGGTTCCCACAAATAGTTTGAGCGATAGCCTCTCCCATCATACGTCCTGTATACCATACAGCTTCTATAGGTCTTCTCCTGCCTATTGCCTCTCGCTGTTCTGCACAATCACCTATCGCATAAATATCTTTTACACTAGTTTCTAGAAGTCTATTTACTTTTACACCGCGACCTACTTCTATATCGGAATCTTTTAAAAAGTTCACATTAGGACTTACTCCAGCGGTAAGCCCTACCACATCGCATGCTATTACCTCTCCCGTTTCTTTTATTTTGATTGCTTTGCAATTTCCGTTACCATCATCGATGATTTCTTCCAGATTAGCCCCTAAGCGCAAATCAATGCCATTTGCCATAATTTCTTCATTGACCATCGCACTTTCTCCAGCTGGTAATACTGCATTCCAAAAGCTATCTTCTCGAACTAAAAAAGTAACTGGAATATGGCGCGAGTGCAACATCTCGACCATTTCAATTCCTATAAGTCCGCCGCCTACGATTACGGCATGTTTACAGGTCTCATTGTCAGGAGCATTTTTCTCTAGTTGTTCCAGATCTTGTTTGTGGTATAAACCTTGAACCCCTTGGAGATATTGACCTGGCCAGCCAAATCTATTAGGAACACTACCCGTAGCTATAATCAACTTGTCAAAACTCATAGTTTCTCCTGTAGTGAAGAGGATGGTTTTATCAGCACCAGAGACCTTTTCCACCCAAGCGGTTTTTAATTCTATTCGGTTTTTTTTCCAAAACCAATTTTCATAAGGTTGCGTGTGTTCAAATTTCATATGCCCCATATAAACATACATGAGCGCTGTACGAGAGAAAAAATAATCCGCCTCACCAGAAATGATAGTGATGCGATGATCAGAATTTTTCCTAATATGACGCGCTGCGGTAACTCCAGCGATACCATTTCCTATAATGACTATGTGGTCCATGAGTAGGTGAGTTATTAAATAACAAATCAACTGATTTATTAAAGATATAGACAGGTAGAAACTTCCCTTGAAGTGACTCTTTGTTCCCTAAATATAGTTTTCAGCTCTTTAAAAAGTGTAAGTTATACATTTATGGGTAATCGAGATCATATTTTTATAAAGATGGAGTGTTATTTAGGTTACGGTTTCCTGCCACAACACTTCGATGCTTCGATAAGCAGCACAAGTAAAATCAAAGTATACAACTGCGGCATAAACTTCTTATGCTTTGCTTTCTGTTTTCATTTCTGAAAATAGAAGTTTATCCTGAGGGAGCTCAGGGCGAAAGCGAGATCAATACAAACAACTTAACCTCACACATAAGCTGGCAAGAATCTTGCTCGACTCATAGTATTCAGTTAAAAAAATAAAATCGGTCAAATTTGATTAATTTTATAAAAGGTAAGAATTAGGAATACGCAAGAATTAAAAGAACAAATACATAATAAAGTTTCCCATATAAACGATGACAATATATTGTCAAAAGTAATTAGATTATTGGACACAGTAGAGCCACAAACGACTGAAAAAGAAATGCATGATATCATGGATAAAATCATGAAGGATAATGATGGACTTCTTAGAAGATTAGCCCAATGATAGAATTAAAATTGGCAGTTGCATTTCATCCTAAAGCACTTCAAATTTATGGTGGTGGAGAAGGGATAATAGATCGAGGTGCTCTAGAATCTGCTTTGCATAGACCATTTTCATTATTTGATGGTATTGATCTTTATCCTACTGCTATTCACAAAGCGGCTGCAATCATGGAAAGCCTTTTAATCAACCAACCGTTTATAGATGGTAATAAAAGAATAGGATTTATGTTGATGATGTTTATTCTACGCACTAATCGTTTAGACTTAACTATTACAGAAAATGAAAAATATGCCTTTACGATTAAGGTGGCAGAAGGCAAAATGAACATAGATCAAAAAACCGAATGCTTAAAAATTCACGTAACTGAATTAAACTCATAATTTCCATGAAAAAAAAACTTTTCTTACTTCTAACTATAGCAATTGCCTCCTGCAATTCACAAAGCAAGGATCTAGCGCAGCATCAAACCACAGCTCAGGCTACCGGTGCTTCAAAAATCAATGGCATTACACTAGTAGCCACACGTGATTCTATTGATCATAAGGCAATAACTCCTATAAAAAACTATAATGCCAACTACGCTGCTATAATTCCCTATGCGTGGATGCATAGTCTGGATCAGCCACAAATTAATTATGAAGAAAAAAGAGGCTGGTGGGGCGAGAAACCTAAAGGAGTAGCGGTTACCATTCAATTAATGAAAGATCAAGGAATTGATGTATTGCTCAAACCACAAATATGGATAGGGCGTGGAGATTATACGGGCCATATCAAACTAAAAACAGAAGAAGCTTGGAAAACTCTAGAAGATAGTTATACGGCCTACATCATGAGATTTGTCCATATTGCTGCAAATGAAAAAATAGGCATGTTTTGTATAGGTACAGAATTAGATTCCTTTGTAAAAGAACGACCCGCCTACTGGCAACAACTTATCAAAAACATACGCGAGATTTATACTGGAAAACTAACCTATGCCGGTAACTGGGATAGTTATAAACATGTATCGTTTTGGAACGAACTGGATTTTATAGGGGTAGATGCCTATTTCCCTTTGAGTGAAGAAAAAACTCCAGATGCTACTACGGTAACAAAGAACTGGCAAAAGTGGAAAAATGAAATGAAAGGGATTTCAGAAAAGTTCGATAAAAAAATCCTTTTTTCAGAATACGGTTATATAAGTGCCGACTTTGCTGGCAAAGAACCCTGGAAAAATGCACAAGAAGAACATGAAGTAAATGAAGAAGCACAGCACATACTTTTTCAACAGCTTTATGAAAATATGTGGCAGGAAGACTGGATGGCTGGTGGCTTTATCTGGAAACATCATGCCGAAAATAGCAAATGGCATGGCTATGAAAAACGTTTTACGCCACAAAATAAAAAAGCGCAGAAAACGATAACTGAGGCTTATCGCAAGGCGAGTTAAGAGTTAAGAGTTAAGAGTTAAGAAAAATCGAAATTCTAATATTCTCTAGAAAGAAAAAGCGGAATTCTCCAATTATCTCGCAAGAAAAAAGCGGAATTCATTCCGCTAAATAAAAGGAACGCCGCAGGCGACACAATAAATTCCAAGGGGCGGAATTCATTCTGCTAAATAAAAGGAACGCTGCAGGCGACACAATAAATTCCCAGGGGCGGAATTCATTCCGCTAAATAAAAGGAACGCCGCAGGCGACACAATAAATTCCCAGGGGCGGAATTCATTCCGCTAAATAAAAGGAACGCCGCAGGCGACACAATAAATTCCCAGGGGCGGAATTCATTCCGCTAAATAAAAGGAACGCCGCAGGCGACACAATAAATTCCAAGGGGCGGAATTCATTCCGCTAAATAAAAGGAACGACGCGGGCGACAAAATAAATTCCCAGGGGCGGAATTCATTCCGCTAAATAAAAGGAACGACGCGGGCGACAAAATAAATTCCCAGGGGCGGAATTCATTCTGCTAAATAAAAGGAACGCCGCAGGCGACACAATAAATTCCCAGGAACGGAATTCATTCCGCTAAATAAAAGGAACGCCGCAGGCGACACAATAAATTCCCAGGGGCGGAATTCATTCCGCTAAATAAAAGGAACGCCGCAGGCGACACAATAAATTCCCAGGGGCGGAATTCATTCCGCTAAATAAAAGGAACGCTGCAGGCGACAAAATAGATTCCCAGGGCGGAATTCATTCCGCTAAATAAAAGGAACGCCGCAGGCGACAAAATAGATTCCCAGGAACGGAATTCATTCCGCTAAATAAAAGGAACGCCGCAGGCGACACAATAAATTCCCAGGGGCGGAATTCATTCCGCCGGCGATATGCAAATTATGAAAATAGCTTTTCCAAAGGTTAGGTTTTATTCTACTCCTTAGATACAGAAAAAGTGAAAATATATGAATATCGATAAAATGAGAAGTCTGCTGCCCATTATCAATGTTTTTTTTAACTTATTTTTTAGATTTAGATTTGAGAACTTAAATATAAAGCTTACGAAAATACTATAGATTAAAAATTTATTCTCATTCTTAACATTATCGCTAATGCTTGTTTTAGGCGGCGGCGGTATGGGTGGTGGAAAAGGTGGAAGTAAAAGTTCAACTGGAAAAGTAGGGAATTCCTGTGTTGTTGAACTTACAGATCAACTAATATCAATAATAGGTTTTTTAAAATTGTCAAAATTAAAATACCTGAAAAAGCATTCCGTTTATCAAAGTTTGTTTTTTTGAAGACTTAGATATATTTTTATCCATTTCATAAATCAAAAGATAGCATATGAAATATATTTTAATAGTATTGACAATAATAAGTTTTTCTCAGACAAGCCAAGGTCAGTTACTCACCAATAAAAAGCAATTTACCAGACAGGATTCTTTACGTGGTTCCATTACGCCAGAGCGTGCTTGGTGGGATTTGAAATATTATGATTTAGAGGTAAGGGTGATACCAGAAGATAAATTCATTAAAGGATCTAATACCATTACTTATGAAGTGTTAGCACCCTATCAAGTCATGCAAATAGACCTTCAAGAACCTATGCGTATTCTTAGCGTTACTCAAAACAACAAAGAACTTGAGGTACGTCAGGAAGGCAATGCGCATTTTATTCAATTAGTAGATCAACAAATGGTAGGCGTTACCAACACTGTTAAAATAACTTTTGAAGGAAATCCGCGAGAGGCTAGAAATGCTCCTTGGGATGGAGGTTTTTCTTGGAAAAAAGACGCTAATGGTAAACATTTTATTGCCACTTCTAATCAAGGCCTAGGCGCTAGTGTATGGTGGCCCAATAAAGACCATATGTACCAAGAGGTAGATGGAATGACCATGTCTATTAACGTGCCAGCAGGCTTAATGAACATTTCTAACGGTCGCTTAATCGATACAGCAATACAAGCAGATGGCAGCTCGACTTACACTTGGGAAGTAAAAAACCCTATCAATAATTATGGAGCCAATATCAATATAGGAGATTATGTCAACTTCTCTGAAGTCTACAAAGGAGAAAAAGGTGCTCTGGACATGGATTATTACGTACTGCGCGATAACCTAGAAAAAGCCAAAACACATTTCAAAGATGCGCCTAAAATGATGAAGGCTTTTGAACACTGGTTCGGTCCTTATCCTTTTTATGAAGACAGTTATAAATTAGTCGAAGTCCCCTATTTAGGAATGGAACATCAAAGCTCTATTACCTATGGTAATAAATATGTAAAAGGTTATCTAGGTAGCGATCTTTCAGGAAGTGGCTGGGGAATGAAATTTGACTTTATCATCATCCATGAATCGGGTCATGAATGGTTTGCAAACAATATTACCAACAAGGATATTGCAGACATGTGGATCCATGAGAGTTTTACTGCTTATTCAGAAAGTCTTTTCTTGGACTATTATTACGGTAAAAAAGCCAGCTCAGAATATGTGATCGGTACAAGACGTACTATTAAAAACGACCGACCTATTATAGGTGATTATGGTGTGAATAATGAAGGTTCTGGAGATATGTATTACAAAGGGTCTAACCTCTTGCATACGCTAAGACAGATCTCAAATGATGACGAAAAATGGAGACAGATCCTGCGCGGTCTCAATAAAGAGTTCTATCATGAAACAGTAACCACCGCTCAAATAGAAAACTATATTTCTGGTCAAATGGAAATCGATCTCGATCCAGTATTTGATCAATATTTACGCGATATACGTATTCCTAAATTAGAGTATTCCATCAATAGGAAGACTATGCAATACCGATGGGCAGACGTGGTAGACGGTTTTGAAATGCCTATTCAAGTACTTATCGATGGAGAAAAGACGTGGATCACACCTAGTTCAAAAATTCAAAAAATAAAGTTACCTTCTAAGGATGCTGAATTTGATATCGTGGAAGATTTTTACGTCGATTATAAAAGAAAAGATGCTTTAGACTAACTCCTTCAAACAATCCTCAACCGATTCATACTCAAACTTAAACCCAGCATCCAGCAATCGCTGCGGATACACATACCTGCTCTTGAGTAATAATTCTGTCTCTGTTTTGATCATCACACTGGCCAACTCTAACAACCATACCGGTTGAGAAATCCCTATGGGAACCGACAGCTGACCTCTCAAAACACTCATGAATTCCTTATTACGTCTAGGATTAGGCGCAGTAATATTTACAGATCCTGTTACATCAGAATGGATTAAAAAGTCTAGGGCCTTGCAAAAATCAGTCAGTCGCTCCAGCGTCTCTCTTTATTGTTCTGTCATGGTTAAAAAGCTGTGTAAATCAAATTTAGATCGCAAATTTAAGTGATGATAAAGGGCTTTTTAATAATTTTGCTTTCGTACCGAAACATTGAGATAAACTCAATGCTATCGAGTGCGGCATCAATTTCTTTTGTCTTGCTTCCTATTCTCCTTTTTAGAATAGAAGTTTATCCTAAGGCCGCTCTGGGCGAAAGCGAAACAATAAAGAAAGCGAATCAAAAACCAACAATGACTCAACAACAAGTAATAGAAAAAACCATACAATTTGTAAAAACGCAATTACAAAATGCCGAAGGTGGACACGACTGGTTCCATATAGAACGGGTGTGGAAAAATGCAAAGCTAATTGCACAAGGAGAAGATTGTACTACCGCAGTAGTAGAATTTGGGGCCCTATTGCACGACATAGCCGACTCCAAATTTCACGACGGAGATGAAACGGTTGGGCCACAAGTAGCGAGAGAATTTCTAGAATCGCTAGAATTACCAGAAGATATTATTGCACATGTAGAAAATATTATCAAATACATCTCTTACAAAGGTGGACAACAGAGTAAGGAATTTACGAGTAAAGAATTAGACATCGTTCAAGATGCAGATCGTCTTGACGCGATAGGCGCTATAGGAATTGCTCGTACCTTTAATTATGGCGGATTTAAAAACAGGTCTATTTACGACCCCAGTATCGCTCCAGATCTCCGCATGACTAAAGAAGAATATAAAAAGAGTACCGCTCCTACTATCAATCATTTCTATGAAAAGTTGTTGCTTTTAAAAGACCTGATGAATACCGAAACTGGGAAAAGGGTCGCTCAACAACGTCATGATTATATGCTAGGTTTTCTAGACCAGTTCTATGCAGAGTGGAATGGTGTAAGAAATGATTATTTTTACTTTTAAACTTAACGCAATGTTTGACGATGATGACTATGATATAACAAGACATGAAAAACTTCCTGTTTATATAAAGGCTCAAGAAATTTCTACTCTTGTGAGAAGTTTACTAAAAGGTGCTGAAACTGAAGATCTAGAAGTCCTTGAAGAAGAGGTAGAAGATCAAGAATTCCTACAGCAATTATTTAAGTACAATAAAGAGTCTATGATTTCGAACGCCTTAATGATTCCTGCAAAAATTGCTGGTGCTGAAAGTGTAAATCTCTACGATATACGCATGGAAAATGCAGCGGTTATAAGAAAAGCCGCAAGAGAAATCCTAACGGATGCTTCTGGATTGCAATTAGCCGGTTTCAAAGACATAGAATACCTAGATTTACTGCGTATAGAAATGGAGGGATTCAGGGTTCTCTTTGCAGAATGGGTAAAGTCCTTTGATCCAGAAAACTATAAAATAGATCGCTGGGGACTTTTTAACCCGCCCGGTGTAAATTATGACGATCCCGATGATGATGATGATGATATTCCTTTCGATCCAGATGATTTTTTAGATTTATGAACCCAGGACCCTTTGCTCAAAATAACCGTCAGTTTTTTCTGATCAAGTTGCAGTACCTAGGATTTAGATTTCATGGCTGGCAAAAACAACCTAATAACATACCAACCGTAGAACGCATGGTCTTAAGAACCTTAAGGTATGTATTTGACCATTACAACTTTAAAGTACTTGCTGCTGGTAGAACAGACGCTAAGGTTTCTGTGAACGAGACTTGGATCGAACTATTTCTAGATGATTCTGAAGAATTAGAAATCAATCAATTCTTGATAGACTTCAATCAAAATCTACCAAGTGATATTAGAGCTTTAGAAATCGAGAAAACCAACAAGGATTTTAACGTGATACAAGCGCCTAAAATCAAGGAATACATCTATCTCTTTTCTCATGGAGAGAAATTCCATCCTTTTTGTGCTTCTATGATGGTGTATATGAAAGCACCTCTTGATTTATCATTAATGAAAGAAGCAGCAAGACTTTTTGAAGGCACCCACGATTTTTGGTCCTACACCTATAAACCTTCTGA
>Ga0307982_1000539_pt1 | contig 29815 bp, 27 predicted proteins | sample OrgLakmetagen989_FD_201847 | JGI IMG/M metagenome (GOLD analysis project Ga0307982, IMG submission 201847) | Saline water microbial communities from Organic Lake, Antarctica - #989 | ecosystem: Environmental > Aquatic > Non-marine Saline and Alkaline > Saline | place: Antarctica: Organic Lake...
CGCAAGCCAGGGCAGCGCCGGCGCAGCACAGCCCCCCCGCAGCGCAAGCCAGGGCAGCGCCGGCGCAGCACAGCCCCCCCGCAGCGCAAGCCAGGGCAGCGCAAGCAGCCGCCACATGGCGGGGAGCTAAGGAGTACCTTGGATAGTCTCGCACCTCCATCGCTCCCCACACAGCCCAGGCAATAGCGCTGGGCACTGCTCCGGGGAAACGGACGGGGGGCCAGTTCAGGGGAACTTGGGGGGCCTCGTGAGTCAACGCAAGCAGGTCTGACGTCACACCCAGGGTGAGCCCCCACAGCTGGAACTCAAGGGCTGGCAGGGACCCCTCACTGGTGTTCTCGGCTGCAGTGGTGTTCCACCTCCCTGTTCCGTCTGCCAGCGCCTGCCCCTCAGGCCCAAAGCTCACTCCGCCGTCATCGCTGTGTGCGGCGAAATCAGCGACATCGGCCGCCCCATGTGGCTTGCTGTGGCGAAGTGCAGCAGCTGTTGCTGCGCGGGCAGCGCTGTTGGGTGCGCTGCTGTCAGGCGCGTCACTGGTTTGGGCATCTTCTTGCTGCGAGTCGCCGGGGGGCGGGGGCTGCTTGCTGCGCCAAGTGGACATGGATGCGGTGTTGAATGCTGCTGTGGTAGTGGCGGTGTGCGCACGCAAGGGACGCCCCTCCCCAAGGTGCAGCATGAGGGGGGTTGAATTGCTGGGAGCTGGGTGCAACCCGGAACGCAGAACAGTGCTGTACAGCACCTTGGGCTGCTGCTGCGCAAATGGACTGCCAGTGGGTAGGTGCAAGTGGGCTGTGGATGCTGCGGAAGGGGGGGTGCTGCTGCGTGTTTGGGGGGTCGCCCCTGAGAAGGGGAGGGCCACTGAGGGGAAGTGAAGTGACGTAGCCCCTAGTGACTCCAGGAGGGTCGGTGGAACATGCTTGAGCACAGGCAGGGTGTGCTGCTGCAGATCCCTTGTCACAGCATCGAATCTGCGGCGCTGTGGGGAGATTGCATCCACCGGACACCAAACGGCAGCAGCGACCTCTGAGGCTTGAAGGGTGAGGGGGGGGCTGAGGGGGGCTAGCTGCAGCCACACAAAGGGGCACATGGTGAAGCCTTTGGCCTTGCGTCCACCTGTGTAGATGGGCCTTTGGTCCAGGGCCCCCAGAAATGCAAAGTCGTCCCCCCCCAAGTCCAGGCCCGCTTCCTCCCAGCACTCTCTCTGGGCGGCAGCTTGGTCATCTGCATCGCCAGGGTCGCGATGCCCGCCTGGCAGCGCAACATTGCCACTCCATGGGTCACGTTTGCGAAGTGCACGCTTCAGGAAAAGCATTTCAAGCTGTGCAGAATGATCTTGGATGGCGGCGTGAGCCACAGCGGCAGGAGTGTCTCCGCCGATACACCTGCCGCTGTCAGCAGAAAAAACACGCAGGACAGCTGCCACACCTGCGCGTTTCTTGGACTTAATTGCGGTGACATTTACTGCACTGATTGCCGTTAGCATGCGCTGTAGCTGCGATGCGGCAGACATGCTTTCCGTTTCTGAGAATAATCCGAAGTATATCAGACCCGCATTCTGTGATTTGTCGAGATTCCTCGCTCAATTCACATGCTTAAAGCTGGAACATGTACTTTGGCATTTGGTGCACTTGCTGTGTATCTTGTCCAGCTCTGTTGTGGATGTTGCCCTGCTGCAAGAAGTCGCTTTGCAAGGGGGCATCCCTCGATTGCTTGGCCCCGCTCATCAAGGCGGCAAAAAGCACTCTAACTGCACTCGAACAACATTAGCGCACTCCTTGCTGACTTAGATTTGCAGTGCCATGACATGCACCTCTGCATCAGTTGATGGCAGTTTGCAGATATGGTGCTGTCGGCTGCAAACATGCCAAGGCGGCGCCGTAACGGGTGGCAGGCACCACTGCGTTGCGAGCAGGTTTCAGCAGCCACTCTAGCAATGGTAATGGTCACTGTGAGTTATATTTTTATACTGGTACCAGGAACTTTGCTCAGTTGTTTCATGCGTAGCTTTCATTCGTCATGTTGGTGGGAAATCTTGACAGCCTCTGGGTAAGTGATGACACTTGCATCTTTCTCATCGCCAGCACTGAAGTCAGAAACTATATACAGCTGGAAATACTGCTAGGGATCCATACTGGGCTTGTTGGTGTGTTCTTGTTCTGTTGGCTGTATGTGGAGAGCGTGGATCCTGCGGAGGAGGTGCGTCATCAAGCTCGTGCAGGAAGTCTCTTGTCCACCTGTTCGCTGCTCAGGGAGGAGTGCGCTGCCTCTGCATGCGCGAGACACAAGAGGGACAAGCCCGGTGGTCATCCGAAATGCAGGCTTCTATTCCCGGGTTCGATCATTTCTGCCCTTGGTGAGAGCCTGGTCCGCATGTCACACCCGCAACAGTCCGCAATCCACTCCGCGCAGGCTCAACACTGCGATTGGCACACGCAACTACTGCTGCTTCTACACATTATCTTTAGCAGGCAGTATCATGTTCACTTTCCTGGTGATTGTGTGCATCCTACTGTTGACGGCGCTTGAGCCTGGGCATGCTGACGAGGCATGGTTTGTGCCTCTCATCGTCACGTACGCCATCACATGTGCTGGCAGTGCAGCCGCCTTCATTTCGCTGTGTGGCTTCCAAACATACCTGCAGTGGGCTTGGGGCATGGGCACCATGGACTGGATGACGAAGCGCCATCAAGCAGCAGTGCTGCAGCGGCGTGAAGCCAGGCAGGCTGCCGCCGCCGCCGGCACCGCCGCACCTGCCCCTGGCACAAATACACCACACAGCACCACCAGTGCAACGGCCAACGCTGTCGACGGTGTTTCATCCCACTCCAGGGTGCGCACAGGCGCCACCGCTCCGTACAGCGCTGCGTTTGAATTTGCAGCGGCCAGCGGTGACACTGAGGCGTCGCAAGTGGAAGACGCAGCTGACACAACCCACACAGCGCCAGCGCGGAAATTAGACTGCAGTGACAACACCTCTGGGGGTGGTCTGCACAATGACTCTGAGCAGCATGTGGAGACTGTGGGGAGGGGGGCTGCCGAGGAGGGGGGGGGGGCCGCCGAGGAAGGCGTCCACGAGGCTGAGATCGTAGCGTTTGTGGACGATGCGGAGGCTTGCACGCTGAGCGGCGAAAGCTCTGGTGGGGATACTGATGTGGTGGCACTACCAAACCACTCAGCAGCGCTGGGAGATGCTGGGCAGGGGGGGGCCAACCCTAGACGTGGGGGGGGCTGCGACGAGGACACCCCCGTCGTGCGTTCACGGGAAATGAGTGCACCACAACACGAAACGCGCGCTTGTGAAAGCAACGGTGCGCCGCAAGAGGGCGACGGCTGCCAATCGCGCGCTCCACCCATCACGCTGCAGTCCACAGTGAGCTGCCACGTGGACACCCCCTTGCACGGTGAAGCAGAAGAAATAGGCAGTGCGCCATGAGATTGGGCGCCAGCTAATATTGTGGTTAATTCATGTTTTCGTGAAATTGGCTTGCATGCTCAGCTGTGGTGCACTTGTTGATTCAGCATGTCGTGAGGTACAAGGTGAATCTGCCACTCACCACAGCGCAATGCTGCAGGCGCACAATGAACAACAAAAATTTGTGTTACAGCACATGGCATCCCCTTCAAATTAAAGCATGCATGTTTGTTGCGCCGCTCTCGGCCGTGAGGTCTGTGCTGTACCTACTGCAGCAATCGTGGTAGCCACAACGGCGAAGACAAGCAGCAGAACGCTTCAGAGTTTGCCACGGTACAAGGACGCTTAAAACCTATTTCAGGCTATATATATGTCCATGTTCCGCCCTATAAGGGTTCTGAGCATTTGGGTGGCATTCTCATACGTCGTGTGAATCTGCCCTGAGACAATTCTCGAGCTGTGGCAGGCGAGGGAAAGTGGACTCTGGAGAGCAAGCTAAACATGAAGCACTACATATTGACCAAATTCTTGCCTTGATGTTATGCTCGACAAATGTCCCTCTTGTTTCTCGTGTCAGGCAATATGGGCGTCGGTGAAACTCTGCCTTGTGAAATTGCGCGTGCACTCGCTTTGCATGGCGCAGTTTGACTACAGTTCGCCCCACTACACGACCATATTGTTACATTTCCAGTTTCGTGGGCGATCTGCGTGTCAGGCTGGAGTTGGGCCCCTTGCCTGGCTCGCCCACTGTTTACGCCACCTCCACCCATCCCATGCTTCCGCGCATTCTGTCGAACACAAGAACAAACTCGGCATAAATTTTAAGACGCGCCCATTCACCTCAACCAAGTTGCTTCTACCATGGCAGCGGCGGGAGATGCGGGAGCACTGGATGAAAATGACCCCCAGCCTGAGCAGATTGGCCATCGCCAGGTGGCCGGTAATACCAGCAGAAAGTCGATACTGGTGAGAAGACTGAGTCTTCCTCTCACGCAAATCCACGAATATAGTGAGTGTCAATGGAGGTGTCTGGAATGGCATGCATGACATACATATCTGTGTTGCCTCGCGAAGCAGCATGAGATGACTCGTGACTACAGATTGCATACTAACACAGCTGGAAACGGATGAGTCCAAAGAGAAAGCGAAGGCATTGAACATAATTGCATGTATTGCTCCACTGCCTTTGTTGAATGTGCCGAATGATGCGGATGCGTCGCACACAAGGGCACGCGAAACTGTTGCTGCCATAGAGCGTCCATGTCAGGTTGCCTGCCTGCTGTACGTGGCAACGGCAGATGCCAAGCCAGTATGCCTTGAAACAATGAACAGTGTTGCAGCTAATTTCCTGAGATGGGCAAAAATGAAGCTCGGAAGCGACTGCAGCAGCAAGGGCGGAGAGGTGTAGGCAGCCGTGCATGATTACTCAAGCACGACCCAAGCCGTAATTTTCTACTCGCAATTGTAGCGGAGTACGGAAAGATGAAAACAGATTTTTGCGCGGATTCGATCAACAGCATGTTTCCTGAGGCTTTGCCCAATATTCCAACTGAAGCGCGTCGTATGCAGCTTTTCGCGCAACGTCGACTGCTGGGCAGCAGGGAGGCGGCGGTAACAGTTTTCGCGCCTCACTGGTGTGTCATGGCTTTATACAGCTGCATCATGCGGCGAAGTTCAGAGCTTGCTGCTGGCCACGCAAGCTTTGGATGCTGAGAAGCGTTTTGAGAGTGCTGCATGGCACTGGAGACGTGCTGTAGCCCTTGGCCCCACGCATTGTGAAGCAATTTTGAGGTTAGGGTATTCTATGGTGCTTGGTCAGCCTGGGCTTCAGATGAAAGCTGCTGGGCTCCACCTCATCGTTCAAGCTGCCACTCCAGGGCACCCCGTGGCGAGCAGAGTTTTTGCCAATATTTCAACTGCTCAAAGTGCTGCCCATATGGTCATGACGGGACGTGAAAGACAAAGCTTGCTAGACACTTTAGGCGGCATGAGCATCTCAGGTGTCACACCCGCAGCCCGGCAGCAGGAACGCAGCCCTCACAACAGTCGCTTCTCTGATGTGGGAGTATAAACAGACCTTCAGATGGCACACCGTATTCACGGCAGTGAAAGCCAACACAGATTTCAGACAAGGCCTATGGCGCCGCTGTGTGTCGTGTTTACAACCCTCCCATGCTTAGATGAAGGGGTGTTGCATCTAACCAGATCTAGAGCAACTGGTGGGTTGGCATTTTATTTTTCTTGAGCTACGAGCCATTGCTTAGTATGTTTCCATGCCAAAACTGGGCACGGAACTCATTTACATGCGTCACATGCCAGTTTCAAGCAGAAAAGTCCTCAAACACAGCATCAGCGACATGGATTGGAGTCAGAACATCACAGTGAGCAGCCAGAAAGTACCACCCAAAATAACCTGCCCCAGTTTGATTGTTTTTACAGCTGCGTGCTTGCGATGCAGCTTTGAAGATGCACCCAGAGCCTTTGAATGTGTCCATTCCAAAAGATGACGCTAGCGAAGCAATCGCCGAGCTCTGCTCAGCTTTTCAGACAGCAAAAACAACAGCTCAGGATATTGTTGCTAAATCTAGCACAACACATTCGCTTGTGTTATCTGTGTCTAGACACTGCGGTAAGCTGGCAAACTGTACAGCTGGACAGTTTCAACGTTTCGATTGCAACGCTAGTTCCACTGTGCGATAAACGCGCACTGTAGTGCAAGTATGACTGCCACACTTCATTTTGTCTTCTCAGATGCGCTGTCTGGTCTGCTGCTTGACAGTATGGAAAAACAAAGCGCTGTCCAAGTGCCCCGTGCCATCTGGTTCGACGTTCCTCTCGCGCTGCAAACCGCTTTGAAGCAGCCCAACTCCCACGCCCCTGCCTTTGCTGTCCCGCCTGAAAGCAGCCCCCCCCGTGGCACCGAATTCGTCGCGACTACCGCTTTGTTGGGGGCTGTTGGGAAAGCGCTCAAGAAAGCAGCGGATGTGTGTGCCGCCTCTGCTGAGGCTCTGCACCTGCCTGCCGAGCAGCAAGCCATGACAGCCGATCCTGACACCTCAACCAAGGCTTTTCATGCAGTTGACGATCGCGAGGATGCACAGTCGGGCGTGGGCTGCCGACCATCCAGTGCTCCCAGTAGCATTCAAGCCTGGGTGCATGACTCGCAAGTGGATGTGCAGCTGCAAGCCCTTTTGTCGGCATTGGAATCAGAAGCTTCTGAGCTTCGCTGCCTGGCCACCTTGCTGATTGCACAGGAGTGAGTTCAGCGAGATGCAGTCATGCGGTGGCCGCAGTAGACTGCGAACGAGGCCGGGATCGATCCAACCCACATGTGTTCACAAATGCAACCGTTTCTTCAAAGGGCTCCCACCTATCTAGGAAATTGCTGCCACCAATGGCTGAACATCGTTCGGCACCGTTGTCTTGTTGCACCCAAGCCCGAGAAGGGGGCCCTGCTGCGTGGACGGTGACATCAACATTGCCAGCGCCTGGGTGCTGGGCGAGTACTCATTTGCACGCAGTTGGTATGAAGCCTATCAAATTCATGTTTACTGCCTCAAAACCGGTGCAGGTGAATCGCTGAGAACTACACCTTCATTCCAACTGCCGGAGCATCAATTCGTAAATTTGCCTCTTTCTCAGTATGCCTGCTTTGGATCCTGCCGAGCTACAAGAGCTCGCTTTGCAGCTTCAAAATATTGTGTCCCGCCTACAGGAGAGCGAAACTGTACCCGGAAATAACTTGCCTCAGCCGCTTTCTGGCGAACTCTCCGCGCCTAGCGTACGGCGTGTTGGCTCAACTGGGAGCACTGGGACCAGCGAAGGCGAATCCACTGATACTGAGCGGGCTCGATTTCGAGCAAGCTTATACCCACACAAACCGAAGCGAAGAGTTGCCCTTTTAGATGCAGAGCGTCGGCTCTTTTTCGACCTTGATTCTTTGAAGCTGGATGATTACTCGTAAGTCCTGAAGCAATTTCCGCGAGCTGAGCTATTTTCAAGGTAGCCCAAACTTTCTGCAGTGGGTTCTACAACCTGTCCATGCTTCTACTATTATTTGCCATTGGATATATGCTCAGTCGTAACGTGTAAGTATGCTCACAAGTGCTCTTCGAGTAAGCATACAGACAACGCTGTTGCGCAGTGCTCAGCATGGCCTCATGATGCGCCTGGAGCATTTCACATGCCCAGAGCAGTTGAGGGACGCAGTCACAGTGAGCAGTATCATTGCCTATGCGCTTTTCATGTGCATGTGTCTATTTTGGGCACTGCTTGGCAAAGTGAAAGGCCACTATGGGCAGGGTGTGTTGATGATTCTGTATGCCGCAGTGCAGTTGTTGCTGCTAGCTTTGCCTGTTGCGCTGCTGTACAACACGCCTACAGCCCCCTTGCCATCAGCAGTGGCTCTCATGGTTGTTTTGATTTGCATGCTGAAACTGCATTCGTACTTGGCCACAAACTTTGCAATGGAAGCGGAGCATGCGGTGGGCACAAGCGATTCGGAGGGAGGCGGCGGCTTGTCACGCCAGCCGCCGCGGACAGCTGCCCCCACTGATGCTGCCAAAGCCGAGCCGCCACCGATTGCTCAAGCTCAGCTGGTGCCCATCGTTGGGAACAGCAGAAAAGCCCGGGCACGGCGCCGGAAGCGACGAGCAGCTCAGTGCAGCGCCCCTGCAGGTGAAGGTGGGCCCGCGCCTGCAGCCAGCGCTGCACCCACGCCTGCTGTGCCCGCTACCGACACTGACGTCATGAAAGTGACGGATGCTGCCACAGGCAAGACCCACGAAATTGCCCTGCCGGACGCTGCCGACGAGTGTGCCCCTGCTGCTGCCCTTGCCCAGGTCGCACCCGACCACCTCATGCCATACAGCTCTGCCAGCGTGGATGGATCGAAAATCACACCCCACCCCCGCCAAGAAACCCGACAGCGGAAGCTGCAGGAGGCGAGGCAGTGGCCCGCCAATGTCACTGTGGGCAATTTTGCTTATTTCCTTGCGGCGCCGACGCTGGTGTATGAGCCCTCCTACCCCCGCTCACGGCGTATTCGGCGGCGGTACATCACGGCACGACTGCTCGAGATGCTGGCCTGCAGTAAGTCTCAAAGTGTTCCCACGAGCTGACACACCAACTGCGTTTCACGCGCGTTCCTTCTGCAGTTCTCATTCAGTACTTCCTCATGGTACAGTTTATGCTGCCAGTGTTTGCTGGGCGCGGGTCCAAGGGCCTGTGGTTGGACTTGCTCAAGCTGTCCATCCCCAGCATGGTCATGTGGTTGCTCATGTTCTACACGCTGTTCCACTGCTACCTCAACATTGTGGCGGAGCTTACCATGTACGCAGACCGGGCGTTTTACCACAAGTGGTACAACGCCACCACGCTGAAACGTTTCTGGGCTGATTGGAATCAACCTGTGCACGAGTTCTGCCTGCGCCACTTGTACATCGATGTGGTGAAGTATGGAAACGTGGGGAAGGAGTACGCCCTGCTGGGAACCTTCTTGATTTCAGCGGTGCTGCACGAGCTGATTTTTTCAGTGGCCTTCAAGACTGTTCGCGGGTGGTTCTTTGGAGGCATGCTGCTGCAAGTACCTCTGATCATGCTGTCGCAACAGCTGAGGGGGACACGTCGAGGCAATTTGACTGTGTGGCTGTCATTGTTTCTGGGGCAACCCTTGCTTGAGCTGCTCTACATACGAGAGTACTTGGCTGAGCATGAGTCGTTCTTCTGTGTGGCAGGCTGATCGTGAGCCTTTATTCAGGCACAGCACTGGGGGTGGGCCCATGTGCAGCTGCAGTCGGCACTGCTGCTGGAAGAGACCTGCTTGTACACGTTTCGTTTCTGCACCGCGGTGCAACGTGGGCCAGGGACAACGGGTGTCGCCGGACGGGCTGTCGTGTGAGTGCGCAGAGGGCTGGCAGCGCGAGTCTGTTGGAAAAACTTTGCGATGTGGGCGATGTGGTGCAGGCTTGGTGCGTCGCGGCAGTGAGGCTGACATGCTACAGTGCGAGGTGTGTCGTTCTGGCACGTACGCTAGCAGCAGTGGCGATGCCTGTGTGTCGTGTCCCTCAGGAGGCGTGGACTGCGTGGGGGGGCAACTGTCACTGCGAGCTGGCCAATGGTGCGAAACTTGCGTGGAGCCTGGTGGCTTCGGTAGCAGCTCTAGCGCCCTGCGCAGATCTTACGATATACGGCAGGGTGTGCTGGCGGAAGGTGTTGGCCAGAGTGCACAGCGCCGCTTGCTGACGTCGGCTGCAATTGCGTCTCTGCCATGGCGCTTGGAGGTGTCGTCTGGCTTTCAAGCATGCCAGCCTGCAGATGCGTGTGTGGCAGTCGGGTGGGCAATGAGAGCTTGCTGCACTGTGCAGAAGGCCAACAGGGTGTGCTTTGTGGGGAGTGTGCATCCGGGTGGGCCAAGGCGGGGCCTGACTCACGCTGCGTGCCCTGCTCTGATGATGGCAGTGACATTGCTGTGAGTGTGCTAGTTGCACTATCAAGCGTAGCAGTGATATTGTTTTTGGTATCACAGCGCCCAGCAGCTGAAAATGCTCTGTCCTTTGGGCCCGTGTGGCGCGTGGCCTCCGGCTGGGCGCAGATTGCAGTCATGCTACAGGGTCTACGGTTGCGCGCTGCCGGCAGCAGCGACAGCTTCGTGGAGTCGCTTGGCGGGGTGAGCAAGGGCTTCTCGCCGTCGGGCGTGGCAGCGCAGTGTGCATACGCGATGAATGTGTACGACCAGCTGTGGCTGGCGCTAAGCCTGCCGCTGGTGCTGGTGCTGCTGTCACCGGCGGTCGGGGCTGCTGGGCGTGTGCTGTCCGTGAAGGGTGCCGCTGGGCAGGTAGCAGCCATGGAGTGTGTCTACGCACACAGCGCCAAGCTGCGAGACCGGCGCCGTATGTTGCAGCAGCTGGAGAGCAGTCATAGCCGGCGGCGTGAAAGTGCAGCGTCCGGCATTGGACAGTGCAGCAGCATGGCGGGCGCGACCAGCCCAAATGCGGCGGCCGCCGCTGACCAGTATGCCACGCGGGTCATTCGTGCACATGACAGCCTCACAGATAGCCATACTGCTGATGCCGTGTCGCATGAAGTGCACCGCGATGCATCCTTGGCCAGCATGACGCCAGACTCTCTCAGCCTGCCTCGCAGTGCCCGCAGCATCAGCGGTGTGAGCGGACGCGATGAGACCTTACCGCTAGGTCCTCCTCGCGACATCACACACGGCCCAGAGATATCGCTGGGATATAACAATGAGCCAAACATTTCGCAGGCGTCTATTCAGTGGTCAGGAGATGGCTCGCCGGGGGCAGCGTCTGTTGGAGGGGGGCTCGCCGGCTTTGGCGGTATGTACAGCCCTGTGGCGGGCAGTGCCAGGCACGGCGAAGAAGGGAGACTGTAGGCATATGATGCATGTCTGCCCAGCATCAAACCTATCGAAGCTTCTGCTGCACAGGCGCAGTCTAACACGCGTGAGATAGCTGCTGTGCGTCCAAGTGCAGTCAGGCAGCTACAGCCCCTTGTGAGCACCAGGACTGGTGCCGGCTCTGACATGCATGTGGTGCGCAGCGAGAGTGCTTTATCTGCACTACCCGAGATCTCCTCCTTGAGCGTGTCGGGGTCGTCTCGCAAAGCCGACATGGTGGCAGTGGGCAAAGCTTGGAGCGGGGGGACTGTTGCAGCGGTGGGCAGTTTTGACGGGAAGATGCTTGACGACTCACACAAGGCTGCAGTGCCAGCAGCTGTACAAGAAGTGAAGCTACTCACTGGTACTCACGAGGAAGTAGTCGAGTGCGAAGCCCCTCTTGTGGGGACGGTGCCCCAGGTGCAGGCTGCTTTTGAGCTGGGCAAAGGCGTGCTTGGCAGTCGACATGGAGACAGCAAATCGCCGATGAGTAGCACACTAAACACCAAAGCGTCCAGTGCAGCCGATTCACAGCAGTCATCGTGTGCGCCTTTCACTATTCGTGCTATAATAGTGTGTTTGCAGCTGTCGCACTTCGGTGCAGTGGAGGCCTGCTTGCGTCTGCTGGATGTGCATGGCAGCAACCTGCTTGGGCACACGGTGCTACGCCATGACCTGTCTCACGGGTCGTTTGACGCCGAGTATGTGCCTGCTCGTGTGGTTGCGTCGCTCGCATTGGTGCTGCATGGGATCGGGCTGCCGGTGGCTGGCGTGTGGTTCCTGCGCCGAAATCAGCACAAGCTGGACCGGCCTCGCTTCCAGCACGCGGCTGGCTTCCTGTACTCTGGGTATCGTCGTTGGGAGGGGGGTATGGGGGGCTTCTGGTACTGGGAGCTGCTTGTGGTCACTCTGCGTAAGGTGTTGCTGCTGATTGTGGCGGTGACAGTGTCGCAGCCGTTCCTGCAATCTGCACTGATCATGATTGTGCTGACGCTGTCATTGCTGCTACAAGTGCGGGCGCAGCCGTACACGTCTAGCTTGATGAATGGCTTGGACATGGCTGGAATGGGGTCATTGGCTGTTCTGGCGCTGCTGGGCTTGAGTCAAGCTGACGTGGTGGTGAAGGGCTCTGGGTCATTGACAGCTGGCTTGGCTAGTGTGCTGAGTGTGCTCGTTAGCGGTAGTTTCTTGTTATTCTTTGGCGTGGTGGTGGGGGCGATATTTTGGCGGACTCTGGCCTGAGCTTTTGGCGCCAGCGCTGCTTATAATTCAGTGTGAATACATGCATTTCTGCGACTGAGCGAGAGCAAACACCGCGCTCCTATTTACTCAATGAGCAGCACCATCTTGCCGCGCACGTGGTGTGTCTGAGAGGCATCCTGGGCCTTGGCAATATCAGCCAGGGGGAACGTGGTCAGCTCACCCATTTTCACCTTGCCGGCGTCAATCAGCTCTGCAATAGTAGTGAGCTGCTCTGCGGATGGCAGCACCATGAAGGCCTTGCCAGTTTGGCCCTTCCCAGCGGCCTCAGCGTCGGCGCCAATGTCAAACTTGGCGATGGACACAATCACGCCACCCTCCTTCAGGGCCGCCAAGCCAGTGGCAGCAGCGTCGCCGCCTACGCAGTCAAACACGACGTCCACAGGCTTGCCACCTGCAGCGGCAATGACGTCTTCGGTGAGCGAGTCGGAGGAATAATCCACGACAGCGTCGGCGCCAAGGTCCTTGACGAAGTCGGTGTTCTTGGCCGAGGCAGTCGCAATGACGGTTAGCCCCTTGGCCTTGGCAAACTGCACAGCAAAGCTGCCCACACCGCCAGACGCGTTCAGGATGAGCACGGTATTGCCCTCCACAGCGGCGCCGTGGTCAAACAGGCCTTGCCATGCGGTGAGGCCCACGAGAGGGATGGCGCCTGCAGTGGGGATGTCCACACTCTTGGGCTTGGCGGCGACGCGGTCAGCAGCCAGGGCAACAAACTGGGCGGCACAGCCGTTGTTGCAGACCTTTGCCTCGGGACTGGTCTCGGGGGTGGGGCGGTTGTACGCGTACACCTCGTCACCGACGGTGAAACCAGTGACTCCCTCGCCCACCTCAGCGATGGTGCCAGCGGCGTCCCAGCTTGGGATGGTGGGGAAACTCTGGGGCATCATGGTCTGCAGATATCCCTCACGTAGCTTCCAGTCCACTGGGTTCACGCCTGAGGCCTTGACGGCGATGACGACCTGCCCGGCAGCGGCGGTGGGCTTGGGCACGTCAGAAATGGAAAGGACACTGGAGTTGCCAAACTCGTTGTAAACCGCGGCTTTCATGGTAGATGTTGCAGCCATCTGTGCAAAGTGTGCAGGTTGTTCACACAATTGAGCGACGATTGCAGGTTGGCGTAGTGAGTTGTGCCACGCAGCAAAACCTGACGAGTTAAATTTCTCAGCAGTCTCCAAGCACCTGACACTTACGTTTGTAGAAGTTGTATTGCTGATTTTTAAGATTGACGAAAAGTCAAACTCTGCAAGCTGATAGCAGCGTGAAAATGTTCCTCAAAAGCTTCGCGCGGAATTCTAAGCGGGATTCTCAGCGAACTTGTCAAGCTCTATTCAGCTGACGGCACAGGAACTTACAACAAAATGGATTTAGGAAACAATTGGAAAACATAATTGACTGAACAAGTCGACGTCTGACGAAATACTCGTGGGGCTCGAATGCCGTGGAAGGGGGAGGGTCCTGGTTTGCCGCAAGAGAAGAACTCGTGGTGGACCCCCATCGCCATGGAGCAGCCAGCGACAGCCCACCAGGCAACGCTGACAACGCTAATGATGCCCACTTTTTTGCATGCGTGTTTCCTCCCTTCAACTGATTTTGCACCCGTCAGCAAGTGTATCGTTACCAGCACAGCTAGCATCATGGCAGCCTCTGCAGCCACTAAGATCAAGGTGGAGAACCCAGTGGTGGATATTCTCGGCGACGAGATGACTCGCATCATTTGGGACGTAAGTTTTACCATTTTTTGTCTTGCCGTGCTTCAAGTATTTTGGCCGGAAACGTGGCTGAGTTGATGCGGAAGTTCCGGAGCCGAGCGCTATGCTTTGTGCCGCTTTGCAACATCTGGAAGTGCCAGCTTGCCTTAAATGGGGACACCATCAAGTGTAAATTAGCCCGAAATCAGTGTAATTTTTTGGCCAGGAAAGCACCTTGGATGAAGCCATGACATTCACTTGCGGAACTTGAGCGCAGGCCATCAAGGACAAACTGATCTTCCCGTACGTTGATGTGGACCTCAAGGTGTACGACTGGTCCATGGAAAACCGGGATGCCACTGATGACCAAGTAACCCATGACGCCGCTGATGCCATCGCCAAGTACAATGTTGGCATCAAGTGTGCCACCATCACTCCCGATGAGGCACGCGTGGAGGAGTTTGGCCTCAAGAAGATGTGGAAGTCCCCCAACGGAACCCTGCGCAACGCCCTGGGCGGGACTGTGTTCCGCGAGCCCATCATGATCAAGAACGTCCCCTGCCTGGTGCCTGGTTGGACCAAGAGCATCATCATTGGCCGCCACGCCTTCGGGGATCAGTACAAGGCAACTGACAGTGTCATCAAGGCAGCTGGCACCCTCACCATGACCTTCACCCCCGAGGACGGCTCAGAGCCGGAGACCTTCGAGGTGTACAAGTACAAGGGCGGCGGCGTCGCCATGGCCATGTACAACACAGACGACAGCATCCGCGGCTTTGCTGAGTCCTGCCTGTCCTATGCCCTGGACCGCAAGGTGCCCCTTTACCTGTCCACCAAGAACACCATCCTCAAGGCGTATGATGGCCGCTTCAAGGACATCTTTGCGGAGATCTACGAGGCTAAGTACAAGGCTGACTACGAGGCAGCCGGCATCTGGTACGAGCACCGCCTGATTGACGACATGGTGGCGTACTGCCTCAAGGCGGAGGGCGGCTTCATGTGGGCCTGCAAGAACTACGACGGCGACGTGCAGAGTGACACCCTGGCGCAGGGCTTTGGCTCCCTGGGTCTCATGACTTCCGTGCTGGTGTGCCCTGACGGGAAGACCATTGAGGCGGAGGCTGCGCACGGAACTGTCACGCGGCACTTCCGCGTGCACCAGAAGGGAGGGGAGACCAGCACCAACTCCATCGCCAGCATCTTCGCTTGGACGCGCGGGCTCGCCCACCGCGCCAAGCTGGACGGCAACGCCGCCTTGGCTGATTTCTGCGCCACGCTGGAGCGCAGCGTGATCCAGACTGTAGAGGAGGGTGTGATGACCAAGGACCTGTCCATCTGTGTGCACGGCAAGGATGACGGCGTGAAGCGGGAGAACTGGGCCAGCACCTTTGAGTTCATTGACGCAGTGGCCGCCCGCCTGAACACGGCACTGGGCGTGTCTGCGTAGGCACACAGCGCTGCTACTTGCAATGCATGCGAAATTCCTTGTGGGTTTTGTTTTTTTCGTTGCGTGCAGCCTTCCATGTCACCAGATGTCAAGAGGTCAGTCTGCCGCAAGGGCAGCGCCTCTAAGCGACACCCCCTTACCGGCGAAAAATTCACCCTGAAACAAATCCCTGTTTCAGAACGAATGAATTGTTAGCAGAATTCATGTTTGGAATCAAGTTTTGCAGCTGCTCCCAAACACCAGGCCTTCAGGACACGTACTAAATCCTGCGGAAATTGCTTTGCACTGCTACTCACGGTGTGCACCAAGGCTTGAACGCAATTGAACTTTTGTGGTCCGCCACACCTGCCTTAGTTATATTGGCCTACCGCTGTCTCAGCGTATACCTTTTTTGATATCGAGCCATGCAAGGTGGCGGAGGCAGTGCAGCGACCTTTGCGTCGCTTGGCGCCGGCATCCATATGAGAGGCGTGCTCATGGTCAACAGGCCCATGCACGGTGCAGTCAGTGAGTATCAATGCAATAAAAATTATCGCTGTGTCCGTTCTTCGACCACCTTTGTGAAACCCACTTTGAGCTTCATGCTGTGTCGCCCCTCTGCTGCTTGCGTTTTTTGGTCGCACAGCGGCCATCCAGCATCCTCCCTGACAGTCTCCTCTCGCAGGTAATGTACAGTCTGAACCATCAAAGCCAGCAAAGCAAGCAAAACCAGGGGCAATGGCATTCCATTGTGGAGCTGGTCGTCCCGTAGAGCGCGTGCATCCAGCTGGGAGGGACCCTGTGCATGAAAAGCGAATGTCGCTGCTGCGCTTGCAACGGCGACGCCCCACAACCGTCACAGACAAACACAAAGAATTCCTGGCAGAGCTTCAAACTGAACGCAATAGATTGATTGAGGAGCGGGCAAAGCACGAAGCCAAGAGGCAAGAGCAGAAGGCTCGATTTGCTGCTCGGCAAGCGGAGTTTCGTCAAGCAGTCAACAACAACGAGTTTGGCACAGGCAGCCAGACCGAGGGCAAGAGTGGCGATAACTCCCCACAATATGGCCATTATGCTAGTGCTTCTGCAGAGGCACGCACTGCACAGGGGGGGCATGACGGGCCAGTGCACAGCAGCCCACCAGCTGGCCACCACGCCTCTGGCCAGCAGCAGCAGGGGGGGGCAAAGCAGCGGCGTAAGGGGGGTGCCCAGCGCCCAGCATGGGCCCTGACATCACAGCAGGCTGATGCCGTGGACGATGCGGACGCAGATGAGCTTCTCAACTACTTTGACGATTTGGATGTGGAGAACTTTCTTGAGGACGTGGACGCCAAGGCGGCTGCGGCTGGGGTCAGCTCCAGGCTTGCAGAGGTGGAGTCTCAAGCAGCACACGCGTCCAGCCTCCTGCAGCAAGCTGAGGAGCTGTGGGAGCAGGAAGAGGTGGTGGTGCCGGCAGGCACTCAAGTGGGCGATGCCGGGGAGGGCTGGGAGTGGGTGGGGGAGCCCCAAGTAGTGCACAGCGAGTCAAGCCACCAGGAGGGCAAAGAAGCGAACGGTGCAGCGGCTGGGGCAGCTGAGGGGACATCGCAGACAATGGTTCGGCTCGTTCGTCGTCGCAGGCGGCGGTCCAAGTGGGAATCTGAGGGGCCCCAAGGCCCACCTGGGGGGGCCTATGCCGGCGAGGGGAAGAGCTCTGATGACGACGATGCCGCCAGTGTGGCCCAAAGTGTCATGAGCACGTCATCTGTGCGTTCTGTTCACAGTAAGCGTTCCATGGAAGCGCTGGTGAAGCGTGAGAAACAGAGCAGGGCGGTGGCAGGAGGGGGGGGGCTGGAGCCTGTCCCAGAGAGCCCTCCCCGGGCCGCATCTGGGGGGGTATTTGCGCGTGGCCCACACGGTGCTGCCCAGCCCCAGCCCCGCATCGTGCAGCACCGCACAGGGGAGGGGGACCCAGCCGTGAAGGACCTGGTGGGCACCCTGCCCTACAAGCACTTGCACCCAGGGGTGTAAGGGGTGGGCTTGCTCAATGGTGTTCATTTTCAATGCATTTGCTTCTCGTGGAAGATAGTCGTTTAGAGGTGTGCTGCGGCTTCGTTGGCGGTTTGCTCAGCTGGGGGGTGCGCTTGCAGACTCAATGCCAGCAGGGGCCCTGCGTGGATCTTTTTCTGCCGTTTAGCTGCCCTCATTCAATCACAGCATGACCAAATCACATGGCTGGTGTAGCAGCTGTTGCTGTTGGAGTCATTGCTTTGCTGGTAGGCAATCATCACAGGGAATCTCTGAGGGCAATTTCGTTTGAAAAGCTATGTCGCAGTCGAGTGCAGCAAGCAGTGATGATGAAGTGTTGACATTCACAACAGCAGGTGCAGAGTCAGCAATGTTACGTCTGGCTGCAGGCAGCGCAGCAGATGTGCTGGCACAGTCCCTGAATGCGTCTGCAAGCCGACTGGGACCCCTCTCGACTCAAAATCCGCAAGTGGGAGCAAGGGCTCCTGTTGAGCAGCAGGTGCTGCATAGCAGCAGCAAAAGCTCATCATACACACTGTCAGTAGATAAAGTACAGCACCAAGAACGTTTTTCTTCCAGTTCCAGCGAGGCTGCTCACACTGCCGGCCCATCCGACGGAAGGGATTGGAAGCAGCAGTCGCCAGTGCGCCAATTGTCGCAGGGCCTGACGCTGCTCCCAGTGCTGGGCAGCGCCACGCCAGAAGCACCTACAAACATGTACACCAACTTAACACATGCAGGGCTGGCTGTCTCGATTGGCCCCCCCTACGCCCCCCCCCTGGGCGTCACCTTGGAAGTGAGCGCTGATGGACTGGACAGCACGCCTGACAGCCCCCCCAGCAGCCTCCTTCAGCCCCTCCAGGCTGCAAACCAAGATAACTTCTCACATGCATCACGTACCAGCAGTGGGGAAAGCCAACGGCAGCAGCAGCAGCAGCAGCAGCAGCAGCAGCCGCAGGAGTCCTCCCCCCATCGCTGGGCAGCAGGCATGCAACCTGGTTTGGCAGTGGAAGAGGGGGGGGCTGCATCCCACGAAAGGGGGGGACTTATCCCTGACCAGCACCAGCACGTGGAGCTTCCTCTGTCGCCTCAGCCACGCCTACAGGTGCTCACGCCACGAGTGTCCCGTGCCGCTGCACCAGAGCATCACCCACTAGGCGCTGAGGAGACAGGAGTGGGCAGTTGGCACGCCAGGCAGCCCGCACACAAACAGACACAGGGAAAGCAGTTGCAGGAGGCGGACAGGCCCACCCAGCAAGCGTATGCAGCGCCCGGTGTTTTGTCCCCCCCTGGGGCAGTGGCTCCTGTTTCCAGCGCCCCCTTCACACAGGACCCCCCCCGTGCAGTCCAGCGCTCCCCCCCTCAGCAGACAGACTCGGGTGCCAGGGTCAACCTGCTGCGTGCATGCAGCCTGTACGATGCAAATGAGCCAACAGGGGGTCCTGCAGCGCCGACTACTCGGTGGGGTTGGAGGGGGGGCGCGCTGGACTTGACCCCCCCAGCAGCCACACCCAATACCCCCCCCTGCGGTATTGAGGCCAGGCTCACCCAAGCAGCAAGCCAACGACAGCGCGCACGTGCAGCCGCATATCGACCAGCACCACTGCGCAGTGTCGTGCCTCCAGATGTGCCGGGCGGGCCAGCTGGGGGCCCCCATACTGCCCGCAATGGAGGGGTGCAGGGGGTGGCAGCCAGCTCACCCACACGGGAGGGCCACACAGAGACTGGTCTTGAAGGTGGCCCAGCGGATCCACTCGTGCGTGCCCTGGGTTCTGCCGCAGCTATCCGCCGGCTTGGCTTGTTCCAGTCCGCCTTGGGCGACGTGCAGGGCGAGGGGGGGGGGGCGGTGCTGGGCGCAGGCCTTGGCAGCGCAAGAGCAGGTACAGCCAATCCACATGGTGCATCAGCTGCAACTGCATCCGCTGAGGCCGTTCTCTTGCCCACACCTGAGCCGGTGGCATCGCCAGGTGCCTGTGGCGCAGGCAGCCAAAACTACCGGCGCCCGCATGAGCCCCCCCATCCCAGCGCTTCAGGGCCGCACGGAGCAGAAACACACTTGGCAGCCCAGGGCCCCAGCCCCCTCTCTGCAAGCGCGGCAGCTTTGCTGCCGGGGCAGGTGCAGAGCAGCCTGGTTGGGCGCATTGCGGCGATGCTGAAGCACACCAGTGAGGCACGTCGCAGCCACCGATCCAGCGGAGGGGGGGGTGGTCACGCCCCCAGGGGGGCCACACGGGCCGATCTGCGGGCGGCACAGGCTGCCCTCAGGACAGAGCTGAGGCGACTAGTGCGTGTCGAGCTGCAGTCACAGGGGGTTGCCCCTTCTCCTGTTCCCCTTGATGCGCTGTCCGACACTTCACCTCCTCAGGCCGTGACCCCTTCATGCCCCCCCCCCATGGAGGGCAACACCCCCCCCCAAGCAGCCACACCGACAAGTGTCTCAAGCAACACAAAAGATGCTGCTGCAAGTTCCGAATTGTGCTCGCAGACTGCGGTTGTGAAGGGGGGTTCGAGTGCCGCAACTTTCCCCCCCTTGGTACATGAACCAGCGGAGGGTGTGTCTGCAGTGTCCACGGCTCAAACTTTGCAGTCACAGCAGAGGCAGCGAGCAGTCGAGAGATCTGCCCAGCGAAGGCTGGCAGGCATGATGGGGAGGGGTGTGCAGAGGGGCTCGAATCTGCAGCAGGACACGCAGGCGAGCTTGGCAAGGCGGCGGGCAGTGGCGGCAGACACGCTGCGGCGCTATCACGTGCTACTGAAGGGCTGTGCACCAGCGCACAGCTAGTACGGCGCACATGCTACGTGTCAACACATGAATGAATCATCACAAGCACAGCACTCACATCAGCGGCCGCGTCTATCGCAGGGCTGTAGCCCACAGCTGCTGCCATGTATTGGCATGATCACCGCCCACAGTGCTCCCAGCTGTCGCCGACGCTGACTCAACCGGTGCGGCTGCGGCAGCTGGAGATGTTGTCTGCAAACACTGCGTCGCTCGCTGCAACAGCGCCACGCGACCCCCGGGGGGGAGGGACAGCTGCGGAATTTGAGCCACTCCGACCAGGCGCCGAACAATTTCCACTGCCGCGAACTGTGCCACCAGGCCGCAGTCCAGCTGTGCACTGCCCTCTTGTGGCGCTGCTGCACACTTGGCTGTGCTATTTTGGTATTCCGCCAGCCACGATTGCGCCACATGCAGTGGCAGCTGCGCCATCGCCATGTGAGCGAGCGCTACCCCCACGTCGAACTCAGCGTCGCCGACATGGGCAAATTCCGCATCGATCACGAACACTCCCGCTTTTGTTCGCAGCCAGCTGCCGAAGAAGTAGTCGCCGTGCAGGAGCACAGCACTGCCTGCCACAGGGAGGGGTAAAAGGTACCGCTGCTGCAGCGCACTGGCTGTTGCAAGAACACATGTGTTCTTGCGTACAGTGGTGGCAGCGGCTTCCAAGCCCCCCTCGATCGAATCAAGCCCCCCCCACATGGGGTTGTCGGCGCTGAAGGGAATAGTATACATGTGTGCAGCGTTCAACTCGCGCATAGCGTTGTTCTGAGTGAAACCGGGTACCCCGCCTCGGGTTGCACCGTGCAGCCCCCCTAGAAAGCTGGCTGTCTGCTTCAAGTCCTTCAACAGCTCTTCACGAAGGCGCCCTTCGGCGTTGCCAGGCACAGCTGCGGTCACTGCATACAGGGGGGTGAAGTCACTTGCCACCCCCAGATCCTCGCACATAATGGCTGCGAAGCGCCGACTCATCCCAGCCAAGGAAGGCACCATGTGCGCCACGGCAGGCAGGGCATTCGCAGCCGTGTACCAGGCTGCCTCCACGCCAATGCGCTCCACGGGGGCTGGGTACTGTGGGTACGCTTGCACCCAAGGCCGCGATTGCTTCAGGACCCAGCTGGAGGGGGGGTCGATTGTGTCCTGCTGCACCCCCCTGTGCTTGCCTGAGCCATCAGGGCTCGTGATACGCAGCGAAAGGTTCATGTTTCCTGCGCCAGCGATGGAGGCAAGCAGGTGTTCCGGGCACTGGTGGTTGCTGTTCCAGCTGGCCTGCCACGCATCTCGCACAACAGTCTGCAGAAGCGGCGAGGCGGCGGGGGGAGGCGAAGGGCCTGCTGCAGATGACGCTGACTCCGATGATGGTGGCTGCAGCCAAATATCCATCAAGGGCTGTGCTTGTCGCACTACTGACAGCAAGAAATCGTCCAGGCTCACGTCGGCGTCGTGTGTCAGCAGCTGCACTTGGGGGTGTGAAAGGAGCAGTGTGTAGGGGGGTCCGACGTCCCCATCCCCAGATGAAAGCGCAATCACACGGACACTTTGTCTGCGAATGCTGCGCTGTGTCTGTGGTGCGTGAGGCGTTTTGCTGTGCAAGGGGGGCAACGCACCGTGCATCTCTAGCCCCCAGAGCAGCAAGCAGCTGTGCAGGCTGCAGGGTCGGAAAGGCAGCCACTGCGGCATGCATAGGCCTCTGTGGATACAAACACGTGTCGAATTGAGTCGGGTGGATGTAGTGAGTGCTGTTGAATGGCTGTACGCACCTCGGTTGGTTGGGCTGCCGGCTCGGCTGCTTCTGCTGGCACGACGGCCACAGCGGGCACGCCGAAGCCGATCGAATCCAGAGCGGCTTGAAGTTTTTGTGACCAAGAAGACGCATTTTCTAACAAAACTATCTGCGGTAGGTTTCCTTGGCAAGTGCCTTCGTCTTTGGGAAGCACACCTGCTGGGCGCTGCGGGGCTTGAGAAGCTCCGCTGCCGCTGTTTGTGGAAGTTGACGCCATGTTCGTACAACCCAAAGAGAGACACCAGAGCTGTTGGGTTGAATAGTAAATGTTTAAGAGTATTCGGCACGTTTGCGGAAAGGAGGCGCAATGGGTTTGCGAGTGGTGCTGTCCCCTGAACTGTGAAGAATTCTCTCGGTGCTTCAACCATCACATGCCCCCTGGACAGGCATGGGAGCTGCCCTGCATGATAAGTGCTGATCTTGGCATTCACTCTCAAGACTATGTACAGCTTCGGCGATAACAATGCCTGCTCCTCTGACAGCTGACCAACCAAGCGGTTTTCGGACAACACACAAAGCAGGGAAGCATGTTTTCATCGGTGCTGCCTGCTGCAGCTGGATTTCTTTTATTTGCGTTCTTCATGGGAAACGCGCTGAGAGTTTTTGATTTCAAGTTCCATTTGTTTCTGCTCCATGTTGGCCCAATGGCACTGTTGTCCTTTGCATTGCTGCCGAGTGGCCTGGCGCTGATTCAAAACAAGGCTTCAGCCAAAGGCGCTGCTCGTGCCTGGTTCGCAAAAGCGCATGGCGTGACCAACCTCTTTGTCACTGCAAGTGTTATTGTCGGACTGGTGGCTATTTTTGTAAATAAAGATCGTATGGGTAAAGCGCATTTGAGCAGCAACCACAGCTGGGCTGGTGCCGCCGCTGCCATTGCAATGGCTGCAAATGCAGCAGGGGGGCTGTTCAAGCTGCTCACCAAGCGCGCTTGGCTCTGGCGGGATGATATCCACCGCTACAGCGGCCTGCTTGCGGTGCAGCTAGCCTGGGGTGCCGCCGTATCTGGTCTGTACAGCGGCTGGGGCAGGGCGGCCCTGGGGGGGGCGGAGGGGGTCAACGCCACTGTTCTAGCCCTCACTGCTGTGGCGGCATTGACGCTGGGTGCAGGGCGCTGGTCTTGGGCGCTGCAGGCGCTGGCAGTGCGCTGCAGGCGGGGACGCCAAGGCAAACTGCGGACGGAATAGGGGGGGGTGAATGAGGTGCAGACAGGGGGGCAGGCGAGGCCCCCATTTCACCAGCTCAACTCACAGCAGTGCATGTATATGGGCTATGTTGTGCTTGAAGCTGTTTGCTCCACCGCTTGTCCTTCGGGCCGCGGGGTGCAGTGCTGGCAGCACAGGGCCTGCACCTGGGGTGGGGGGCCGAAATGCATTGCTCAAGAGATGGGTGCCAACATGGGGTGAAGTGACAATATAGTGTGCTGTGCGGGGCAGGGCTGGTCGTCCTGGACAGGAATCTGCGACTCACCCCTTTCACCCCCTTGGTCCTGCGTTGGCCTATCGTCCTTGGTCTGGCGCGCATGACCCGAGCGCGAGGTCAGGCACCTCCAGTGCAGTGCGAATTCAATAAATGCAACACATCATGGTCGAAACACGTGGGCCATTCAGCGACAATTTGCAGAAAGCTACCGCACATGGCTCATGTAACGCAGAGACAAACGGCAAGCCCGTCGTCGTGTTCAGGCGGCAGCTGCTCATGCTGTCCCTGCTCATGCTACACATGTGTGTGCCCATCCAGTATATGTGAATGTGGCAGGCAAGGACAACGATGCCTTGACTGTCGATCAGGCGTGCATTTCCAGTGCACAGTTTGCGGCGTTGTCGTGAGCTCGGATGCAATTACGGCAAAGGTTGGTCTCCGCACCTGCTGAGCACTCCAGCCCAATCACCAACTTCCGATTTCGCAGGTTGTTCGTGTGGTAGCTTGGGCTACTGCTGCAGCATACTTGGCTTTGTTCCTTTTCGGGCGGGTCTACGTTGTGAGTCCATGGTAGTGGAGACGACATTTTTTCTGCAGCACTTACACTCTCTTCCTCACAGGAAGGTGTCCACTCTGGGATTGGCTTTATCATCAGCTTGGAGGCATTTAATGGGGCAGCCAGGGGGGATAAACGGCCGCTTCAAGCTTTCTTTCTATACGAAGCTTTGGCCGGCCTGTACAGCATTTTAGTGGGCACTGCTTTGCTGGCTGACCAGACCTTCGAGTGCTTCCTGCGTGAAAACCCAACAACATGCAACTCCGTACAGTTCATTTTGGGCAGCATTTTGATCAGCTTAGCTGTGGGCGAGCTGTCTGCATCTGCCGTCGTTTTCTTGGCGTGGCTGAATGTCCGCGGGGTGGCCGACAGTGCCAAGACCGGCTCCGCAGCCCAACTGCAGCCAGAGCGCAGTGCAGATGCAACAGTGGAGCATTTTGGTGCCCACACCCGTGTTCCCATGTCTGGCAGCAGGGCTGGATATGATAGGCAGCGCGCAGGCGGCGGCCGTCTATAGCTCATAGACACTCTAGCCTGTCTTCTGCTTTTCCGCGTGCTCAGTTTTGGTGTGAATTTTGTAATGTACTTTCGAAAGCAGCTGCTTATAAGAGTGGTTTGGCTACTGGTGTGTGTCTCCGCAGGCGTGCAAGCCGGTTGAGCTGCAGGCTGCCGGCTTGAGCCCGATGCCCGGGCGGGAGGACGGCACTTAGTCGTCGTCATCGTCAAGGCCCTGCACAAATGCGCCTGGGGGAACAGCCTCTGCCGCTTGCTCCTTGATGATGATGCGGGCATTGTCCTGCAGGCCATACATCTTCATGAAGCCGGGGATGGTCACATCCAGATCGTCCCCTTGGCGCACACGGAAGGGCACCGTGGTTTGGCCCATGTTGATGGGGATTTCAGCCACCTGTGGCTGCAGGCGCTGGTGTGCCTGGTTGGCCAGGTTTTCAGCAAAGCTGTTATGGATCTTGTAGGCTGCGGCAAATTGCACTGCAGTCTGGTAAATGTCGTGCTGCTCGCCTTGGCGGATTTCGAAGGTCAGCTTGCGGCCATCTGGCCCGTCCACCGGAACAGCCAGCAGGAGTGGGCGCTCCTTGCGGGCCTCTGCTGCTGCGAAAATGGTGTCGTTGAGCTGCTTGGTCACAAAGTGCCCCTGCAGGGGCTCGCCCTCCGTCAGGTTGTACTTAGCTGCGAAGCGGTAGACTGCGTCAGTGACATTGCCCCCGTCTTGAACCAGCAGTGTGCGCTTGCGCCCATCGGGCAGTGTGAATACACGAGAGATCAGGAAAGGCGGCTCCACTGGTGCCCGCTCCAGCAAGGCTGAGCGCAGCGCTTGTGCGCTTGCCTCGGGCAAGTTGTGCTTGATGGCGAAGCTGCGCACGACGTCGTCAATCATGCGGCCCTTCTTCACAACACATTCTACCTCTTTAGCGCTGCCGGTGCCTGAGTCTTCCAGCGTTATATTCAACGCCACTGCAATATGGTCCCGGCTGGTTTCAGAGGCAAGCATGTTGAGGTACTCGATTTGCTCCACACGGAGCGCTTTGTCAGCCTCCATGCGCTCATGAATGGCATCCACTTGGTATGTGCGTCCCTCCAGATTTGCCAGCATCTCCTCCACAATGTCAATGGTGCTGTCCAGGATGCGCTTCTCGGAAATGCGGATTCGGACGGCGTCGCGCAGGAGGGGGGGGCCTCCAGCGCGGTTAATGGCGGCCAGTGCAGTCTCGTCAGCTTGAATGGTGCTCACAGCACGCGAACGAATGTCTTTCATGACGTTCAACAAAGCGCCGAGGGCCTTTTGCTCGTTGTTCTTGGAAATCGCTTGGGTATGGTTGAAGCTTTTCTTGGGCCCCTCACATTTATCATCCGGCGAAAACTCATCACAGTCACACTGGTGGTCATGAAATGGTGCTTCGCCAGGCGGACAGAGGTAGTCAGCTTCTGTTTCGTGGATCAGGTGAATGCGAACGGAGCAGAGCAGCTCGGCCGTGACGTTGCTCATTCGCAGCAGCTGCTTGCTCCCGTCGCCGCAGTCGCCCAGCAAGTCTCGCTTCCGCTTCATCATTTTGTCCACAGGGTCCATGCCAGGTCGAGGGCGCACACCATGCTCGAAGAAAGCTCGGGTTTTGTTGATGGTTTTGATCACGCTCAGCTCGTCATGGCCCGCCGCGACGGCATCTTGCAGCTCAAGGACAGCATTGGACAGCTGCAGGCGAGCATTGTCGGCATCGTCATCTTCTGATTCGCTTGGAATGGCTGTATACAGTGATGCACTGGATGGTGCGTACTTGGCAGCAGCCGGGTTGGACTCGGCCAGGATGACGGCTTGGGCTTCCTCGAAGGAGTCTGCGCCGCCGTGCAGCAACAGGAGCTTCTCGTAGCTGTCCACCTTAGCAGCTTGGCCACTCATGATCTTGTTCACATTGTTCATGACCTCCTCTTCTTCTTTGTCGAATTCGTTGCCGTACAGCTGCAGCTTGCGTGACGCGTCCCACAAGTCGCCACTCTTGGGGGGGTACCGCAGAAGGCGGCGCCACTCTATGAGTGTGTCCAAAAACAAGTACAGGTCATTGTTATCAATGGGCACACCAGGAAGAAACAGCCTGACGCCGTCATTGGGGTTGTCCTCTGGGATTGCTTGGTATCGCAGGAGGCACTCGGCATTGCTATATGGTCCAAAGTCCAGGGCCAGTGCATCGCCCTCACCATGATCGCGGGAGTGCACCCGTACGTGGTTGTCCAAATGAAGCATCACAGATGATTTGGCGCCAGGAGTGTGTCGAAGCAGGTGCGCGTATGGCACCAAGGCAAGGTATCCAAACTTGGTGTTGGAGGCCTTTGTCACTCGAACTGCGTACTGCCGGACCACTTGCAGCCCCCACCGCAGCTGGGACCTCGTTTTCATGTTGCCACACAGGTCATCGAAGTCATGTCCGCATCCCATACCGTCGTGCTTGTCCAGGAAGGACTTGAATTGCTCCGCCTCCTGGTCCCACGCGTGGTTGATGCTTTCCACACTGGTGCCGCGCAGCTCCTTGAGCACATTCTTTCGCAGCATATTCATGCGCAGGGTCTTGATGAGGGGCCACCAGCGTGATCCTTCACGCTTGCCAGCTTCGTACAACAAAAATGCAGCCAGTCCCCACACTTGATTACGTTGGAAAGCTGGCTTGAATTTGTCTGTCAAGGACCGGTGATTGTGCTTTTCGAGGCGCAGAGTGTCCTGGCTCATCGTCAAGCGCACTGGAACGTCAATCACGGCATCTTGTGCATCCATGCTATCATCGTCGCTGGTGGGGAGGGTCTCCGTCACTTCCAAGTGCGTCAGGCGGGTGCTTTCGTTGGCTGGGTCAGCATGCACCGGCTCGACAAATGTTAGTTTACCACCACCATCCAAGAACCATTTTTCGAGGTCTTCGTGGTCGCTTGGGTCATAATGCAATGAACTGGTGTTTCTGATTTCAACTTCTTTCTCCCGTTGGTCTGTTGCCACCATGTACTCCACATCCAGGCCTTCTTCGATCCCGATGAACAGGGTGCGGTAGGTGTGCTTGCGCTTCTTCTCGCGGTGGCGCTTGGCAGTCTGCACCCAGTCTGTGACATCCAATGCAGGAGGCAGCGCCCCGGAGCGGCTTACAGCTCCGTCTGCGACTTTCTCAACAACTTCCAGAGATTTTGTGAAGGCTTGAATTGCATGGGACTTTTCAGAGGCCGTCAAGCTAGTGCTGAATGCTGTTCCTGGTTTGAGCTCGATTTGGTCTTCAGGGTCAGAGACTCCCGGTGCTGGAAGCAATGCAATTTCGTCAGCGGTCAGGCGTGGTAGCATGGTTTGGACTTCCTCCACGTAGTCGTTTTGGTCTCGTGATATCAAACGCTCTTCTGCCACCTTGGACGCATACTCGCGCAGAAGATCCTTGATTTTTCCATCCAAGTAAAGAGCTAATTCAGGATGGCGCTTCACTCGATCCCAGCTGTCGATTCCTTCGGTTTGATTGGTATCGACTAAATGATCCACGAAAGCTCTCAAACCAATTTTTGTTGTGTCGGCCATGTCGTTGGTCGAAACAAAACTGAGGACTTCTTTGCCATGAGCAAAATTTTGGTACTCATCTTTTGCTCCAAGAGCCAACTGCAGAACACATGCTGCCAAACTGGCCAGCAGTATGTGTTTGAAAAGCATGCTGTGCGTTTTCAAAATCCGCTGAATTCACCTTCCGAAGCCCACTAGGCCTAGATCTTTAGAGCTCTCAGCGAGCAATGCAAACTCCATACACAACTTAGCATGATGTTGTAGTAGAGGAAGCTTGACTTTGATCATCGTCATGTTGCACAGTGCAGCTACTTCACGCTTGGCGTGGTGGCCCCCCCAACCCCCAAAATGCGCACAGCCGTACCTCGTCATCCTCTTGCAAAAATATGACATTTGCAGCAAGACCCCCAGCATCAGTTTTTACTGTGCTTGTTAATCATTTTGGGGGCTTCCGCTGCTGAGCTTCAGTCCACACGACACTTGAGTGGATTTGAACTCGCGCTGCGGATTTTGGAGTATGGCTTCTCACTTCATAATCGAAGTACCAGAGCTCGCATTCGAACCCATGAGAAGCAAGGTTGACTCTGAAACACCTGTTCAATTGTTTGTGAGTGCATCCACTGACATCGTTAATGCGTTTGTAGCATTCAGTCACTCCGACTGTGCAGGGGTTAGACACCGAAGCACCGTTAATGCAGCTTGGGCAGTACACACTGTATGGCCAGTTTGTTGACAAGCCAGGTTCCGTGTTAATTTGTGATAGGAGCGACTCATCCACAGCTGCCAGGTCTGCTCTACAGCCTGCAACTGCATTTGAGTATAGTGGTACGGTGGGACGCGAAATGTTTCTGTTGAGCGACCAGCACCTTCTGCCCATTTGTGCAGCTTTGGGGGCGAAAGCAGGAAAAACAATCATACGCTTCATGTTAGCACCCCCATTAAACCCAGAATGACGGACTGATATTGTGAAGCATGCGTTTCCCATGTTTGGGCTACTACCTCTCCAAGGCCACCAGTAGTCCGTCCACATTTGCAACATCAACAATGGTCCCGTCCCCTCTAGCCAGCAACTCCTGCCACATGCACCATAAATCATCCAAGCGTCGTTGCAGGCAGGTCAACAGAGTTCTGGCCAAAGCAGCCAGGGGCTCTCTACACTCTGTGGTACCCAGCTCTGCAGCACGACTAGACGAACACGGGATTGCCCCGTTTGCATTGACGATTGCCCAGCTGTGCATGCCATTAATGGCGTTTCGGTCTTATTATGCTAAATGCTGATGCTCGGTTGGCAGCGAAGCTGCTGGCAATCAATACAGCCTTCAAGGTGGGTTGACGGAGCAGCTTCCGAGGTCGGCTGACAGCCAAATTCAGTAATGAAATCGACACACTTCCACAAACAGTAACGGCAGATGTGTGAGGCATATTGAGGAGAGTTACGGAAGTACAGCCGGTGTAGTATGAGCGACTTGGGTGTTGGCCTGTACTGCCTCAAGCAGGCAGGTCAAACCAGATATCATACTAGTCACCAGCCCCAGCCGCAAAAGTCGCTCTCGTACTCAACAATAATTTTGTAGGTGGTTAGCCTCTCTGCTGCAAGATGCACCGTCGTGGCAGGCGTGCTGACTAGTGCCTTGCTCAGTCTGACCTGAGATGGTTTGCATGCGACCCAGGAATAAAACGTAACACCATGCAAAACTGAGCGCAGAAAATTCAAATGAGTATGATTTAGTGCAGCTACGGGCTTGGTAAACTGCAGTTGCTCCTCTCTGAATGAATAGATACGCGAGGGGGGACTCGTCCCGAGAGAGCCCACCCACATTGGCTGCTGGCGGAACGGTGCTCTGGGAATATTTACCCCAAATCCAGTACTCCCCCCACATCTAGTTAAGCTCTCTTAGGGTCCAACGTTTGAGCAAAGTATTTTCGACCAGTCTGTTTTGCCCCAGACCCCCGTTACGCAGGGGCCCGTAGGGGCCCAGCGTCGAGAGGCCCCAACACAACTGGAAGAGTGCCGAGAGCCCTGTGCTCGAGGCATCGTCATGAGGCAGTACTT
>Ga0307982_1000541_pt1 | contig 29793 bp, 24 predicted proteins | sample OrgLakmetagen989_FD_201847 | JGI IMG/M metagenome (GOLD analysis project Ga0307982, IMG submission 201847) | Saline water microbial communities from Organic Lake, Antarctica - #989 | ecosystem: Environmental > Aquatic > Non-marine Saline and Alkaline > Saline | place: Antarctica: Organic Lake...
CCGGGTTGTGTCAAGAGTGTGCAGAGGTGGGCGCATGACTGATGCACCGGTGGTGTCCGGTTATGTTGAATGCTTTGAGTAAAAGCTTTACTTGTTCATTAATTCTAATTCTAATTCTAATTCTAAAGGGCCACAGGGGGGGACCAGCTAGAAGTGAGGTCGCCCTCATCACCGCTAGATCTGAGAGTCCCCAAAATCGTCACATCCTTGTGGGATCTTGTTGGAAGTCTTGGTTGAGGGGAGTGCAGTCTAGTTGTTATCGAAGCAGATCACAATGATGACAATGGTCCTTAGCGCACTGCTGCGCTGAGGCGGTGGGCTGTCCTGCACTGTGCAAGTATTGGTGTGGCCCCTGACGCAGAAATACAGAAATACATTTTTCCATCTAGCTTTTACACAAAGCATACAAGTCTTTTCAGGGGGCACACGAGATGGAGGTGCAGCCAGGCTGGTGGCAGGGTATGGTGCCCCCATGGAGGCCCAGCCAGCTGCACCACATGATGCAGGCGGATGAAGGAGGAGGAGGACAATGGCCCACTGGCAGAGCAAAAGCTGCCACATGATGGCGATGATGTGCCCCCACTGCGAGGTCTGGGGGGTCTGGTGAGATCACCACCTCTGCCCCATGATGCCCCATCAGGCCTGCCACTGGGCCCATGCACCGGCAGATGCATTATTCACAACTTCAATGAGCAAGTTGGGTTAAACGGATGGTCGTCTTGGAGATCAAACAGGTGTTGGCGGGTCAAGAGCAGCTGCTTCAAACCACCATACCTGCTCTTGATTTGTGCTGCTGAAATTGCACCATTGCAAGCATCTTGTAGGATTCGTCCAAGCTGCCCGACTGACATTGGGCCGCACTCAAGTAATATTCCCGCGGCAGAATCAAGCAAAATCGTCGCCAGGGGCTCCTGCTTTGACAGCATGAAGGCATATTGGGCTTGCTTCAGCAAATAAACAAAAGAGTGGGATTGTGAGTCCCGTGAAGCCTGCAGAGGCCATGGCGTGATGGCGGTACACACGAACTGATCCCACTGCTCACTCAGTTCTGAGGTGCTACCCTGCCCAGCTGCCACCGCACATCTGTTAAACAAACCCCCAATCACGTCTCGAAGACAGCTTGATGCTGTTTGAGGAATGAATTCTCCCTCAGTGCTGTGCTGGATAGTAGTAGCAAAGCTGTGACAGCAGTCGCGTACACGCCTGAGCGCTTGGTGGATGAGAGCAGCACCATCTCTCGAGACTGCAGACGCAGTGTTGTTGAATGGGGCAACTGGATCTTGCACATTTGCAGTTCCAATGCTAAAGGCAAGGGGGTGTTTATCCGAGCTTAAGCGGCGAGCAGCCAGCTGCCGCAATGGGAACAGCCGGGCGTCTGTTACAAATCTGGGCTGCACAGTTGGCCTCGACCTCGTCAAATTGAAGAGGTGCAGCGGCCCATGAAGTGTGATCACGTGTGTGCCAAATGAGAAGCTGTGGTACTCTTCCATGAATAACAGCAGAGCTGAGAGGGGGCTGCGAATGGGGATCGGGTGGGAGTTGAACAATGCAAGCAGCATCACGGTTATAGTCCACGAGTTGAAAGTGCCGTGTTCAGCTGAGCAGATCGACTGGTGAAGACCAGGGAGCAGGTATGGCACTTGATACAATAGAATCGCCTTGATAAAGCGCAAGCTACGCGTGAACAGCTTGTCGTTGCCAATCCACTCGTCGGCAAGCCTTACAAGCAACACTGCAGCGAGAGAGTGCAGGGAATTCGCCGACAAATCCACTGCGACTCCGTTGGCGACAAGCTTGACCAGCGGCGTCGATGCAACCACTAAAGACACCTTTGACAGCTGCACTGCACCAGTGGGGGCAGCATGGCATTTAGTCTGGTGGCCAGCTGCATCTGGGCAACCGGCAAACACGGGCCGAAACCCCCCAGGGGCTGCTCTGGCACTTGCCGCTGCTGCACTCGCCTGAGAGCTCGACGACAGTGCCCACTTGGGCACAAGTGAGTCAGATGCCTCCATCTGCTGCTTGCTTTGGTCTCCGGTTGGCGGCCTCAGCTCAACGTGGCAGCTGCGCAACTGCTGCACAGCTTGGTTCAACGGGACTCCTTGAGCCAACGATGACAGGGACGCACTGATTGCGTCCAAGGCAGATCGCAAATCCACTGATGGTCCACAAACGAAGGTGAGATCCACATCTGAGTCAATGAGATCGCTGCCTGCAGCTGCACTGCCCACCGGCAAGCACTCCAGGCCCAGGCCAAACTGCACCAATTGCTGCACAAAGGAAACGACATCTTGCCGCGCCTGCACCTGGGTACAGCTGGGTGATACTGCCGTGATCATGTTCTCAATGCTGGTGTTGGCCCACTCGATGCAGGCGTGGGGCTGGGCTGCAGGGGCGCCTCCCACTGGCCCCTGGGCTGCCATGTTCACACGCACGCCGCTGGAGCTGTCCAGCACGATTTGATGGGAATGGTGGCTTGGATTTGATGCCTGGCTTGCTGCCTGTGCAAATTGTACAAAGTCCGTGGCATCTGTGGGGCCGGGGAGGTTCAGTGCTTTCACGGAGCGCGCTGGGGGCCTGGCGTCGGGCCCCCCCAGCAGCCAAGCAACGCCTGGGGAGCAGCCCCGCAGAGGGTCATCCACCACAAAAGACGAACCAAAGTCTGTGGCCCTGAACGGGGCGGGGAATGTGTATGAGCGCTTGTGTGTGGTGTCCTCCTCCTCGCCGTGCATGTTGGGGCTGCTGGCCTGCGCTGCCGAGGCGAAGGACTTGAAGGGGGAGGCCCGCCGAGATGGGACCTTGCTTGCCTCTCGAATTTTGAAGCCGTGTGAAACCGTCTGGGCGCCTTGTGCAGATGCCTGCATGGTGGTGGACAGCTCCAGGGCAGGCATGGTGTCCGCCCCAGCCGCTGTGCCGACAGCAGCCTCTAAGCGTGCCAGTCGCAGCCTGAATTGAAACAGCGTGGTATGAACCGACTCAAGTTGAGCAGCCAGCTTGGAACTGTGCGCTTCGCTTTGCTGCAGCTGCTGTTGCAGCGCTGCTGTGGTGGCGCGGCTTCGAGTCAAAGCTATGTGCACAGCCATGTCACCCCGCTCAGACTCAAACAAAGCGATCAACTTCTGGTCATTCAGACAAGCAGGAATGTAAAACACTTTACTGATCCAATCGTTCAATTCTTTTTGTCGCTGAGAAATGAATTCGCTTTGCAGGTTTGCCCCAAACAAGCCTGGCTTTCGAGGAAAAGTCGGCGCAGCTCTGCCCAATGTTTGCTGTAGACTGCGCTGAACATCAGACAGCTGTTTAAAACGGCAGTCTTTCGTCCAGCTAGTTAGTGGGGTCTGTATCTCCGCAGTGTACAGCGTGAATGGGCGACCAGTATCTGAATCTGTGTCGCGTTCGTTGGAGGTGAAGCGTACCCTAATGCCAGTTTCTGCTGGCAAAAGCGGGCCAGGTAGGGAAACCTTTTCGGTAATTGAGCCAGAAATATCCCATATATTATCAAACCTGGGTTTATCTGCCAGCACTGGCTCAACTTTCGACCTTCGCCGTGGAGCGCTTGGCCGCCGCTCGATTGGCGCTTGGTCGCCGGCGACTTGCTCCGAATGGCCAGCTGCCGCCATACTGATCAGTACCTGCCGGAAATGGATTTGAACGGAAAAATACATGGTAACCCATGTCAAGTTTGCTGGGTGACAAGGATACGTGTTAGGTCAGCCAGTGTCCTCGACAATATCAGCCCCCAACTACACGAGCCGCACACGCCTAGGAGAATGCCTTCGGCCGTGCAAGTGCCAATGGCCCAGCGCTAAGCTGGCAAGCTACATGCCATCCTCATCCAAGTCTGTGTGTGCAGTTGAGCCAAGCCGGCCAGGGCCGAGCTGGCCAGGGCCAAGCTGGCTGGCTAGCCCTGGTGTCGAGCCCGGCGGCCCCAGCTGACGCCCACGGTATTCTCCCATTCACGGGATCAGCACCCATTATACTCTCTGAAGCAGGGCATGCGGCACTTAACGGGCTCCATCCCTACAGGTATCTTGTGTGCAGCCCGGTAGAGCCTGGATGATGTGCCGCGACACCCCAATGACGAACCACATTGTGGTAGTGCACAGCTTGCACAACAACACAGCTGCCACTGCATGGTCAGCACACAGCCCACACGCTGCAAGGGGCTGCGCTCGGTGCAGCTGCGTGCCCCTCGTGCACCAGCTTGCACTTCACTGCCACACGCCTGTGCAGGGCACAACGGCACCGCCTGCCCACGGAGCGCACTGTCGTTGACATGACAAGCACACAAGCCTCCAGGAAATAACTGGCCGTGCAAACAGCAGCACTGGGTGAGTACTGTGCGCAAGGAAATGAAAAGCACAGCGGGAGTGGCCCGTGGCAAGCCAGCAGTGAAGCAGTCACTGCACAATAGGCGCAGCTTGAATGAGCGGTGCGTTCGTTTGTCCCTGGGCTGCGTCGCCGCACAGGTAGTGCAGGAATGCTGGTGCAGACAGTGGCCTGCGCTGTTGCCAGCCACGGGCTGCGCACAGAGATGGCAACACGTCCTGTGCATAAAAGTACACATGCCCTGCTGCAATGCCCATGACATCTACAATGATTGACTGGCCCATCAAAAACGTTAGGCCCAAGTACACCCATGGCAGCCAGGGGGCATCGAAGTTCATGACTCCAAGGAACGCCATGCGCTCATGGGGATTCCGCTTGGCCCACAGGTACACCATCATGAAGGTCAAGGCAGAGCCAAAAAAGTGCATTTGAACAAGTGGAGCCAGGCACTGCGAGTGCAGATCAAGGTGAGCAGGGCGCACAGGCGCGGTGTGCGAGAGCGTACCATGAAGGCAAAGGCTCCCAATAAAAGGAACCAGATGTGGTCGGCAACTTTGAGCCGGAAGGAGCTTGATTCTAGCATACTTGAAAATCTCACACTGCAAAAAGGTTGTTCAATGCAGTGTCTGCTCGCAGAGTTGGGCCGGGCCGTGTTTGAGCTTACACTGCGCAATACAGGGAAGGTATATGGTGAGCTACAATCGCGAGGGGGGCGATACGTACAGAAATACATGTGGAATATGTAATCAATACCAAATTGACCATAAAACAAGAAGTTCGTCACCAGCCTCCACACCTGTAGCACAAGGCAGGTGTAGAGCAGTCGCGTTACGCAGAAGTTTCAAGATACCTCTCCACGAGACCAAATCAACGAATTATTGTAGTACAGGGTGAACGGAGTGATGATATCAAGTGCACACGCAGCAGTGAGTATAAATGAAGCTGTAAACATGCTCCTTGTGACTGGAGGCAGGTCCCAATACCAATCCAGGACGTTCAAATTGCCTTGGGCATCCATGCTGAGGATAGCTTTTCGTTTGCTTGTTTTACTCAAAAGTGCAGATTTTCAGCTACTCGTGCTTCGCAAAAAATGTGAATGTATGAGTGCTCATTGTATGGAGTACAGTTTTGGCCTGTGACTGTTATGCATTTTTGCGCTCCATGCAATTGCAAGCAAGGTCCGCAGCCATTGACCCCACACAGGGGGGTATGCAGGACGGTGAAACTACCGCAGTGAGCGTTGCCGCCGCACTCAAAGCGTCAAAAGTGGTGAACTATCCCTTTCGGATGCTGCGGCCGGCAGCAGTTGGGGGCTATGAAGCCACCACCAGGCTATTGGGTTGTCTGCTTACAAGGCAGCCCAGCTTCGGCAGCTGCACCTCCGGCGACCGGGTCTTCCAGATGGTGCAGGCCAAGTTGCAGAGGGTTTTCTCGTGCAATACGCATAATCCGGCAGATTGTTTTCCAGGCCAGGCAAGACAACGCAGAGTTTTGGCCTGTGAGAAGCATACAAAACAGGCCTAGCAAGCAACGCAACAATGGGGGGTTGTTTGTCGTGGGGCTGAAAACGGCCGACTTCTGCCGAAATGCAGGAGGTTGTCACATACAGAAGACTCCTGAAAGAGCCGAAGTTGTTTGTTTCATGGGAAAACCGACGTTGGCCAGGCCTGCAAAAGGCTTTCAACTGCTTAGTGTCGGAAGGGGCCTATAAAAATGAATTGTCAAAGACACTCGCGTAAATCTTGCCCCGATGGCACAACCTCACCTCATTCAGGCGGCCAATTATAAATACGGACCCCTGTATCTGGACGTCGTTTGACTTGGACGGCTCATTCATGCGTTTGAGAGGGTCGTGCCGTGCCTCCGGCCAGCTGCCCTACGCGTACGTCCAGAAGTAGACTCAAGGAGCTAGCTACCCATTCAATTGAAATGGGTTTGAATGCGCAAGAATGTGCAGCCATGGACAGGTGCCCAGCGCTCTGCATGGTGCTAACATGCTGCCCATGAGTCATGTATTCCGAACCTAGAAATTGGGCCAGCACCCTCACATGTCGGAGTTGTGCCCCAGGCGGGCGCCTACGCCCGCTTTCGAGCCCCCCTGGACGAGGAACGAGTGCGGGTGGAGACCAGGCGGCCCACCGCTGGGGCAGAAATATCCTCAGCTGCCTCCGCCTCATCAGCATCCGGTACGAACGCTACGTCAGTGGAGCGTGTGCGGCTGCGGCTGCGGCTACGGCTGGCACCGCTCTCTGTGCTGGCCAGCTCACCTTGCTTGGCGCTGGCCTTTGCCGCAGCCCGTGCATCCTGCTGTTGCTCCAGCAGCTCATCTTGAACCAGGGCCTGCAGAGCACTCAACAGAAACATCCCCACAACAGCGAACATGATGTACCCCCACACAGCACTGAGCCACCCAGGACCATGCACGAACTCAGTGCAGCCCGCGACACACTTCTCCTGGGCAAGCTGCACACCTGCAAAGGTGTCTGCACAGCATGTCTTGCAGCCCACCAGGTCCGCCAGCGGCAGGGCGACACTCGCGCCGTCGGGCTGAGGCACAGCCACGGCGCCGCCTGCAGCCACGGCACTGTGCCCCGCCCCCCCCCCCACGTACGCCTGCTTAAGGGGCGCCCAACACGCCTTGAATTGGCTGCCAAATACCGCGTCTTCAAATGCGTCGATGCCGGCGGTGACTGCCGCCCGGAAGGCCAGGATAGACGCCGGATTGAACACAAATGCTGTGAACACCACCTGCAGCATGACCTTGATGCAGGCTTTGCCGATCATGGTGGCGCCGAAGAACTCCCAGAAGGGCACGCCAAAGTGCCCGCATGCGATACCTGCGGCGTCAAAGGCGGGATTGGGCACCGATGCCGCCAGCAGGATGCCCCAGAACCCCCACGCCTTGATGTGGCTGAAGACGAACCCCTTGGCCCCCTCCACGCAGCGCGTGATGTAGGAGGCCTGCTTGGGGGCGCCGTGGCTGGCAGCACTGCTGAGCTCTTGCACCTCTGCAATGCGCTTGCCGGAGCGGGCTGCCGTGCGTGCGAAGAAGTACGGAGGCAGCTCGCCGATGGACGTGCCCACACCCCAAAGGAATGCTGCTGGAGCCACTTTTTGCACAATATCGATGACACTAACATGGGCAACACCGCCATCCCCCAGCAGGTTCTTTTCACATGTCCAAGCATCGTCAGCATACGTTGGGTTCACTGCCCAGTACGACGACATTTCGGCAGAGAAGTCAGTGTTGCCGCACTGCACTGCGTGGTTGGTAACTCGGACAATGTGCGGTCCCAAATAGAACAAGAATGTATGCAGGCCTGATCCCAAGCCAGCAGACGACAAAAACCCAAGCAGGAGCCAGTACGCAGTGAACTCCAAGATCTGCACGTGAGCAACATTTCTGCTAGATGTCCGCCGTTGGAGGTCCAATACGTACGCCAACAATATCATCCCGCTGCTGTTCAAGAGCAGTAGGCGGATTTGTCACAAACCAGTATGCTGTCACCACAGTTGCTGCTATTGCAGCTGTCAGCCTTCCGTGCTTCAAGCAAGCTGCAAAAGCTCTGCGGAAGAGTCGTTTGCTTGCAGGTGCGCTAACAGCAAAAGTCAGCTACGTACGCAACCAGCGACTCGAAGATCATAGTGAAGAGCGTTGAAAACCAAACTATGGGGTGGGTGAAAAGAGTCACATCCTGTGGCTTCACCTGGCGAACCATGCTTGCAATGAAGGTGCAATGTAACGGGCGCTGGACAACTTGGCCTGTGATGCATGTGGCACCAACTGACGAAGAGAGTCGAAAGATGTGCCCTTAACAATTTGGTCAAAATTTATCAGGCCGAGCCAGCATTCTTTTCGGCCTGCCGTTCGGCCAAAGTAGGGGGGGGCTCGCTTTCACATGCGGCTAAGGGCCGCTGAAAATCGCCGACATGCAGGGGTTTTCTATCACATGTGGAGGCCCCCTGGAAATGCTTGATGTTTTTCCACACGGAAAAACTGATTTTGATCACCGAGCAGACATCCCCGTCAAGAGTGCACGCACCCACATGGCATACCCACACACCGTTTCAGTTGGGTGCTGCCCCTGGCTGTGACCCACAGCACTGCACACCGGTCTCACCGCCCAGGCTTGCTTGCACCAGTGGCAGCTGCATTGACGGCACCCAGGCTGCCGTTGAAGCCCACTCCGCTGGGGCGCGCCCTGTGCTTGCTGTCGCCAGCGGTGGGGGTGATGGACACGCTGCTGGCGTCACTCCATCCAGCTCGGGGCTTGAATCCCAGAGCCCTGTGCGGCTTACTGGACTGTGTGTCGCTTGACAGGGTGCTGTGCACAGGCTCCCTGGCCTCTGCTACCTTCGCCTCCGCCTCTGGCACTGGGGCAGCCAGCAAGCCCTCCACATCCCTGGGGGCGACTGACAGTGGTGCAGTGGAGCCCTTTTGCTTGGCAGGCAGCTGTAGCTGGGGCACCACTGCTGTGAAGGCCTTACCCTCCCCGTCACCGTTGCTGCCGCCGCTGCCGCTGCCGCCAGTGCCAGGGGCGGACTTGGTGGCGGAGATATCCGCTGGGCCGCCGGTGTCCGCTGGTGCCCGTTGAAGGGGCACATGCGTCACTACTTGCGCTGCACGGCGGTTTCTCGGCGTCAGTCCCAGTTTGGGCAGCGTGAATGTGGTGCCCCGGGAGCGGGACTTGCCGCGGCTGCTCTGAGCACTCTTGACGTGCACGGGCGCAGTGGGGGAGCCCCTCAGCAGAGTGCACCGCTGAAACAGGGCCAAACTGAAGTACAACACGTGTACTGCAAAGACACATGCCAGAGCTGCGATGATGTTGGGTCGCCATGCGATGCTGGAGCACACGTGCAGGGTGGCATCGTTGCACCGCAGCACGAGCACGGCACACAACAGAAGCGGCCCAAGAAAGAACACTGTCTTCCACACTGCAGTGAATAGCAGCGCGTCGTGTTCTTGGGTGCCGAACAGACGGATGGCCAGGATGCGGTGGCGCAGGTGGTCGCTGCGTGCGGCGCCCCGCCCGTGCAGAAACCCTGCCCCTGACACAATGGTCAGGCCGGCATGGTACAAAAAGCTAATCCTGCTGTCTACACCATCATTCCAAGAATTCTGGGCCCTAAAGTTCGTCAAGCGCTTGAACTCATACCCCGTGTACGCCCACACAAACAGCACTGGTAGCCCCAGGGCCACAAACAGCCAGGGCCCAAACACAGACCCAAACACTGCATACAGGAAAATGGCGCAGGATACTTCTGCAATTGTGCACAACAGCACCCCCCAGCGCGCAACCAGTCCCCATGGCTTCCGGGCGAAGATGTCCTCCAGCAGGCCGGGGATGGAAGGGCTCAGGATGTCCGCCTTGCGGGAGTCGAACACGGCGTTGGCCACAGACAGCAAAGAGAGAGTCAGGGAGATCACCTGTGCAACTGATACATCCACCTGTCCACCTGACTGGGAGGTTATGAGCACCAGCACATACGTCTGCAGCAGCAGCTCAGGAATGCTTTCCACAAACACCTCCAGCAGGCGCAGCTGGTCGAAGAACACCGCTTCCGCCTTGCCCACCACCCTCATGCCCAGGGCAAGCCCGGCTGGGAAGAGACCCAGTGCAGCGAGCAGCAGCCGGCAGCCTCGCTCGCCCCTGCTGTATGCAGCTGAGTTGGCAAGGTTCACTGAGAACACCGTGGTTCCCCACGATATCCCAAGAATCACAGATGCAAGGATACCCCAAGCTTCATCCCCTGAATCAAAGAACTGCTTCGCTACGACTACGTCAGACCAGAAGTCCCCGAAGTGCACCATGGCATCAAACACCACCAGGAAGGACGCCATACAAGGTACACACGCGGCCGGCAGGCACGTAGCCAGGGTGTCGATGTTTCGGGCCAGCGGCTGGAACTGCACCACGGACCCTGGCTCTGCTTCTTCTTCCTCTGCAACTGTGCCTGTGTCATGCATCTCGACTATGCCAGGCAGGCCATGCATGGCTGAAGCTGTGAGGCTGCCGGTGCCAGTGCGCCCCCGCCTGCCCCGGCGACTGCTGCTCATGCGCTGTTGTTTAGCTACACTGTGAATGAGCTCCTTACTGAAGGCGGAGCGGCGCTGAAAGATGACATCTGAGGGGGTGACGCCGGATGCGTTTGTGACGTCCACACGGGCCCCTGCGTCCAGCAGCAGCTGCACGCACTCCGCCTGCTGCTTTTGAGCTGCCAGGTGCAGCGGCGTGTCCCCTTCAGCATTCGCCGCCATCACAGGGGCGCCATGCTCCAGCAGCGCCTGCAGGCACTGCTTGTGTCCGTCTTTGGCAGCGGCGTGCAGACAGCCCTCACCCGAGTCAGGACGCACCAGGGACGCACTGGCCCCAAGCTGCAGCAGATGCTGCAGACACACCGCATGCCCACCACGCGTGGCCAGATATGCAGCTGTGCGCCCTTGCCTGTCGGTGACATCCACCACAGTGGAGTCTGCTTGCAGCAGTGACTGCAGTGCTTCATCTTGTCCCGTGTCTGCCGCCACGTGAATGGGCAGTGAGCCGGAGCCGTCCTGCATGCCTGCAGCAGCGCCCGCCTGCAGAAGCACACGCACGACGGCAACGGACTTCACAGCCAAGTGCAGAGGCGTTGCGCCTTCACGGTTCCTGGAGTCCAGCTTTGCCCCCGGGGCAGCCACCAGCAGCTGCATGACCGCCTCCCGCTTGGCTTGAGCTGCCTCGTGCAGGGGCGTCATGCCACTGGCGGAGTGAGAGGCGCAAGATGCCCCAGCTTCCAGCAGAGCTTTCACCACTGCTGCTTGTCCTCGGCGGGCTGCGAAATGAAGGGCCCCAAAGCCTTTCTGCACGTCGCGATTAGTTTGCGGCTTTGCGGAAGAACTTGCGGAAGAAACGGACGTACCCTGTCATGAGGCAGGGGGCTGCAGCCTGCACTCAAAAGCTGCTGTGCTGCCTCAGTATACCCACCAATGCATGCACAGTGCAGTGGTGTTCGGCCGCTCTGCAAATGGGGGGCCATGAGGCACTGAGCCAAGCGGTCGCTGCGACAAGCTTCTATACCTGATCTTGAAGAGACAAATCTGCACCGAGCTCATGCAGGCACTTTAGAATGTGAACATGTCCCTTTTTAGATGCAATGTGAGCAAGAGATCCAAACTGCATATGGCTTCGTGAGCAAATGCGCACACAAGCACAGCGAAGTGTGGTGCATACCCTGGTGTGAGACCCTGCCAGCAAACCCAATGGAATATCATCCAAGCTTCGAAGGGCAACGTCATCGCCTCGCTGACATGCATGCACAGCATTTTCGTCTGCTGCGGTGCTCATTTTGTGGCACCCAGAGCTGCTAAGGCTTAACAATCTGCAGAATCTGTGCAGAGATTCTCAGAAACAGTCGAGGGTTGCCCACGGAAATGAATCGATTGTGCAAGAATCAAAATCACATCGCACAATCCACAAAGCATGACAGCATGTAATAATTGCCAAGTCTGGCTTCCAAAGTCAGGCCTAACCACATTTTCGGCCAGCTGGCTGGCAACAACGAGAGGGGGGTTTCAACTGCCCCAGGTGGGATGGGATGGGGCTGGAAAGAGCCAATTTTCGCTGAAAGGCACGAGCTTTATAACACACGTTGAGACCCCCTAGAATTGTCTGACTCACATGCAACAAACGATGTTGGCTAGGCGTGAATGTTGAAAGCAAAGCAGTCGACTGCAGACCACTGCACTAGAAGCCCTCAATTGCGAAAAGCCGGCCTGGAACGCTTTCACCCGCACACACACTAAACGAAGCTCATGAACTGCCCCAGAAGGCATGCTGGGAAGTGCTCTCAGTCCCCACAACATGCTCTGCAAAAACTGCTAACAGCTGCAGCTGTGGCAGCAGCGCTTCATGTGCATCCGCTGTGGCTTGCCATGGGGCCACCTGTCCTTCCCACTGAAGGGCAGCTTCTTCCAGCACTGCATCGCTGAGCTCCACATCGCTGCCTGATGGCGCCTCAAGCTGTGCAAGCGCACGTGGTAGACCGTGCTGGTCGCACCAGTGCTGCACCAGGCACGCCGCGGCAGCCAAGTGTCGCCCGCGCAGCAGCGCTGCGCATACGGCGACCACCTCCTCCTCCCGCCAGCACCGACAAGCGCTGGCAGCCACATGCTTCCATTGCCCGTACCGAACAGTGCTGAGCAGCAGCTCCTCGTCTTGCAGCAGCTGTGCCAGTAGCTGCTCATGCACGGCCTGCTGCAGCCCGCTGCAGGCCGCGGTGCGTTGCAGGGTGCGTGGGACTCCCTCCCGCGGCACACAGGGCAACAGCACTTGCACAGCCGCAGGCACGTCCATAAATGCACTCAATGCAGCAGCAGCGTGCGGAAGCAGGGCGGTATGGAAGCCAGCTGCTGCAACAGCGAACTCCACGGCCGCCTCAGCTGGTAGGAAGGTCGCCTGCTGCAGCAGCTGGGCAGACTGCTCCACTGCTGCCATGGCTTCCACGGCCTGCTGCAGCACTGAATTGATAGCTTTGGCCTCTCCGTTGAACACTGCAGCCGCCTGGGTTGCTGTGTGCTGCGCCAGCTGCTGCAGCCAGCGGAGAGGCGCCATCACAGCATCTCGCCACAGCTCTTGCATCTCAGGCGATGCCAGGCGCTGGTGCATGGCGGTGCTGCTACGGGCCAGTCCCATGAGGGCTCCTTGGAGCAGGGCAACGTGGCCACTTTGCTGCACGCGCAGCAGGATGGTGTGCCACAGCAGCTGGTCAGACACCTGCTGCCCCAGCATCAATCGAATCAGCAGACGCCACAAGTGCACGCCACTGCCACGACTGTGATCTCTCCAGATGCCCCTTACCAGTGCCGTCATATCGCTGCTTTGCAGGGCCTCCGCGTCCATGGGAATGTGCAGGTCCTTGAAGGCTGCCAGGCACTCACAGGTGCGCAGGTACGCCCCCACCGCCGACAGGCCCTTGGAATACAGCACCGCGATCTGCGACTCAGACAGCAGGTGTAGCAAGCAACGCAGCGATCTGGCGCGTGCCCTGTAGTCCACCTTGCCTGTGTCCGCCAGGTAGGCCAGCTTGAGCAGCACCTTGCCCCCCGCTGCCCGTGTGCTCAGCAGGTCTGCAGGGGCGCTGGGGGGGGAGGGCACGCCGTTGCTGCCGTCCAGAATGTACAACAACCGCAGGATATTCATGCACTCTGCAGCATCTTGCGTATCCTTGGCTGCAAACTGCATGCTTCCCGCGGAGGGCGGGGATGGGGGCGCTGCCACCAGCGGCAGAGGCAGCAGCAGCCAACGCTGCACCAGGCTGCTTTTGGCATTGTACAGACCAACGCCATTACTCAGTGCAGCAATGCAGTGCATGATGGTGAACAACTCATGCCCCGTGCCGTGTACGGGCCCGTACTCGCAGGCCACCGCTGTCTGTGCGCTTGACAGGCGGAGTGCCGTGCCGTTGCCGAGGGTGCGCTGGCGCCACTTGACAGCAGCTGCTGCAGCCGCAAAGGACCCAAGCATGGTTTTCAACAACGCAGATGGCTTTTCCAGGAACTGGGCCAAGCTGGCGTAAGCTGTGGGGCCCAGCAGCATAAGCTGGGCGCGCAGGCTGTCGCTCTTGGCGTGCAGGAGAATGCGGTGCATGCACTGCTGCATGGCGGCATGGGCATCACCCAAGTCACCACCATCATCCACTAGCTCCTGCATGGACCCTGCAGCTTGCACACTCGCCGCCTGCATGGCAGTGGCGATGTGGGCGGCTGCACGTGCATAGCACAGCTTCACGGCCGACAAGCCAGCGGTGCGTGCAGAGGCATCAGTCAGCACTGCTGTCTCCTCTGCCGTGCCTGAGTACGTGAGGCACCCTTTGAGCACATACGCCAGTAAATCAGGCAGTGCGCTGTCAGCGGGCTGGGGGAGCCCCCGCAGGCTGCAGTACAGATGTACCAGGTACTGCAACTGCTGTGGCCGGGCAGTGGGGCTGGCATGCTCTGCCTGCAGGTACATTTCAAATGCTGCCAGGAGCAGCGCTGCAGGGTCGGCTGCAGCAGAGTCCAGGTACATGCTGTCGCAGGCTGCAGCAGCCGTGTTCAGCGCACCCCCGCTCCGGTACAAGCCGTAGGTGGTAGGGGATGCCACAGTAGGCTTTAGCGGCGCGTTGTTCATGAACACGGGCGCCCCCTGTCCATTCATGGCGCTGGAATCGGCAGGGAAGAGCTGCGGCAGCGGCAGGGGTGAGGCAGCAGCGGTATCCACGGCATCGCTGGGGCTGCTCGCGGCGGTTTTCGGGGCGTAAGAAACCGACGCCCCCCCAACACAGGACACCACACCCCACGTATGCACACAGTGTCCATACAAGGCCCGTTTTTCTTCCAAGGCCAGCTGCAGGGCATTGGCAGGCACAGTGAGCGTCAACTGGGCCCGGCTGCCGTCCTGCATGCAAGCCACCGCACGCACACTGAGCACTGCCTCCGAGGAGGAGTCTTCACTGTTACCGTACAGTAGGTCATGTAGGTCCGTGTGTTGCGAGTACATCTGCACCCTATCCGTGGGCGTTTGGCCCATTGCCCACTCCAGGGCCTCCAGTGCCGCCTCCCGATTCCGCACGTTGTCAATGACCTCCAGCACATCAGCCACAGTCAGCGAGGAGGGAAGACCGTTATCGTTCCAGTCCTCAGAGAGCTCTTCCGCTGAGCCGCTGGCTACAGTGTGCTCCTGTAGCTTGGCGACGCCAGCAGGCAGGAGCCACTCTGGGACGCGCTGGGCAAACACACAGCTGGACACGGAGGCCCCCCCCTGACCCGACTGACTAGCGCACTGCATCAACAGGACGCGTTCAGCTTCACTGCGCAGTACATTGGTGCACTGCAGCAGTTGCAGCCTGCGTGCCTGCACTGCATGCTGCTTCAGCAGGGCCAGCACCATGCGGCGGGCCAGGCGGATATAGAATTCATCGGGGGATAGATCCAGCGGCACACACAGCGAAAGCAGCTGTGCGATACTGTCTGGGTTCAGCTGCAGATGCAGCAGTGGCCAAGGGTCCTCCAGCACGCCGTGCAGCGACAGGCAAGTGCCCGCGGTGCGTCGAGCCCAGGCGTCGTAGCTGCCCCCGTGGCTGCTGGGCACACAGGCTGGGGCGAACACGAGGCCACTGCGAGACAGCAATGGCGTCAAGCTGCTCCGCCGCCTTGCTTGGCTGCCCGCTGCATTGCTTGCCTGGAAGCGCTGCAGGACATCCAGCACTGCCCGCGAGTTGGCAACCGCCAAGTCGTCGGGGCACAGCTGCATGAGCTGACTCAAGACAAACGCCAAGCGCGCATAGTCCACACCACAAATGCATGGCAGGGCTTCATGCAAGATTTGTATCGCATCGTCCTCTGGCAGCAGGTTTACAAATGCCGCCAGCTTGGCTTGCCAGTGCTGCAACACCGGGCTGCTGCCCACCCCTGGTGTGCTGCTCATGTCAAGGGTGCCTTCGTGTGTCAGCAGCAGCTGGCAGGCAATGCTGTACGCCTCCACCTCATTTAACCCGAAGCTGTTGCAGAACTGCCGCACAGTGTCCACGTCAAATAGGCTCACCTGGCACACTGCCGGTAGCAGGGACATGGCACCAGCGGCGGCGCCGTCGGTGTGCTGCGCATCCAACTCCCCAGCTGGCACCAGGAGTTGCGGTGAGAAAGTTACACTTGCGGAGGAAAGGATTTGCCACCAGTGTGCCTTGGTCAGCAGCTGCTCCGCGGCCGCCCGCAGGCGTTGGTTTCCCCAGGCTGCAGCTGCTTGCACTCCCACGCAGGCAGCCACCCGCACACGGGAGAAGTCGGTGCTGTCTTGCTGCAGTTCTTCTTGCAGCAGGGGTAGAGCAGCATTTTGCCCCAGCCCCAGCATGAGTGCGCTGACCAGTGCGCTGTCCACTGCCGATGACGCCAGCTCTGCTTGCAGCAGCTTCCCAGCACAGGACACGGCACCGTATGCGCCTGGCAGCGACGCCACACCACTCAACACGATACAAGCAAGCATGGCACGGTGGGATGACAGGAACTCTGCCAGTGGGTGGGCGTCCGCAGCAGCAGCGCCTGGGGCGGGCAGCAGCACTTGCAGCAGCTTTGCCACAGCTGTCGCCGACAGCACAGCAGCAGAGCCGGCAGACCACGGAGCAGCAAGGGCTTTGCCTGCCACAACCGCGGAGAATTCTTGCAGCTGAAGGTGTGGGGCTGCATACCGCGGGCCCTTGGTGCTGGACTCTGGCACGTGTGCCCCCCCTGCGCCCCCCTGCGTATCGCCCTCCTCCTCGGAGTCAGCACCGAAGATGTCGTCTGCAGCAGAGCTCAACACAGTGGCTGCTGTAGACGCAGTGAGCGAAGCATAGTCCCCCACTTCTGTTGCTTTGATCAGGTGGTGGATGCAGTGCGCTGCAGAGCACAGCACCACGCCCTGCCCCCCCTCAACCTCAGGTGCCCGGGCGCTGTCAGCCAGCGCCAGAGACACATGCCTCACAGCGTCAGCTATGCTGCGCAGATTCGCTCCCGTGGGCGGTACCACAGCAGCAAGCGTTCCAAGTGCCGCGGGTACGCTCCTCAGCTGCGGCAGGTCATGCGCCTCCGCTGCGTGGGTGGCGTGCCGTGTGCCCACAATGCCGCTCCACAGCTTCACTGCGGGCACGTCCCGGCGTGCGGCGGCATCCAGCAGCACCAGCGCACACGCTTCCAACACAGGCATTTGCACACATTGCGCCAGTGCCACGAAGTCCTTCCACTGCTGCTCTGCTGTGTGTGCGTCGCTGAAGGCCAGCTGGCCAGCTGCAGCCAAGCAAGCCTGCGCGGCCGCCCCTTGCACCCCAAGCACACACCCGAAGCGCAACAGGGCAGATAAGCGGGAGAACTGAGCACCATGCTGCTGTAGCATGGAGTGTGCGTCCAAGCCTGCCCCAGCGGCGGTGTCCTTCTTAGGCGGGGCTCCCAGTGCATGCCCCAGCGGCCGCTTGGTGATTCGCCCGAGGAGCTGCCCACTGCCCTGTTGCACACTGGCGACGGGGCCCCATCTGGATATCCCTGCTGCCTGGTCCAGCAACCCATGCTCTTGCACCATCTTGGAAATGAAACAGTGGGCAGTGTGTGCGCACAGCAGCTGCCACAGTGTAGTGGCCAGGGGCGCATCTCCGCACACACCGCCTTCCAATGCAGCATTCAGACTGGCCAAGGCGTCCAAAGCCTGCTCCTGCAGCGACGCTGACGCTAGATTATCGCGCGTCAGCACCTGCACCTGCTCGCACAGCTGCTGCGCCTTTGCCTCCAGGACAGCCAGCGCCACCCGGGCAGCGTGAGCAGTGCCCTGCAGACTGCACGAGCGCAAGGCGCAGCCAAGCCCATGGTCCGCCAGCGCCATGCGCAACATGCAGATTGTGCCTGCCGGAACACCCACCTGTTCGTCGTCCTGTGGGTCGTCTGCTTGGGCTGCGGGCTGCCAGGCAGCATCTGGCGCAGGGGGCACCAGGCGGCCACGCACAGCAGCAGATAAGCAACCCACAAAGTCGTACTCCTGCAGGTGCGCTGGGGATGGCTGTTCATCCTGAGCATACTCTTGCCACTTTCCGCTCCTCCATGCTGCGGTGGCAGCGGCTGCCCTGATGGGGGCAAGCACAGCGGCCACACAGCGCTCCCCGCGGGCAAGCAGGCAGCACCGAAGCGCTTGCCCCCCGGCACAAGACTGTGCTGACGACACGATATCGTGCAATGCAAAGCTGCCGGATTGCTGTGGTATGTCCGTGACGATGGCTTGCATGTCTATACCTGCCGCCACTGCACTCTCGCGCCGCTGAGGCAGGGCTGTGGCCACGGCCACCACGTGAGAGGCCACTGCATCTACATCTAACAGGGCTGCATACGCCGAGGATATACACAGGGCATCGTATATGCTGGTGGGGGTTACTTGCTGCGCCACGTGCCCCACCACCAGCCGCGCGTGCAGGGTGTCTGTCAGGTTCATGCGCACCACGCCGTACTGGGCCAACAGACTGTGCAGCTGCATGAAGCGGAACTGCGTGGCCACTGCCTCCACCTCCGCCGAGCGCAGCTGCAGCAGCATGGACACTGTGTCCCGTGCATGCTGCGAGAAGGGCGGCATGAGCGCCTTCAGGTACACCAGGCCACACGCGATCTGGGAGGAGCTGTCCTGCGCCGAGCACACCACTGCAGCCACCCTAGCCTCCAGTTCCTCGCCCCCCTCGGCCAAACTCCCGCACAAATCAGCCACGTACTGCTGCAGCAAGTCGCTAAGGTCGACTGAGAACTTGGAGCAGAAGGGTGCCAGGGTGCTCTGCACGTGTTTGGGGAGCTGGGTAGGCGACGCCTCCTGGTCCAGCAGCATCACCGCCAGGTCCCCGGGGGTCTCGCAGGCAAGCACAGCCAGGGGCAGCCGTAGCTGGTAGTCTGTCTGCAGCTGAATTTGTGTGCGCAATAGTGCCCCCAGGCGCTGAAGGCCGGGTTGCACCTGCGTGCACAGCGCACCGTGGCCAGTGGGCAGCGTCAGGTCAAGCGCCAAGCTATTCAGAAACGCCTCCTGCTGCTGCTGCTGCTGCACACCACTGCTGGAGCATGCAGCAATGAGGTCATCCACATCATCCAAACCTGTCAACGATTGCAGGGCGCCGCTCTCGGGGGCGGCTCCCATGCTCGCACTGCACAGCGGCGACAGGGCGACACCCAACCACAGCAGTGCACCGCTGGGGTCCTGCTGCTGATCTTCCCATGCCAAGCAACGGTGCACACATTCCCGTGCAACCTGCACCCGCATGTCGGCACTCATGTGGGGCAGTAGGGTGCCCTGCAGCAGGGGCGCCACCTCTGCCGGCGGCACATCGGCAGGCAGCAGCGGCAGGCATTCGCCACATGCGTTGGCGGCGGCGGCGCTGCCATGGCGGGAAAACAACACAGACAGTATGGACAGCTCCCCGTTTTGCATGTGCCGCTGCATGGCGTCAAGCAGGTCCCCCGTGCGGAATGTGTGCCATGCTTCGGTAGTGAAGTGGGCGTCACCCCCCGCCGAGACAGGCAGGGCATTGCGGAAGGTGTGCCACCTGCTCTGCGCATCCAAGGCAGCCTGGCGTGCATGCCCCAAGTCATGCGCCCCTTCAGTGTCCTGGGCCACCTTCTCCGCCAGCTCGCACCGCCGCAAGGCGTACAGCATGAGCTTCTCTGTGCAGGGGGGGTGGGAGCAGCCCGCGCCCAAGGCGATCTGCACCACCGCCCCCAAGCTGTCCTGCACATGGTCCAGGCTCTTAGCAATGCTCTTCACCCTCGCAAGCTCCTCCTGCTGGGAGGTGCCCTCCTGTGCTGCCTGACTCAAGGCTGCACTGAGCTCCTCAGCATGCGCCAGGTACACGGCAGCTGGGGGCACCCCCCGAGCCTCCGCCCATTCAAGCGCAGCAAACAGGCCATCGGCACGCAACACCTCAGCCACCTGCAGGCTGTCGTCGCCCAGAGTGGCATTCCACAGCACGGCCCGCTGCTCTGCGTGGCGGGACAGCAGAGCCAGGCGCCCCAGGCTGCTGCCAGGCAGGGCGACACTGGGGGCCGCCGCCGCCCCCCCCTCGGCTGCGCTGTTGTGGGGAAAGAGACACCATGACTCCGCCACCATGCGGGCTTGCACACCGCCACTGGGCACGGCGGTCAAGGTGCAGCGCAGTGTGACCAGTGCCCACTGCTCCGCGCTGAGGCCCCCCTGTGGTGCCGGCGTCTGCACCTGGGCCACTGCTGCCAGGATGACATCGTGTTGCAGCACGGCGCCCTGCCCCAGCAGCAGGGCCGCAGTGTCGCTACTGTCCTCGATCACATCCTCTTGTGCCCGGAGGATGGGTGCTGCGGAGTGGAACTTGGGCTGCTGCGCCTGCAGCCCCCCCAGCACTAGCTCGCACTGCAGCTGCTGCACCCCCTCCCCAGCGCTGGAGCTCTGGGGGAACTGGTGGAAATCCAGCACGCATATGGCCTCCTGGCCGTTACAAACGAACACAAAACGCCCCGTCGCATCTGGGTTGATGCCGGTGGCAGCCGGGGAGGGGGCCCCAGAGTGGGCTGAGGGAGGGCACACCAGCAGGGGCTGTGGAGCTGGTGGGTCACTGTAGCACCCCCAAACCGACACACCACACAAGCTGGAGGGAGAATTTGGCTTGTCTGTTGCAAGCAGCACTGCAGTGCAGTTGGGTGACCACAGCACGCATGCAGCAGGCACCTGCCCCCCCCCCTCCTTCACTGTGTGCCCCCGGCTCACCCCAATGGCGCCGCGGAGGGTGGTGACCAGCGCTGAGTCACCCGCGTGTGCAGCTGCCAGCAGCGCAGACAAGGGGATGTCTTGCAGTCGGATGACCTCCCCGGCGCCAGACACGGCCACCAGTTCTGGCTGTGCCTCCAGAATGCTGGGTGGCCTGGTGAAGGCGAGGTGAACAAACGTAGTTGATGCTGCTGATGCCGAAAAAAGCACCTGTGAAAATAGTAATTGTCCATCTGGAGCTAAGAAGTGTAATGACCCGCTCGCATCTCCTGCCACGAGCACGTCGCCACTGGGGCTCCAGGCAACACAACTGGGAGCAGCTGGCAGCGTAACGGCAGTCTGGGAGCTTTCCATGGTATCATCTGCGCAAATCCACGTTTGGTCGAGCAATTGGACGCTAGTAAATTAAGATCTTACCCTCAAAAAGTGTGTTGGATACTATGCATAGGCTATCTTGTTCAATCAGTGCGATGCGCTCTGTTTCATCCGCTACCCGGCTCGTCACAGCTGCCAGTGAGCATTTTCCATGTCCGCCCTCAGCTGCATGTGCGAATGGTTCAAGCATAATTCCGCCCACAGAAGTGCATGGTGCCACAAGCAGGTCGAACTCGTCCGTATCGGGGTCAACAAAGTCCATGAAACGCGTATTTGGGCTTGGTGTCAACGGAAATCAACAAACAGGCAGTTGAGTGCAAATACTCAACACGAAAGCAAGGTTGTGGCTATGGGTTCGGGCAAATTTGATGAAACCCCTTTGCAGCTGGTGTTGAAATGCTGCAGTTTCATTTTCTGCGCTCTGCGTGACACAGCACGCAGCCCTCTGAAGAGACTGCGCTGGGTTGGGGGGTTGGTTGTCATTCCCTCAGCTAGAATCTCTACCGGTGAGCAGCGTTGTGTTGACGCCCAATTACACGGCGTGCATGACAACTACGACTACTGCTTGGTGTATCCTCTTTGCGTGATTGAGTTGCTGGCTCGTGCCTTCGATAGTACTACTGCTGCCGTGTAGAAGCTTTTTTCAGATGGCGTCTGTCCGAAGATTTGCTCGTGCAGCACAGTTCGCCTTGGCCACCACCTCTGTGTGGGCGTATGTCTTATTTCCTGCACCAGTTCAAGCTGTTGGCTTTGAAGCCTGTGAGCGCCCGTCATGTGCAAGCAAAGATGATATTTTCCGGATGATGCGAGAGGCTGAAGGTCGAGCATCTTCCAGGGAAACGCAAGCTGTTGGCTCAGGCGCCAGCACGTCAGCTGCGGGGGATATCGCCCCACACGCCAATAAAGCTGAGCTCAAAGATTGTGATTGTCCGCCCGACCGTGCGGAGCTTGGATTTCATTCTTGGCAACTGGTAAGCTTTTCGATCTTGAGACATTTCGCCGAAACTGGTATTACGACTTTGGTGCAGTTACACTCTGTAGCCGCAAATTTTCCTGATCACCCTTCCGAGCGCGAACAAGAGGCTTGTACAAACCTGTTTTCAGCTCTTGGGGAGCTATACCCATGCAGGCATTGTTCTGCCCATTTGAAGCACTCGCTGGAAACTTCCCCCCCTCAGTGAGTGCGACTACATGCTGCTAAGAGCACCTCAGGCACGCTTTTCTTTGGTGCAGGGTCCAGAATCGAAAGCAGCTTAGCAAGTGGGTGTGTGATTTACACAACAAAGTCAATTCTTTTTTGGGTACGTGAATGCAGGTGATGCAGAGCAAGCGCGCCCTCGTTCATGGTCACCACTCTGTGCAGATAAGCCGCAGTTTCCATGCGATATCGGTGCGCTAGATGAGCGCTGGCTGACTGGCCACAAACAGTGCTGGCAACACAAGCTTGAAAGTGCCCAGGCCAGTATGGGCGTTGTTGAGTCCCAAGCCGACGAGTAGCAGCGGTAATGACTCATTTCTTGCCGCTGAACCATAGGTCAAAAATACTAGTAGATTCTTGGGAATTGTAGCTGGTTACAAGTCCCATGATGGCGATCATTAGGCTCATGAGTACTTGCTTAGTGTCAAAGTCAGCCTGCATTCGCTCTGGACAGGTGCGGTTGCTATAGAAGCAGGGGCACACACTCAAGGTCTCACCGTTTTCATGTTGGCAATGTTGGCTAGGCACGCAAACAGCGATGCCCAGCAAGCGATCTTATTGCGTCCCATCAGGCCTGTTGTGGCAAATAATGTGCGGAAAATGAAGCTGGCAAACACCTGGCTGAAGCACTCACCCCATAGGCCCAAGACCATACCAGCAATACCATACATTGTAGGAGCTGCGTCTTCCTTGTCTGCTGATGCTTGTGGCAGGCGAGTGGCTGCACTCGGCAAGCGTGGATCGTCTTTGCTCGCCATCTTGAATCAAACTCGAGAAAAAAAATCTGCTTGGGCGTGCTGGAGCTTCACACCACAAGACTCCCGTGATGTTCAAAATGAAGCAGATACCATAACTCGACAAATATACACAGGTTGTTGGTTTGGTTGAATTGGTGAAAACCTGACGATTTGCTGATTTGGACATGCCAGCAAGGAGTACACCCCCCCAGCCAGCTGCAGCGGACCAGTGCGGGAGTCTTGAAGTGTACACTGCTTCGACGGGCCCCTGTACTAATGCCCACACTTCAAGCATGACCAAGAGCCCACATCAAAGCCAATCTTGCCATGCTTTAACAAAAAATGGCAGGCAGCAATGTTACTCGATTGTATTACACAGGGCAGCACAGCCGCCCCACACAGGCAGCACCTCAACACACACTGCGCGCCGGCGCTAGTTGGAGGGTTTCTTGAACTCTGTTTGTGTGACCTTCCGCTCCCCATCCACCACTTCGTACACAAACACGTTGATGGATGACGAGTTCACAGCGAACAAGAGGAAGGAGGGCTTCACCTCTCTGCAACGGCGGGGGGGGCTTGAAGCGGTGCACATCGTGAGGCTTGGCGGGGGCTATCACGTACTCTCCAGTGGTGGTGAATGCGCCTGACACACTTCCAGGGTTCACAAACAGCTTATTCTGCACGCAGTTCCAGTGGCAGTCGCACGAAGGGTGCACCCAAGGCGTGACTCACCTCAAAATGCAGCACGCTCTGCTGGTGAGTGTGGCCAGACACGAGCACGTCCACATCCAGCCGGCGTTGGACCTGTGCCAAGGCTTGAATGTTTCCGGTGGGTGTCACCTGGTGCCCGTGAATCAGGCCGATTCTGAAGCCCCCAACTGTCACAATGGTCTCCTCAGGAGCTGAGCTCTCCTGCACGACAAAACACTGGGGTCGGAGGGTAAAACTGCTGCCACGATCAATACTCACATCATCATAATCTCCTCGGACGCAATGCACATTCGGAGCCAATTTCTTCAAATCATCTAGCTGAGCACTGGTTGTCAGGTTGCCAGTGCAAAGCACGTGCTTCGCCCTACCTGGGAGCAGCAGCTCCTTGAAGGTTTCGGGGACATCGCTCGCCCGAGTGGGGATGTGATGGTCCCCAAGAACTAGAACATACTGTAAAAACACCTTTGACTTTGTTCGAATGCAAGCGTGCGCAGGCACACACCTCGCCAAGGTCAGCCGCCATGACGATTCTTGCAGTAAATTTCGGCGTGGAAAAGTTTGGCCGGACCTCTGTGCTACAGTCTGCCAATTCACAGCAATTAGCATCGCCAAGGCAACATTCAAAAACAGTTGTTGTATTGACGAGGGATTTGTTGGCTTGCCGGCAGGTTTCCAGCAGATGGAGGGGCCCTAGCACGCTTTGGAAGGGATCTGGGAAGCAGGACCAGCAGCCGCTTGTGGGTTGAACGAGGCATGCCTCCGTGCAGCACACAAGCTCTAGGAGAAAAGTGGTGATTGTATGCTGCGTCCTGTGCGCGGAGCTGCTGAGGATGGTGAAGCTGGTCGGTGTGTAGGCTGTTGCTGGCTTGGGTTGAGCACGGGCTCTCAAGCAGCCCAGACCGGGCCCTCAAGCAGCCTGCAGGCTGCACTGAAGTATGACCACACCTTCACCTCCAGCACATTCCTGCTTAGGCGATTCCAATTGAATGAGCCCCACTCGTGTGCTGCTCTTGGTGGCACCCTGCTGAGGTAGGGAGGAAGCCTGTGACGCAGGCAGGTGAAAGCCGGAGCTGTCCTCACCGGCCTGCAGCTGCAGAATGGGCCACTAGTGATGATTAAAACATGAAACTGGTTGTGCGGTAGACTGCTGGGGTTGCAGCCCCAGATGCGGCAATGCTCACTTGCAGTGCTGGTCTGCTGTGAAATGAATCTCTTCAGGGGGGGCTATGCCCGACTTCAGCATGCCCCACGACCCGAGCACCAGTTGAGCCACTATGTGGATATTATAGTAGTGCTTGCGTGCTGGGGGCCGGCGTTCCGCGTCATGTCTGCTGCTACATGAGCGGATTTGAGTCGGGGGGGGCTCATCTGCTACAGACTGCTTGAGCCCAGAAATGCCAGCCTTGTACACTACACAAATATCCCATCATAGAGCACAACGAGTAGCCGATCATGTACTGGGGCTCGTCGCAGAAATTAGCTGCAGACTTGAACGAGGTTGGTTAGCTCATTTAACATTCATTCATGTACGCATTATTCTTACCAATCAGGATTAGTTACTCAAATACCCCACTCTCGACACTTTAGACCCGCAATATCATACAGTTCGTTGTGCTCTAGCTCAACTCCTGTATCAGTCATGGTAAGTGTCATCAACTCGCTAGTTTTGTGACAGTTTGTCGCCTGCGCATTGTCGTAGCATCTCGCACTGCACTGGCCGGCATCTGCACACCTGCGCTGTGCGCTGTGATGCGTAGTAGGAATACAGCATTGCACTAGTATATCCAGTTTGTGGGAGATGGTGCTAAGCTTAACTGAGTGTTGGTCCCAACAGGGACAACGCAGTCTGCTTGGCAATGGTTTGCGGAATTTGCAAACGTCCCTCTCCTTCTTTGCCCTGCGCGATAGGCAGTTGAGATAGCTGTGTGCATGCAGCTGAGTATTATTTGCAATGACTGGGAAATTTTCTGGTCTATCATCAAGACTTTTGTGTTGTCTGCCATGGCAAGCGCTTTACCCACTGTACAACTTCTTGCAGGCCAAGGTCCAGCTCAAGTCCAAGGAGGCGAAGGCCCGCGCAGCCAGCGCCGGCGGCAAGGGAAAGAAGAAGAAATGGTCCAAGGAGAAGAACCGGGATCAGCTGAACAACGCCGTCATGTTCGACAAGGACACCCCTTACGAGAAGCTGGAGAAGGAGATCCCCAAGATGAAGCTGATCACCATCGCCACCGTCAGCGAGCGCTTGAAGATCAACGGCTCCCTGGCTCGCGCCTGCATTGATGAGTGTGAGGAGAAGGGCACAGTGAAGCGTGTGCTGCACACCCGCAATGCCCGCATCTACACACGCGCCACCGCCGCCGCCGCCAAGTAAATGCCTCGTAGGAGCGCCCTCAGTTTGGGGGTTACTGTCACAAAAGTGTTGAGCTGCCGCGGTGCGAGTATCAGCTTGTTCGTCGTGGTAGATTTGGGTTGGGGTGCATTCACTCAGTGTTGTATTTCATTGTGTAATGCACATGCGGACTGATATCATCATGTACTTCCAGCATCAGTATTTTAGATTCTTGCCATGGCCACCCCCTCAAACTACAGGTGCGATTAATTCTGTCAGCTCATGACATAATTTGTGGTAGCATGGCGTGAGCGGCATGTCAGATGTACATGCGGAGTCGATTCATGTCCGTGCCTAGTTCCTCAGCCATATCTACAAGCAGGCAGCGTGCCTGACATCACTGCTCCCGAGGCTGCCAAGCATCGTGCCACGCATGTGGGGCTGTGGTGCACTGATGCAAACAAGGGCACACTTTGCGAGCCATCACTGGGAGTCTTGAGAAGCAGCCTCAGAGGCAGCCCCGTCGGCATCACCCCCCTCCACCCAGGACTGCAGGGCCCCTTCAACCACCTGGCACTTCTCCCTGAGCACAGCAAAGGCCTCTTGTACAATCTCACGAGGCTTGAGCGCGCCAGTGGTCTCCACCGAAACTGCAAATACAATGCGACGTGAAGGGCGGTACTCGGCACGCGAAAAGCACACACTGCCCACCAAGCACCAACTTACAGATGAAGTGGTCGCTCACACGCGAAATGTGTATCTTGTCTGCGAACTTGGGGTCGCGGAGGATTTCCCTGGACATGTTACACAGGCGTGGGCGCACCGCCACTGCCTGCAGCTTGTGCCCAGACCCGTCAGTGCACGGCACGGCATCAAACACCTTGGAGCGTGCCGCCAGCTCCTGGGCATCATCATCGTACACTGGCTGCAAAAGCTCCACGGCAGGCAGCAGCCTGTACGATGCAGTTGCCACGGGGGAGAACTTGGCATGGTCCTTGCCCACGCCCTTGACGGCGTGCATCTCAACAGCGATGCGCTGTCCAGGCTGCAGCTTGGCCAAGAGAATGTCGCTGTGCACAGGCGCTGGCGGTTTTTCTGTGTACCGGGCCTCTTGTTCGCCCTGAGGAACCCACTCAAAGTCTGAGGAGTACACGTGGTGGAAGCGCTGCAGCTGGGCGCCATCTTCGGCTGCTGGGGGCGCCTCGCCTGTGATGTCCATCTTGAATACGAGAGTGTTACTGTCAGTAGCAGCATCACCATCTATACAGAGAAATGGGTGGGGGGTGTTTGAGCAAGCTGGTTTGTCAACAGACTTACCATTCAAAAAATGCACGCCACGAGGATCGACATTCAGTGGGACCAATCCAAGTCTATGAGCCAAGACCTCGTCTTGAATAATGCTGCTGTTATCCATAATATAAACAGACTCAACTGCTACTGTGGGGACCTGCATGATCACACGTTGCCCGCATTGTGATCACACTGTGTCCAAACAAATCTTACCTCAGCGAGAAGAATCCTGCGCAGTGCATTGGCCAAAGGCGCCTCAATACCAACAAGGTCAAACTCAATGGACTCCTCGGTCTCCGAAATAATATTAACTGAGAGCCTTTGCTTCAGTGCCTCAAGAAACCCCTTGCCAGCGAAGTTGTCTTGCCCATAGATCTGACCAGACGAACGCGAAGTGAAACGCAGGTGAAACACCATTGTAGAGGTGTGACTTACAGGGTATGTGCCATCAAGACGAACATGAGTTCCAACTACACGTGTCCCGGAAGCCATTTTTCTCTTTTGTACAGCAGCAGTGTGCAACCAGCAACACTTCAGGCTCAGAAAAGAGCAGGTTCTGCTCGGCTGTGTATTGCTCTTGCTCAGCTCGTATCTTGCACTGGCCACGACGCGTAAACGCGTGTTCCAGGCTGTTGTGATTTGAAAGACATATGCAAGTTCAACAATAAAAATATGTCCATTCCTTACAGACTGACGGGACCGGCCAAAATGCGCGTCGTACACAGACCCCTTGCCTCGGCTCGGGGGGGGGGACTTGAACCGTCCCTGAGCAAAACATTTTTTCAGTCCCAGGCATTGCCCACGAAATATCCACCTTGCGCAAATGTGTCTGATTTTAAAGTGTCATTGCATTCAGTATCTGCAACCACCCGCTGCCGCCCCCCAGCTGCCCCCCTGGCAACTTGCTTTGCAGCAGACAGCCGACATTTCACGAAGCAATCAACAAGGCACAAACAAAAAACATACAACAAGCATCATCTACTCTGCGGAGCCCGCAAAGTATGCCGCATACGCTGCAACCTTCATGAGAGTCTCATGACACTTTTCCAGCTCGCAGTTCTTCTTGTTGGCGTACACGATGTACACGTAGGTCTGCTTGTCCTCAGCAACGAGCACCTGGTGCTCACCTGCTGCCAGCATGAAGACCTTGTTGAAGACTACTTTGGCGTCATCTTCAGTAAAGTTTTCCACAGAGCGAAGCTCCTCGACGTCGCGTGGGTCACCAGACATCACAGCACGCATCAAAGTGTACTTCTGGCCGCAAATGAACACTCCTTGGTTATTGGGGCGGCGAGCGCCAGTGGCAACAAGCTGTACAGAGGGTAGGGTGCAAGTGCATTGCTTGCTGAGCCCCTGGGGAACTTACGGCTTGCAGGTTTGACAGCTCATCGATGGTCTCGTTGGCATCACTGCCATCCTCTTGAGGAATTGGGGTCTCATACGCACTACTTGCATCAAAAACCTGCGCAGACATGACTGCTGCAAGCGCTCTGGGCAATGAGTTGATTCATTCGACACGTACAGTTGCGTAGTTGTCAGCTTCAGGGTAATATCCGTGACTGAAATCGGCAGGTAGGTCAGCAAGACTTTAGAAGAGTAACATCAACAAACTCACAAGCCCCAATCCGAGGAATCGGTGACGTATAAACCTTCAGCAACATAGACTTCCTGCCCTTGTGCCTTGGATGTCTGCGTTTCGATGGTGACCAGGAGCAGTTAGTAAAACTTCTGCTTGTTGCTTACCTGCGAGGCAGCTGCTGCTGCTAGGGTTGCGGCCCAATCAAATTCAGCCATTCCCTGTTTAGGTTACGTGTTGAGCTTCTTCAAATTCTGTACAGATGAGCAGGAGTGTGCTTATGCGCCTTGAAGTATTTGATGCTAAAAGTCTGGTGTCAGACAACTTACAGCTAGTATGCAGTGTTGGAGCAATCAAAGCAAGCAATACCGTCCTTCTCGAATAAATTTGAGTAAACTTCACATCCCTGCCAGGCCGCCTGGTCCAAGCTGGCAGTACGCAATGCATTGATAGACTAGAGCAGTAGACGGGGCCAACATCAGGTCAGGAAGGGCCTGCCTGAGCAAGGCTGCTGGTGCACCTCCTTAGTGGACTTGCGCGATCAAGGGCCAAGTAAGTATGGTACCAAATGGGTACTGGGTCGGGCCTGTTGGCATGCCAATTGTGAGAGCAGACAGGCGTGCAGAGGACTGAAGAAGTTACCTTCGGCGTTTTTTGGGGGGAAAGCCCCACATTCTTGCTCATATTCCATGCTCCTTGAAAGTACCTCTTGAGATTGTGCAAGACTGATTAAAGCATGAGTTTCTAGCTTGCCCAAAACGAGGCCCTTCCGAGCGCGAGGCGTGCTTGCACGCGCTCGGCGTGCCACCAAAGCGGAAAGCCGCCCCCCCGTCCTCATGAGCCTTTGCGTCGATTGCTCACTTTGACTGGCAAACACTCAGGGTCGGTCCACCCCATGTTAGATTTAATAGACCATCTTGCGCCGACAGGTGCGGAAATTGAGAAATACGCTGCGGAAATTGCGTTTGGTTAGATAAAACCCTGCATTTCGTGGCCAGGGGGCC